>Ga0182024_10011927_pt1 | contig 17321 bp, 16 predicted proteins | sample P32metaG_FD_120480 | JGI IMG/M metagenome (GOLD analysis project Ga0182024, IMG submission 120480) | Permafrost microbial communities from Stordalen Mire, Sweden - P3-2 metaG (Illumina Assembly) | ecosystem: Environmental > Terrestrial > Soil > Wetlands > Permafrost | place: Sweden: Stordalen...
CGCGGTTGTGCGCGATCTTGAATAGCCAGGCGCGCAGCGGCGTGGCCTCCGGCAACTCATCCAACGCCACCAAGGCGCGGGCGAAAGTGTCCTGCACCACATCCTCGCCCTCGATCACCGAACCCACCAGACGAGCGCAATAGCGGTGTAGCTCCGGACGCAGCTCGTTGACGAGCGCCAGAAACTGCGCGTGGCGCGCCGCCGAGGGCGAGGAAAGGCCTTCGCTCACGCCGCCTCACCTTCGAGGATCGTGATCCCCGTGTCGCCTTTTAGACCGAAGGCGAAGCCCGAGGCGTATTGCGGATCATCCAGCACCGCGACCAGATGCTCACCAAATTTGCGCGGCGGCATCGGCGCGCCGAATCGGGCCAGGTACGCTTCGCGCTCCAGGCCCATCGACTTCGCGTAGGCGCTCGATGCCCTGTCCCCGACACCGGTCCCGCCGATAATCTGCGTCGGCACGATTGCTTGGAAGCGAATATCCAGTCCTTTCTGCTTGGCGACCCCATTGGCGTACTTGGCCATGGTCCAGAGCATACGCTTGGCGCCGGCGTAACCGCCCGAGAGCGGCGAGCCTTGTAGCGCTGCACCGCTGGAACCCACGAGAACGCGGGCGCCTTGCTTGAGCGGAAGATTGAGAGCCGCCTGCATCCAGTAAAAGCCGGCCTTCACATCGGTTTCCCATGTCGCGCTGAAGTCCTCCCAGCTCAGCTGATCGAGCCGCCCCATGCGTGGCGTCGCGCCCGCGTTTAGCACCAAGATCTCGGGGTGAACGTCGGCGAGGATGCGCTGCGCGGCGCCCTCGTCGGTGACATCCGCTGAGATCACGGCGACGCCGAGTCTCTGTTTCACCGTCGCGAGCGCGGCCGGATCGCGGGCGACAACAGTGATTTTGGCATCTTGGGCCACCAGGGCTTCGACCAGCCCAAGGCCCAGACCTCGGCTGCCGCCGGTCACTACAATAGTCTTGTCTTTGATACTCATTAGCCTGCTCCTGTGTCTCGTGTTTGCTAAAGCTTCTGCCTCAAGCCGCAACCGAGGCCCCGCCGAATGCCTCTGCATTTTTCTGCGCGAACTCCAAGAACGTTGTTGGTTTGATATTGAATAACTGGTGAGTTGACAGGTCCACCTGCGATTCGAGTCCGCCCTGCAGGCGCTCTGCGCCTTGTTTGTCCAGAGCATCCGCGAACTCCGGAGGGATACCATGGGCGATCAACGCCTGTCGGCGCCGAATCGGAGAGACTGCGACGTACTGCACCGTCCTCCCGTTTGCACGTGATATGCGATAGGCCACTTCCGTCATCGTCAGCGATTCCGGGCCGGTCATGGGGAAGCGCGCGCCTTCGTGTCCACCGTCTCGGAGGAGCAGAAAGCCGACCTTGGCGACATCAATCAAGTCGATCGGATTGAGCCTCACGTCGCCGAGAGCGAAGTAGAGCGCACCCTGATGAATGATACTGGGCGCCTCGCGTAAATATTCTTGCATAAAGCCAGTGGGGCGCAGATGAGTCCACGAGAGTCCCGACTTCTCGAGATATTTCTCAATTTCCTTATGCATGAGACCAAATGGGAACGTGGTCTCAGGCCGCGCGTCCAGCCCAGAGAATTTGATTATGTGACGAACGCCTGCGGCTGTGCAGGCGTCTATGAACGTGCATTGCGTTTCGACCATCTCCATGCGGGGACCCGAAATCATGAGGACTCGATCGACGCCCTCTAGTGCCGACCCCAAGCTGCTCCGCTTCGACATATCGCCCTCAACGATTTCAACCGTCGGGACTTTTTCGAACCCTATCGCCCTTGTTCTATCCCTTACCAAAATTCGCACCTTCTCGCGCTTCTGTACGAATTCGTCCGCTATGAGGGAACCCGCCGTACCCGTCGCTCCTGTGAGAAGTATCATCGCTATCTCTCCTTTGGTTTCACACTTTACCGGGGGCGCCAGTGACGCCCACCGGCTTGCTCTCGTGCGTGTGTCTGTAACTAGGACGTTTGGGGTCGCCAAAAAGAGTCACGGCCAGCCCGGCGCCGCGCCTCATTGGAGCATGTCGCGATGCTCTACCTCGGACGGGAAGCTGGCCAAATTGATAGGGCGCTCGCGGAGTACGGAATGAAGCGCGCCGTCGTGTTGAGCCTGCAACCTTGGATAAGCGCTGCGTTCGCCGTGGCGAACTCGGACTGGATCGCGACGGTGCGATATGGCCTCGCGCGATATCTGGCTGAACGCATCGGTACTCATCGAACCAGATTAGAATCTTATGTCACGCCACTATATACCCAATCTACAGGTTCACTTGATGTACAGCCGTTTCCCTGCACCTACTAGCTTCGGCCCGGTTCCGGCAGCAACCAACGCGGGGCCAAGGCCTTGCCTAAGTTCAATCTCCGCTTGTCGATGGGAGCGATAGAAAAAAAGCAGCAGAGCCACGAGAGTTCCGCCGGGCAATACCATCTCCAGAATCAGGTACGGCCCGAGCCTTCGGATGAAGCCCCACATCGATTCGACGAACTGCACGATTGATTTCATATGACGGAAGTGACGAGCAATGTCCGCCTTTTGTGCGACAGCGTTGCCGACCGTGCCTGCAACTCCGTAGATCATCGCAATCTTGTTCCTGAGTGTCATGCTCGATCTCCTTTTCTGCGCCCCGTCGATCACACATCCTGGTGAAGCTAGGACGTTTTGGGCTGCGAAAAAGAGTCACCGTCACCCGTGTGGCCAAATACCCTGCGACTTCGTCGTTACGGTATCTGGACCGGCACGATGGCGATTTCTGTATTTGCTCCGCAAACACCGACCGCTTGGAGCGCTGGCGCTTTACAGGGCGATGTTTCGCATCGAGCGGCGGTCAAGGATCCGAGTGAAGCGGAACGGTCATGCGAGCGGCAAGCCCGCCGCATTCAACGCCTTGCTCATAGCGCCGATCGATGCTCGCAGCTCAGGCCGCGTCGTGGAAGATAATACCCAAAGTATGTCGTTGCCCTGAGCGCAATCGACTCACTCCGTGTCTCAGTTTTACTCGATAGACACCGCGTTTTCCGCTGACCGGGCGATGATGTACCGCAAACGCGACTGCATCCCCTTGGCGAAGCGGGACAACCTCCGGCCGCGATTGCATTCGCGGCCGCTGCTCCGTCAGGACGAACTCGCCGCCCGTGAAATCCATTTCCGGTTTCGACAGCAGTATGGCGACTTGAATTGGAAACACATGTTCGCCGTACAAATCTTGATGCAAGCAGTTGTAGTCGCCAACTCCGTACCGCAGCAACAACGGCGTCGGTCGCGTCTGAGCAGCGGCGTGACAACGCTCGAGGAACTCAGCCAGAGTCTGGGGATATTGGACATGGATCCGCATGGTCTCATTCCAGCGATTTGCGAGGGGGACTAGCCGGGCATAAAGCAGAGTGCGCACAGCATCGACCGTCGGTGGTAGCGGGTATTTGAAGTACTGGTACTCGCCGCGACCAAATCCGTGGCTGCCCATCACCACGCGGCTCCGAAAACAAATTGGTTTCTCATATAAGATAGCAATCCGTTGGCATTCCTCGACGGTCAAGAGCTTCGGCAACACGGCATTGCCGCAGGTGTCCAGATCCTGAGCCACCTCGGACCAATTGAGCGATTCGACTCGCTCGCGGAGGCCCGGCGACTGTCTTGTAGCTACGGACAACTGTTTGGAAGCTGCATTCATGTTTTTACCTTGCGAGCCTGCGTGTCACAATACTAACGTATGCCAGCACTGTGCATCCGTTCGTGATCCAGCAGCGCTCGCTTTCGTTCCAAGCCCCATCGATAGCCACCCAGATCGCCGTTACCACGCAACACTCGGTGGCAAGGTATCAACACGGCGATTCGATTGGCGGCGCAAGCAGATGCCGCCGCGCGAAAAGCCCTAGGTGCGCCGATCCCTTGTGCTACTTCGCTATAACTCACGACGCTTCCTGCGGGCACTCCTAACAGGAATTTCCACACTTGAATTTGGAACGCCGTTCCGCGCAAATCCAGTGGCACATCGGGGCGAGGAGCCGAGGTAGCGATGTGCGCCTCAAGTGCCTCAATCCACGCACTCAGTTCAGGCGATTGAGTCATCGTCGAAGCCGTTACACTCGCCTGCGGGAATTCGCCTTTGAGCTGAGCGATGAGCGCGGACTCGCTCCGTCCAAATTGCGCAAAGCACACACCGCGATCAGTCGCCGCCATGAGAAGTGGACCGAGTGCCGTATCGCGAAACGCATAGACAATGGTTTTGCCAAGTCCACCGGCTCGATAAGCGGATGGCGCCATACCCAGGTTTCGGGCCGCGTGACCGTAAATCCTGCTGGTGGACTGAAAGCCGGCATCCCCTATCGCGTCGAGTACGCTCTTGCCGGCCTTTAGACTATTTTTGAGCAACCGCAAACGCGCCGCATCGTGATACGCCTTCGGCGACACTCCCAAGACGGCCTTAAATGTCCGTTGTAGATGCGTCGGCGATAAGTGGGCCTGCTCGGACAATAGGTCCAAAGATAACGGCTGATCTGCATTCTTGTCGATGTACTTGGCCAAGGACTGCATCAACTTCGCGGTGCTAGTTGCGCCTGCGCGCGGTTGACAACGCTTGCAGGCCCTGAAACCTGCGGATTCCGCTGCCTCCGGGTCAGCGAAAAAACGAAGGTTTATCGCATTCGCCGGGCGGGATTTGCAAGATGGACGGCAGTAGACGCCAGTTGTGACGACCCCGTACACGAACGAGCCATCGAAGTGCTCGTCGCGCTCAGAAACCGCCTTTCGCATAGCGCCCTCGGAGGGCATCGACAGCTGCATTTTCACTCGGTCAGTCATGTGATTTCTCCCGTATCGTGAGTGATGATCTTGCAACGCGACTAGTCGTGATTGCACTCCGATACTTGCGTTCTCATCCGCACTGACTTTTTCCCCCATCCGTGCCGGTCGGTTACCATGTACGAACAAGCGGACGGTATTACGCGCTTTTTGGCCCAACTGCCGCGACCACCGCTGCCGAGGAGCGTTTTCTCAAACACTGGACGCAGGCTCGAACCCGAGCGCTCGACTTCGGGGCGGGGCTCTGCGGTCCAGCTCTGGTACTGAGGCAACTGGGTCTAGAGGTTCTCGCTTTCGAGCCCTCCCGTGCATCCCATGCGCCCAAATTGGCGAAGCACCTGATTCCGACGTACGCAGTACGGTGTGCTTTTTGGGTCGGTATATATGGACCGGATCACGCCCGGTCTACACGGCCCGAATAGCATCCGCGCTTTGCATTGTGCGCGTGAATGTACCCGACATCCGGGGACCCGAAAAAGCGCAGGATCACACTTTCTACGTCCTTGCCGTCCACTACGTCGGCGTCCAGCATCATACCCGCGGCATCGTAAGCGCGGAGAGACAGTAACCTTGTACGCATCACTTCCGGAATTTCATTGACTCGCTGATAGGTATTTTCGGCCCCTTCTATCACAAAGATTGCATGAGTAGCCCGGTAGGCTGTGTCGGCAGGCTGGCACACGTGATTGAGCAACAGAAGTTTCTCTCCAATCTCAGCGTCTCGCATTTCGATGCGATCCGGAAAACCGGGTTTCTTAGTCGCTATGTGACGCTTGACGCCCCTGAGCGCAAGCTCCTGATCGCTGAGACCATACAAATGTCGGAAGGGATCAGGGGACAGACCCGTAACTTGGAAATTCATGCTGGACTCCAGAATTTTGACATACCAGTAGCCTATTGCAGCCTCGAATCCTCGGCAGTCCGATTCTTGCGGTCTAATGTGCGGCGTTCCAGTTTTTCTCTCCTAAGCAGCGGCACGGCGGTTCGCGCAAATCGTGCGCAAGAATCGGAGCGTGACATCAGGCGGTCGGCCGTAAGATCCATCTCGTAGGTCGATACAGGAGAGTTGTAATGTCGAAGTCGAACACATCGCCGGCGAGGATGCCTACGCAAGTGGTCATGCGGCACCGCCACCTGTCTGCACCGCCCACGACTGGCAGATCATCGCTCGAAACCTCGGCGCTGCTCCCGCGTAGCACCGTCGGACTGCAGCCGCGTTCCATCGAATGCCGTCTGAGTAACTCAGGCTGAATGCCCGTGGCCGAAATCACCCGCCGAGCGCGTGCCGCGCCCGCCAATCCACCGCCAACGCACACGCCCCCGGCAAAATCACCGCCACGCATCGATCACGCCCTGACATCGCCAAACTTGTACGCATGACCATGAAAAACCATCCCTTCATGCATAGTGCAGGCTAAGTACTACGCTGGCGGGCGATTGTCGAGGCAATGTGGGGACAAGGCCCAATTCCTCCCCTTCAACCTCGGTGAACACGGCCACGCCGGCAGGGATACGCCAGACAACGAAAGATGGAGCGGGCGATGGGAATCGAACCCACGGCTCAAGCTTGGGAAGCTTGGGTATTACCATTATACGACGCCCGCTTCGGCTCGATTTAAGCACCCTCCAATGCCTCAAGGCAAGGGCGGCTGCTCACGATTCGAACACCCACTTCCCACCGAGCATCGTGCGCTCGACCTTGATGCCGAGCCATGACTCGGCCGGCTCGGCCAACGGATCCTTCGCCATGACGGCGAGGTCGGCGAGCTTCCCCGGCGAGATCGTGCCCTTTTCGTGCTCATCGAAGGACGAATAGGCGCCGTTGAGCGTCATCGAGCGGAGCGCTTCCTCCACGCTGATGCGCTGCTGCGCGCCCCACACATGGCCGGTGGGATCTCGGCGGGTGGTCTCGGAGTAGAGCCAGAGCATGGGATCGGGCGGACTCGCGGTGTAGTCGGACGATGACGGCGGCCGCAGACCGGCATCGATGAAAGAGCGGTAGGCGAACATCCGGGCAGCCCGATCGTCGCCATAAAAATGCAGGATGTCGCCGTGAAAATTCACGTAGCCCGCGAACGGAATGGGAATGGCGCCGACCGCCTGCATGCGGGCGATCAGCTCGGGCGTCACGACCGTGCAGTGCTCGATGCGAAAGCGCGGATCGCGCCGCGGAAATTCCCGATTGAGCTGTTCGTACACGCCGAGGATGCGATCGATCGCGCGCTCGCCGTTGGCATGTGTGGCGAGTTGAAATCCCGCGAGCCATGCCTTGCGCGAGTGCTCGTACAAGCTCTCGCGGGTGCCGAGCTCGACCCCGGAGTAATCCGCGATGCCGATGTAGGGTTCGGCCAGCCACGCCGTTCGCTCCGAGATGGAGCCGTCCGCATATTGTTTCACGCCGCCAATGCGCACCATCGCATCCCCGAATCCCGTGTGCACGCCCGCCTCGATGTAGCGATCGAGGTAGTCCACACCCATGTGGCAATAGGCTCTGTACAGTAATTCTCCCGAGTCCCTGGCATCCTGATACGCCTGCAGGCCGGCAGGGCTGGTATCAGCCTCGCACACGGAGGTGATCCCGTGGCTGGCGTAGAGCTTCGACATCAGGGCGACCGCATGCCGATGGTCATCGCGGGTCAAGTCGTCCGGCACCTTGGCGAGCACGGCTTCGAGCGCCTTATCCGCCACCCGGCCGTCGAGCTCGCCGTTCCCGGCGCGCTCGAAGCGTCCTCCCGGCGGATCGGGCATCCCGGCGTGTGCACCCGCGAGCGCGAGCGCGGCTGAGTTAGCATAGCCTGTATGGCCGCCCCGATGAGTCACGATGACCGGATGGTCCGGCACGGCGGAATCGAGATCGGCGCGTGTGAGGAACCGTGGCGTCTTTCCGTCGTCGTATAGATACCCGAGTACCCAATGGCCCGGGGGTGTCTCGGCCGCGCGGGCACGCAACGCCGCTAAAATCTCATCGATGGACGACTTGTCGCATGGCACTTTTTTCAACGCATCGAGACCGCTTGCCCACGGGTGCGCGTGCGCGTCATTGAAGCCGGGGAACACGCGGCGGCGCCCGAGGTCGATTCGCCGCGTAGTAGCGCCGGCCAACCGCAGGATCTCCTGGTCCGTGCCGATCGCGAGAAAGCGGTCCTCATCGATGGCGATCGCCGTCGCGTTGGGCTGCGAGGTCTCCATGGTCGACACGAGGCCGTTGTACAGAATGATCGCCGGCTGCGATCTCCTCAATCGAACCAGCGGCATCGCCGCCAGCGTTTTGATCACATCCCTTCGGGTATGCTGCACGGCTTGATCATACACCGGTCCCGGCCGGAGCAAACTACGAGGTATTTCCCCATTGATCCTGTTCGGGTTACGAGTCGTGCTTAGAGGACTATTGATGCCGCCGGCCGGCCCGCTGTTGATCGCGATCATCGGATTGCTATTGTGGCGCCGTCACGTGCGTGCCGGCTTCGCGTTCTGCGCCCTCGGCGTCGCGTTGCTGTGGCTGATCTCCACGCCGTTCGTCGCGGATGCCATTGCGCACACGGCCGAGGACTATCCGGCGCTGGACCCCGCGCACCTCAACCCGGAGCAAACTGAAGCTCGGGCGATCGTGATTCTGGGAGGCGGATTCCGGCACGATGCCCCCGAGGTGGGTGCGGATACGCCGAGCATCACCGGTGATCTGCGTTTGATCGAGGGCGCGAGACTGGCGCGAGCGACGCACCTCCCCGTACTGATCTCGGGTGACCCGCCCGAAGCGGCCGCCATGCGGAGATTCATGGAGGAAGACCTGCAGGTGCCGGTTACCTGGGTGGAAGGCGAATCATGGACCACTCGTCAGAACGCGGAGTTTACCGGGCGCATCCTGCGGCCGCTCGGCATCGACCGGATCATCCTCGTGACGTCGAGCCCGCACATGACTCGCGCGGTCGGCGACTTCATCGCCGCGGGTTTCAAGGTGACGGCCGCACCGGCCGACATGGAAACCCGGGACGAGCCGGGATTGCTTTGGTTCGTGCCCTCGGCGCACGCGCTATCCAGATCCGAGGCGGCACTCTACGAATGGGCGGGTCGGCTCGTTCATCACTTCGTGTGAACGCTTCGCGCGGTCAGACCTGCGGCGTCTCCCCGGTGGCCTCGATCTCCACCAAGAGCTCTTCGCGGCAAACGTCCGCCTGTAAATAGAGGATGGGCGCAGCGGGCCTCAAGCTCGCCGCCAATGCGCTCTGTATCGCGTCGAGATCGGCCGGCCGCCGAACGTAGACTTTGAATTTGAGCTCGTCGAGCGAATAGCGCGGCGCGCCGACGACGCGGTTGGCTTCCTCGAGCAACGCATCGAGGTTCGCAAGCGTCTCGCGGGTCTGCGCGGAGACGTCCCCGTGATGGATGGTCTCGTAACCGACGATGCTGGCGGTGCCCGACACGAACAGATTCGTGCCTGCCGATTCGCTGAGCACGCATGCGCGCGAGAAGCTCGGACTGTGATTCCCGAATTTCCGCGGATAGTGGTAAGCGCTCGTCTGGCGCGGGTTTTCGATCATCTTCGGAGCCTCGCGGGCCGCCAGAAAATAGATCGATATCGGGCTCCCGGCAGGCGAACCGAGAGCGCACGCCGCCGGAACGGTCACTTCCGTCGGCCGGCCGACGCTGCGAAACGCGGTCTGCCGCGCGGTGTTGAAATGGCGGTAGCGTTCGTCGCCGTCCGCCTCCCGATTGATCTCCGGCAGGTAATTCCATACCCGGATCAAATGCCGATGCTCGGTTGTTTCCAGAACGTCGAAGATATGGCGATAGGCGCTGATCGTCGCCTGCGATAGGGCCGTCGAGTCCCCGTCGGATGCGTGCTCCTCGAGGGTGAGTGTGCCGAACAGAAAGTCGTCGCAGAACCGGTAGTGCACCCGGCCATGTCGCGACGCGAATTCCGAATCGGGTGATCCGTCGACCCGCCAGACCTCGCAGAGGTTGCCGGCCACCGATCCTAGCCACGGCGTCATGCTCGCGGCAACCGGAACCTGTCTGGCCTTGATTTGCGGGGGTTCGGAGAAGCCGACGACGCCCAGGACCTGGTTCCACCAGGGCGCCGACTTCCCGGCGATCTGGTCCATCGGGACGTAATCCAGCTTCAAAGCGGCCGTACTCATGTACGGCAGTCTACCGGTAGATCAGAAAGCGATGTAGGGTCCCGTCCCCGCGGACGTCGCCGTACCTTCGATGGCGTTGATGACTCGGCGGTCAAAGAAGAACGGCAGACCCCAATCGAAGCTGGTGTTCGTCGTGGTAGTCGCGCCGGGCAGCGCCGGTACCGTGCCGGCGAGACCCGGGAAAGCCGTAACGGTGTCGCTCACGTTCTCCGGGCTCACCACGACGAAGGTTGCGCTCGCGGTCGAGCCGTTGCTCAACTCGAACGCAGCGGTCAACGTCGTCGCACTCGATGGGCAGTAGAAGTCGGAAATGGCGGTAGTCGAGCCGCTGCCCGAGGTCGGGCACTGCGTGAGGCTGGAATCGTTGAAGAAAGTGGCGTTGGAGCCGGAGTCGATGAAGCTTTCATCCAGAGTCTGGCCGTTGAACACCGTGGTCACGAATCCCTGTTCGGACACGGGCACCACGGTTTCTGAGCCCGATGCGTTGTTCGATTGGGTATCGATGCCGAAGATCAGCGAGCCGGCGACGTTCGTCGCCCCGGCGGAAGCGACGGATGGCAGCGTGATGATGGTACCGTTATTGTCCGTGGTGAACATGGTCACCGGGTTCTGAACCTGGGCGGTCACCGGTACGAGAGTGCCCTGGCACTCGATCGAGGTGGTGCATCCGTAATACTGGATCGGCTCAGGAATATCCGCCGCGCAGTAGACGCCGCAGTCCTGCGCGAACGGGCCGATGCCCAAAATGCCGTTCGCGCCGAAACTGAGCACGGTGTTTTCGGCTTGGGGCGCCCCGGTCGAGCAGTCACTGGGAGCGGTGGGATATCGCGTATCGCCGATGAGCTGCACGGGCACCGAACTCGCGGTCTCCCCCGAGATCTGCAGGTCCACCAGGGCGACGGGACCCCAGCTGTAACCGTCCACGAACTCGGTGCATTCCACCAGGCCGCCGCCACTCGCGGCAGTGGCCACCGGCAGGGTCAGCGTCACCGCCTGCGACAGGAGCCGCAGCCCGTAGGATCCCGTGTCCACCTGAATATTATCGATGGTCTGGCAGGTCTGCGTGTTGGGTACGCAGACCGTCACAGTCGTATAAAGAGTGTTGATGGCATTCACCCCGGTGGGGCCCGCGCCTGCCGTGACGCTCACGACATTGGAGCTTGGGGTGACCGGTCCCGTGCCGCTGGAGCCCGATCCGCCGCTCAGAGAATCACTGCCGCCACCGCACGAAACGACTGCGAGACATAACAGGAACGCGCAACCGCGCAACGCAGGCGCCACCAAGGAACTCACTGAAGATCTCCGTCGGATACACCGCTTGGAAGACCCTGCGGCAGGTAAGCGAACCCATGGTGGCCCCTCATGTGGCCGCCCGATACAACCACCAGATCGGGTTGACGGACCTCGAGATGCTTGCGGGTTCCATGGGCGGTGGCGGCGGCCGCAGAAAACTCGGTGAAGTAGTTGCCCAGGCTCTGTTTCAAGTTCGGGATGAAAGGACCGTTCCACGTAACCGCGAACACTTTGCCATCGAGTCCGGCATACTCACGAATCATGGTGCCGGAGGGAAGCAGCATCTCGTGAACGTGGTACACGCCGTGATCGGATTCCTTGATCGACGCTCGATTCAGTTGCATCTCCGCGGTGATCGAAGCCTCGGGCTCGCCCAAGGTGGCGGATGCCACGGAAGACCACAACGCGCCGATCATCATCGTGCCCGCCACCCAGCCAAATTTTCGTGCCATATTAAAGTCCCATGCGAGCGTTCGATTCCCAGGTTCTTGTAACCCGGATTAGAGCCATTATCTGCAGTTTGGTTCACGAAACGCGCGCTGTCGCTTGTAGGAGACATAAACTCACGGGACCGTTACCATGGGCGCCGAAATCGAGCGCGGCAGTCTCGACATTTCTTCACGCAACCATCGCACAAGCTGCGGAATGATTGACGCGTGCAATGGTCTGTAGCTGGGCGACGCCGAGAGCGGCCCTTGGGGTGAATCCATGAAAACGATCGGCACTACTAAAATCATCCTCCGGGCCGGCCTCCTTGCGGCGATAGCGGGGTGTGCGGTGACGGCCTGCCACGTTGGCGGCGGATATACCGTCGGCGGCACGGTGACCGGAGTCGCCGGCACCGGCCTCGTGATTCAGGACAACTCCGGCGACAACCTGACCATTCTCCGAAGCGGCACTTTCACGTTCTCTTCCGGGATCGATCAGGGAGGCACGTATTCCGTCACTGTCCTCACGCAGCCGTCCAACCCGGCGCAGACCTGCGTGGTGCACAACGGCTCCGGCACGATCGGCACTGCCGACATCGACAACGTGATCGTCAGCTGCTCGCAGGCGGGAAGGTTTGCGTACGTGCCCAACGAGACATCCAACACCATCAGTGCCTACTCCATCGATGCTTCGACGGGCGCGCTGAAGCAGATCGCGGGCTCGCCTTTCGCGTCCACCGGAACGACCCCGGTAGCGGCGGTCGTGGATCCGAATGGAGCCTACCTATACGTCGCGAACAACGGCTCCGCGGATGTCTCGGTCTATGCCATCGACTCGAGCACGGGCGCTCTCACCTCCGCGGGAGAAGCGATCGGCGCCGGAAACGGTCCGTTCGCCATCCTGGTGGAGCCTTCCGATCAATTCCTTTACGTGGCCAACAAGACCGATAACACGGTGTCGGTGTACGCCATCGCTAGCGGCGGTGAACTGACCGCAATTTCCGGGTCGCCGTTTGCGGTGGGCAACGAACCCACGTCGCTGAAAACCGATCCGGGCGGCAACTTTCTGTACGTGACCGATTATGCGGCTGGGAGCGTGGCGGTCTTCTCCATCGAACCCGGTGGGGGGGCCCTGGCCGCGATCGGCGGGTCGCCGTTCGGCGCAGGCGCGGGAGCGCTTTCGATCACCATCGATCCGACCGGCACGTACGCGTACGTCGCCAACGAGACGGGTGATTCGATCTCGATGTATTCGCTCAACCCGGGGACGGGCACGTTGGCATCACTTTCCGGGTCCCCGATGTCCACCGGCTCCAGCCCGGAATCGCTGGCAGTGGATCCCGCCGGCCGCTTCCTGTACGTCGCCAACGTCACGGGCGCGAACGAAATCACGAGCTATTCCATCACGCCATCGAGCGGGGCGCTCACCGCGGTGTCGACCGTCGGAGCGGGTACTTTCCCCTTGAACATCGTGATCGATCCGGCCGGACAATTTGCCTACGTGGCCAATGAGAACTCCAACGACATCTCGGTGTATGCCATCGATGCGACCACCGGTGCCTTGGCGCAGGTCGCAGGCTCGCCCTTCGCTGCGGGCGTCAACCCGCGGGCGGTCGCCATCGATTGAGCCGTCGGTTGAGAATCGCGTCACTTTGCGGGCTGCTAGCCGGGCGGGCGGCGGTCAGGGAGGCTAAACTGACCGGGTGAGCACACCGGTATCGGGCACAGCGTCAGCGCCGACGCGTTTCGGCTTGACCGCACGGCTCGGCATCCTCGTGGCCGTGCTGGCGGCCGAAACCGTGCTTGCCAGCTATTTCATTCAACTGTCTCCGCTGAATACCCTCGCCGCCGGGGCGGAGGCCGTCCACAGCATTCAGCATTGGCTCTTCCGGTTCATCATCGCCTACGGGATATCGCTGGCGATGCTTGCGTACTTGCGCGCCGGGATCTACACCGCGGCCGCCGCTGCGGTCGAACACGCTCCCGTGCGCTGGGGCTGGGCCTGCGTGCACGGGCTGCTTCTCGGACCCTTCGTCTATTTGTCCGCGCAGATGTACGCCGGTTCGACGGCCATACCATTCGCGCTCCTTGCCATCGCCTGGCACGCCTGTGCAGTGGCGGCGGTTGCCGCTTTGTTCGCGGCCCTGGCGCCGCTCGCCGTTTGGAGGAATGTCCTCCGGCAAACGCAAGGCTTTCCGCTCTACGCGATACTCCCAGCGGCGGCGGCCGTCGCCGCCATCAAGGCGAGCCAACTTCTCTGGGCTCCTGCCTCGGCGCTCACCTTCCGCATCGTCAGGATTTTGTTGCGTCCGTTGCTTCCGGGACTCGTGAGCGATCCTGCGACCTTGGTCCTAGGCACCGATCGCTTCGCCGTACAGATCGCGGAACAGTGTTCGGGGCTCGAGGGCATTGGGTTGCTTCTCGCATTCTGCGCGGGATGGCTTTGGCTGTTTCGCCGCGACTATTATTTTCCGCGGGCGCTGCTCATCGTGCCGGTCGGCGTGCTGCTGATCTTCCTCTTGAACGCGGTGCGCATCGCAGCGATCGTGCTGATCGGCAACGCCGGCTACGGGCGTGTGGCCATGCTCGGCTTTCACTCCCAAGCCGGATGGATCGCCTTCAATCTGACTGCGTTCGGCATCGCCGTTCTCGCCCACAACACCCCGTGGGTGAGCCGTGTTGCGCGCCGCGAACGCGGCTCGTCCCGGGAGCTCCCTGCCGCCGGGGTAAACCCGACCGCCGCCTACCTGATGCCGCTTTTGGCCATTCTTGCCGCCGGCATGATCTCGCACGCCTTGTCGGCGGGCTTCGAGCTTCTCTACCCGCTGCGCTTCGTGGCAGCGCTTGCGGCATTGTGGGTCTATCGCAAGAGCTATGCGGACTTGGACTTGCGCTGGAGTTGGCGCGGCCCTGCGGTGGGCATTCTCGTCTTTTGCCTTTGGCTGGGCGCCGCCGCCTTCCTCATCCCGCCCGCAGGTGCCCCGGACGCCCTGGCCGCCTTGCCCGAGCCGCTGCGTGCTGGCTGGATCGCCTGCCGCGTGATCGCCGCCGTGGCCACCGTACCCATCGCCGAAGAGCTCGCCTACCGCGGCTATCTTCTGCGGCGTCTGGTCAGCCCGCGCTTCGAAGCGGTACGCTACTCGGCTGCTCGATGGCCGGCGCTCGTCGCAAGCGCTCTAGCGTTCGGCCTGATGCATGGGGCGTTGTGGCTGCCGGGTATCGCCGCTGGTCTCGCCTACGGTGCGCTCGCGATGCGCACCGACAAGCTCGGCGAATCCATCGTCGCACACGGCACCACGAATGCGCTGCTTGCCGCGTACGTGTTGATATTCGATCGGTGGCAATTTTGGTAATCGAACCCTCGGGGAGAAGGACACTCAGATGAGCATCAGCAACGTGACGGCCGGCGAGCGGCTGCCGGGCGAATTCAACGTGATAGTCGAGATTCCGATGAACGCCGACCCGATCAAGTATGAAGTGGACAAGGACTCGGGCGCGCTCTTCGTGGATCGGTTCATGATGACGGCGATGCACTATCCGGCCAACTACGGCTATGTGCCGCACACCATTTCCGAGGACGACGATCCCGTGGATGTATTGGTGCACACGCCGTTCCCGCTGCTACCCGGCGTGGTCGTGCGCTGCCGCGCCCTCGGCTTGCTGCGCATGGAGGATGAGGCGGGCGGCGACGCCAAGGTGCTTGCCGTTCCCACGGACGACATCTGCCCGCTGTTCACCTACTGGAAATCCATCGAGGACGTTCCCGAGATGCGCCTCAAGCAGATCCAGCATTTCTTCGAACATTACAAGGATCTCGAGCCGGGCAAGTGGGTGCGCGTCGTCGGCTGGGCCGGGGTCGATGCGGCGCACCGGGAGATCATGGGCGGCGTCGAGCGTCACGCCGCGGAAAAAGCGCGACCAACCTCGCCTTGAGAGCGGTGGACTGCCGCTCGGCGAGGTTGGCCGCGGCCACGCTCAACCGCTCCTCGACGAGCTGACGTAAATCGCCGCCAGCCTCGAGTCGTTGATTTTCGTCACTGCTCGCGCGATCGCCTTGGCGCGGCATTGTTGGGTGCCCTCGCTCACTAAACGGCTTTCGGAACTCTGCGGGCACACTTGCTCGGCGGCACGGACGATTTTCCTGTACACCGCATGGGCGCCGGGGTCCGTCTGCAGACTATCCCGGTCGTACTTCACGACGAGGCTCGGTGCGTCGAATTCCTGGGTGGCAGCGCTTGCGGCGCCCATACCGGCGGCACCGACGATGCCGCAAAAAATCAGGGTGGCTACTTTGTTCATGACATATCTCCGTGAGGTGGTTGCCGACGGGGATATGAAGCGCCTTACGGGGGCCGCGAGTCTTTATCCCCCCCTCGAAGTCGTCCCTCATATCCACGAATTCGTCCCCTGCCGCACTGCGCCTCTCCTCCCGGACCCCGGGTTTGCGCTAATCTGGCTGCCATGGATGCACCTCCCGACAACATCGCAGCACCCGACCCCCCAGGCTTGAACCACCGCCAGTTCCTCACGCTGGTGTGCCTGTTCTGGGCCTACGTCACCTTGTCGAACGTGCTTTATGCATACGGCATGCGGACAGGGATTTCCAAGGTTTCGGATTTGGCTTTGTTCGCGGCCTGGGATGCGCGTGTGATGCAGCATTTGCTGTTGCTGCCGCTGGTGATCATCTCTTATAGGGCATCGCTCAGGATTCAATGGCGCCCCGTATTGATCGCCGTGCCTTTGCAGCTCGTCCTCGGCCTCGTCTTTGCTGCGCTCGCCTACCCGGCGATGATCGTGGCCGAATACATCATCGGAGACTCGCAATTTCACCATCAGGCTGCGATGCACGGACACGGTCCCTTGGAGGATCCGATGATCCTGTCGCTCTGGCTCGCGAGCTTCGTCAGTTTCATTCCCACCTACGGATTCGGCCTTACCCTGGTGACGGGCTCGTCTCTGTACACGAAGTTCCGCAATTTGGAATTACAGCGCAGCGCGCTCGAGCGTGCATGGAGCACCGCGCGATTGGCGGCGCTGCGCATGCAGCTGTCCCCCCATACGCTGTTCAATCTGCTGCACACCATTCGCGGTCACATCGAGTGGGATCCGAAGTCCGCCCAGGCGATGGTGGTACAACTGGCCGATCTGCTGCGCCGCCTGCTGAATGCAGGTGAGCGCGAGTTCACCCGCCTCGCCGACGAATTGCAGTTCGTCCGACTTTACTTGGAACTGCAGCAAAAGCGCTTTTCCGATCGCCTGACGATCAAGCTGCCGCCTGCGGAGGATGTCGTCGATGCCTGGGTGCCCAGCCTGATCCTGCAGCCGCTGGTCGAAAACGCGGTGGTTCACGGCCTCGCCGGCCACCAAGGCGCGGTCGAGGTGCGCATTGCCGTAGGCGAGACGGAAGAGACCTTGGTCTTGAGGGTCAGCAACACCATCGCGCCCGACAGGCCGGTAGGCACCGACGGGATCGGACTCAATAACGTTCGCGAGCGCCTGGCCGTTCAATTCGAAGGCCGCGCCCGGCTCGTGGCCGGCCCGTCCGGGACGGAGTGGGTCAGCGAGATCACGATGCCGCGAATTCATGCCGCGCCCGATCGGCGCAGCGCAACCCGCCCCGCGGCTCGGGAGGCCGCCTAG
>Ga0182024_10011928_pt1 | contig 17320 bp, 13 predicted proteins | sample P32metaG_FD_120480 | JGI IMG/M metagenome (GOLD analysis project Ga0182024, IMG submission 120480) | Permafrost microbial communities from Stordalen Mire, Sweden - P3-2 metaG (Illumina Assembly) | ecosystem: Environmental > Terrestrial > Soil > Wetlands > Permafrost | place: Sweden: Stordalen...
CGGCGGCGATTGCCGAAGCGCGAGGCAGCCGTCAGCCGGCCTTCCGACCAGGGCGGACCGACTTCGACCTCGTGGCCGCGCGCACGCAATTCCTTGACTGTCGCCTCCGGCACCCGCTGCTCGACCACCATTACGCCGGGGCGGGCCATGCGCGGCCAAAACGACGACGGGAAATGTTCGGAATGCCAGGCCGGCGCATCGATCGCCTCCTGCAAATTCATGCCGGCATGCACGTGGCGCAGGAACATCTGCGTGATCCACTGATCCTGCTGATCGCCGCCGGGCGAGCCCCAGGCGAGATACGGCTCGCCGTCGCGAAGCGCCATCGTCGGCGTCAATGTCGAGCGCGGGCGCTTGCCCGGCGCGAGCGCCGCCGGATGATCCTCATCCAGCCAGAACATCTGCGCGCGCGTGCCGAGACAGAAGCCGAGCTCGGGGATCGTCGGCGAGGAGTGCAGCCAGCCGCCCGAGGGCGTCGACGACACCATGTTGCCGTCGCGATCGATGATGTCGAAATGCACGGTGTCGCCGGGGATCGCGCCAGCGCGTGCGCGCTGCGCGGCGGCATCAGGCAGCCGATTTTCATCATGCGTCCAGTCGATGCGGCCGACCGTAGGCTCGCCCGCGCCAGAGCTCGCGACCGCTGCACGCGCGCCTTCGGCCACGCGCACGTCGAGCGTCTTGCCGAAGCCCGCCACGGTTCCGGGGCGCAGTTCCAGCGAGGCGCGTTCGGTGATCAATTTCCGGCGCTCGTCGTTGTAAGCATCCGACAGCAGCACATCGACCGGCACCTGCACGAATTTCGGGTCGCCGTAGAACGTATCGCGGTCGGCGAAGGCGAGCTTAGTCGCCTCGATCTGCAAATGAATGAATTCCGCGCTCGTGGGAGCGAGTGCATCGAGGTCATAACCTTTGAGCAGAGCGAGCGTCTGCAAGGTGACCAGCCCTTGCGTCCACGGCCCCGGCTTCATCACCGTGTAGCGGCCGTAATCGTAAGCGATCGGCGGCTCGACGGACGCCTGCCAGCCGGCCATATCCTGACCGTTGAGCACGCCGCGATGACGCTTGCCCGAGGTATCCATGACCTCCTGCGTGCGGCAGAAGCGGTCGATCGCGTCGGCGACGAAGCCTTGCGACCAGGATTTCCGCGCGCGCTCGATCTCCGCTTCGCGATTGCCGCCGCCGTTTTGCGCCTCGCGCAAGATGCGTTCGTAAGTCGCGGCCATCTTCGCATTGGTGAAGATGGCGCCGGGCACCGGTACTTTGCCGTCCGGCATATAAAGTGCGGCGGAGGTCGGCCAATGATCGCGGAACTGGTCCTTGACCGTGTCGATGGTGGCGCAGATGCGCTCGACCAGCGGGTAGCCGTTTTTGGCGTAGCCGATCGCCGGCGAGAGCACGTCGGCAAGCCGCATGGTGCCGTAATCGCGCAGCAGCGTCATCCAGGTGTCGAAGGTGCCGGGGACGCAGGCGGCCAGAAGCCCGGTGCCGGGGATGAGATCGAGGCCCAGTTCGTCGCGGTAGTGTTTGATCGTGGCGCCGGCGGGCGCCGGGCCCTGACCGCAGATCACTTCGTTCTTGCCGCGCCGTACGTCATGCAAGATCACCGGCACGTCGCCGCCCGGCCCGTTGAGGTGCGGCTCGACCACCTGCAGCGTGAAGGCGGTCGCCGCCGCGGCGTCGAAGGCGTTGCCGCCCTTTTCCAGCGTCGCCATGCCGACGGCGGTCGCGATCCAGTGGGTCGAGGCGACGACGCCGAAAGTGCCTTCGATTTCCGGGCGGGTGGTGAATGGATTGGGATTGATATTGGAAGGGCGAGCGGGCATTGCGGCTCCGTTTTGCTGCCGTCATTTGTAACAGAGATATCGCCCTAGCGCAGGTGGCAAGCGACCAGTTGCCCAGGCTTCACTTCGCGCAACAGTGGCGTTTCCGACCGGCAGCGGTCGAACACATAGGGGCAGCGGGTGTGGAAATGGCAGCCCGACGGCGGCGTGATCGGGCTCGGCACGTCGCCCTGCAGCACGCGCTTCTGCCGCTTCACCTTTGGATCGGGCACCGGCACCGCCAGCAGCAGCGACTCGGTGTAGGGATGCAGCGCCTTCGTGAACAGCGTGCGCTTGTCGGTGTATTCGACGATTCGGCCGAGATACATGACCGCGATATGGTGGCTGATGTGTTCGACCACCGCCAGATTGTGCGAGATGAACAGATAGGCCAGCCCCATGTCGCGCTGCAGGTCCATCATTAGGTTGAGCACTTGCGCCTGGATCGAGACGTCGAGCGCGGATACCGGCTCGTCGCCGACGATCAGTTTCGGCTGCAGCGCGAGCGCGCGCGCGATGCCGATGCGCTGGCGCTGGCCGCCGGAGAACTGGTGCGGATAATTGTCCATCTGCGCCTTGCGCAGGCCGACGCGATCGAACAATTCGGCCACGCGCTTTCTCACGTCGCCGCCGCGCGCGGTGCCATGCACGCGCATCGGCTCGGCCACGATGTCGCCCGCGGACATGCGCGGGTCGAGCGAGGAAAACGGATCCTGGAAGATGATCTGCATCTGCCGGCGGTAGGGCCGCAACTCGGTCTTGCTCAAATGCGTGATATCGCGGCCGTCGATCTCGATGTGGCCTGCGGTCGGCTCGATCAGCCGCAGCACGGTACGGCCGACCGTGGATTTGCCGCAGCCGGATTCGCCGACCAGGCCGAGCGTCTCGCCGGCGGCAATCGAGAAGCTGACGCCGTCGACGGCGAACACGGTGCCGCCGGCGCGCTGCAACAGACCCTTGCGGATCGGGAAATGCTTCTTGAGGTCGCGTACCGCGAGCACGGCCGGGGCGGATGCATCAGCCATCGCGGTCACCGAATAGCTCCGTGGAACGCCAGCACGCCGCCCAATGGCGCGGCCGTTTTTCCTCGTAGGCCGGATATTCACGGCGGCAGCGATCCTCGGCATGCGCACAGCGCGGCGCAAACACGCAGCCGGCCGGCAGGTTGGTCAAGGCCGGCACCATGCCGGGGATTTCCTGCAGGCGGCCGGATGCGCCCGCTTCCTCGCCGCGCATCAGGTCGAGCCGCGGGATCGAGGCCATCAGCCCGTGCGTATAGGGATGCTGCGGCCGGGCGAACAGTTCGTCGACCGGCGCTTCCTCGACCTTGCGCCCGGCATACATGACGATGACGCGCTGTGCGGTCTCGGCCACCACGCCGAGATCGTGGGTGATCAGGATGATGGCGGTGCCGAGCTTGCGCTGCAGATCCAGGACAATGTCGAGGATCTGCGCCTGGATGGTGACGTCGAGCGCGGTGGTCGGCTCGTCGGCGATCAGCACTTTCGGATTGCAGGCCAGCGCCATGGCGATCATGGCGCGCTGGCGCATGCCGCCGGACAGTTGATGGGGATATTCCCTGGCGCGCTGTTCCGGTTCCGGAATGCGGGCGAGGCGCAGCATGTCGATCGACTTCTCGCGCGCCTGCTGGCGGTTGATCGGCTCATGCAGCAGCAGCACTTCGGCAATCTGGCTGCCGATGGTGAGCACCGGATTGAGCGACGTCATCGGCTCCTGGAAGATCATCGCCATGTCCTTGCCGCGCACGCCGCGCATCGCCTCGTCGCTGAGCGTGAGCAGATCGACGCCGGCGAGCTTGATCGAGCCGCCGGCGATGCGGCCGGGCGGATCGGGCACGAGTCTCATAAGCGAGAGCGCGGTGATGCTCTTGCCGCAGCCGGATTCGCCGACGATCGCCAAGGTCTCGTGCGGCGCCAGCGCGAAGCTGACGCCGTCCACGGCTTTCACCACGCCGTGGCGCAGGTCGAAATAGGTCCGCAATCCGTCGACTTCGAGCAGCGGCGCCTCATTCGAAATATCGGCCGGCGCCGGCGTTCCCATCTCGCGCTCGCTGGTCGTCATGGTCATGGATCAGTTACGCAGCCGCGGGTCGAGGATATCGCGCAGCGCATCGCCGAACAAATTGGTACCGAACACCGCGAGGCTGATGGCGACGCCCGGGAAGATCACCAGCCACGGCGCGGTGTGCATGTATTCGGCGGCGGATTCCGACAGCATGCGGCCCCAGGATGGATGCGGCTCGGGCACGCCTAGCCCCAGAAACGACAACGACGCTTCGGTCAGGATTGCCGCGCCGAGCTGCGCGGTCGCGATCACGATCAGCGGCGCCAGCGTATTGGGCAGCACATGGCGGACCGCGATGCGGAACTCGCTCATGCCGACGGCGCGCGCCGCCTCGACGAACGGCTGTTCGCGCAACGTTAGGGTGTTGGAGCGGATGACGCGCGCGGTATAGGGGATGAGCGGGATCGCAATGGCGAGGATGGTGTTGTCGAGCGCCGGTCCGAGCGCCGCGGCCATCACCAGCGCCAGCACCAAGAGCGGCACCGATTGCAGCACGTCGACGATGCGCTGGATCACCAGGTCGACCCAGCCGCCGATATAGCCCGAGGCGAGACCCAGCGCGACGCCGAACACGCAACCGAGGAAGGTCGAGCCCAAGCCCACCGCGAGCGAGATGCGCGCGCCGTAGACGATACGGCTGTAGATATCGCGGCCCATCTGATCGGTACCCAGCCAATGCGCGTGGCTCGGCTGCACGAGCGTGATGAGAGAATTGGTCTTGATCGGGTCGTAGGACGTAATGAGGTCGGCGAAGATCGCGGCGAATACGAACACCGCCATGATCGCGGCGCCGACCACGCCCAGCGGATGCGCGGCGGCGTGATAACGGATCTTCGACCACACGCTTTCCGCGCGGACGATATCCGCAGGCCCCGGAACGATGTCGATGCTCGCCATTAATGCGCTCTCTTTTGGCGCATGATCTTTTCCGAAAACCGGTTCCCACTTTTCGGGATCATGCGCGCTCCCGTCATGAATACTTGATACGCGGATCGAGCACCGCGTAGAGCAGGTCGACCAGGAAGTTGATCGACACCGCGACCACGGCGATGAACATCACCAGGTTCTGCACGATCGGATAATCGCGCCAGCGGATCGCCTCGACTAGGAAGCGCGCGACGCCCGGAATATTGAACACCGTTTCGGTCACGATCAGGCCCCCCATCAGGAAGGCAGCCTCGAGGCCGATCACGGTGACGACCGGAAGTATCGCGTTGCGCAGGGCATGGTGATAGTTGACCGTGGAGTCGGAGGCGCCCTTCGCGCGCGCCGTCCGGATGTAATCCTGCCGCAGCACTTCCAGCATCGACGAGCGCGTCAGCCGCATGACCAGCGCGGACGAGCGAAAGCCCACCGCGGCCGCAGGCACGCTATAGAGCCACAAATTGTTCCAAAACCCGTGCGGCGGATCGGTATAGATCGGAATCGTGCCGAAGAATTTGACGAACGCCATCAGGATCAGCAGACCGAGCCAGAAGGCCGGCATCGACAGCCCGCTCAGGCTGATCACCCGCAATACGTAATCAAGCCCGGAGTTTTGCTTGACCGCGCTGATCACGCCGAGCGGAACGCCGAACAGAATCGCAAACGTCAGCGCCAATCCGGCAAGCTTGGCGGTGATCGGAATGCGCGGCAGAATCTCTTGCAGCGCTGGCTTTTCCGACACGTAGGAATAGCCGAGATCGCCGTGCGCCAGGCCGCCGATCCAGTGTGCGTATTGCACGACGATCGGCTTATCTAGCCCCAATTCCGTTTCCAGCTTGCCCTTCTCGGCGGTGTCGATCATCCCGGCCGCGTCGAACAGAATGTCCGCGATATTGCCGGGCACCACCCGCAGCATCGTGAAGACCAGCACGGAAATTCCGAATAGCGTCAGGAGCATCAAAAAGAAGCGCCTGATCAGATAACTCCCCAACCTGACCTCCCGTCATGTGCGGGGAAAGACGCGCAAAGCCTCCCAAAGTCTGGCCGCCCCTCACGGCCAGCTTTTGGACGATCTTGCGCGCCGGGGCTGGCGTTCACTTATCCAGCCAGATGTCCTCGTAGCGATAGCCGTTGTAGGCGCTGTTGCTCTCGATCGTCATGTTCTTGACGTAAGGCTTCCAGCAGGTGCCGGTACGAGCGTGGAACAGGATCGGCCGCGCGCCGTCCTCCTGAATCTTCTTGTCGATTTCCCAGACCAGCTTTTTACGCTTCGCGAGATCGGTTTCGGCGGACTGCTGATCGAACAGCTTCTCCAGGTCCTTGTTGCAGTAATGCGTGTAGTTGCGCTCGGACCCGCAGGAGTAGTTCTCATAAAAGGCCTGGTCGGGATCGTCGATGCCGTTTCCGGTGAGGTTGAGACCGACCGAATAGTCTTTGCGCGCCACCTTGGCGAACCAGGAACTGGATTCAACCGGGTCCAGTTCGGCGTCGATATAGATCTGCTTGAGCTGGTCGATCAGCACCACCGCGGGATCGCGATAGGTCGCGAGATTGCGCGTTGATACCTTGATCTTGAGCGGCTTGTCGGCGGAATAGCCGAGCTTGGTCATGATCGCGCGGGCTTCGTCGCGGTCTTTCTTCACATCGCCATAACCCGGAATGGTCTTGAGAATGTCGGGCGGCAGGCCCCATACGCCTTCCGGCGGCGGCAGCAACGAGCCGCCCTGGTCGCCTTGCCCCTGCAAGATGATGTCGATGAGCGCCTTGCGGTCGAGCGACAGCATCATGGCCTTGCGCAGTTCCCAATTGTTGAACGGCGGCGCCTCGAGATTGACAATCAGATTGGTGTTGACATTGATCGGCTTGATCTCGCAGATCGCGGTCGGGTCCTCCGACTTGATGTCCTTCTCCAGCGCGACCGTCATCTCGGTCGGGAAAGTCATGTCCACTTTGCCGGCGACGAAGGCCAGCACCGCGGTCGCACGATTTTTGATGATGGTGTATTCGATGCCGTCGAGATACGGCAGGCCCTTTTTCCAGTAATCCGGATTCTTCACGAGTTTGATCGACTCGTTCTGCTTCATCTCGACGAACTTGAACGGGCCGGTGCCGATCGGATGCGTGCGCATCTGCGCGGCGGGAACGTGACAGGGGTAGATCGGCGTATAGCCGGACGCCAGCATCGCCAGCAGCGACGGCTGCGGCCGCTTGAGATGGAAGCTCACTTCAAAGTCGCCGTTGGTCGAGACGTCCGAAACGAATTCGTACCAATCCTTGCGCGGATTCTTGCGGAACTTGTCCTGCGCTTTGCCTTGCAGCAGGTCGAAGGTGCATTTCACGTCCTTTGCCGTGAACGGCACGCCGTCGTGCCATTTCACGCCCTCGCGCAGCTTGAAGGTGAGCGCGGTATTGGCTTTGTCCCAAGCCCAGCTGGTCGCCAGCTCAGGCACGATGGTGTCGATGCTGGTCTGCGGCTTGTGCTGATCGTAGACGATCAGATTGTTGAAGATGGCCATCGCCGGCGCGTTGACCGAGAAGGTCGCCTCCTCGTGAATCGAGAGGCTCGGCGGCGTTTCGCGGTGATAGATTTTCAGAATGCCGCCGTGTTTCGGCTCCGCCGCGTTGGCATTGCAGAGTGTGAGGCTAGCGAGAATAGCGGTCGCCAACGCGACGAATTTCGTTCCCATTGGATCCTCCCCGGAATGCATGACTGCCGCCACCACGACTGGCCGGCCGCCTGTTTCTTGCTTTTTGTGACGGCAACGCTACCCGGTATGGTTGCCCCGATCAACTCGACAAAAGTCCTTCCTGGCGGCGCCAAGTTGCCGCCGCTTGCCAACGATGCGGCCGCGCCGCACCATGGCGGGACGAGAAAGCCCGGGAGCGGCAATGGAGACCGAGAGCGATAATATCGTCGCCGAAACGGCGGCGCGGATATTTGCCGACCTTGCCGATCCCCAGACGATCAACCGCGCTCGCGATGCGAGCTGGCAGGAAGCGCTTTGGCGCGCCTTGTCCGATGCGGGCCTGACGCTCGCCTGGGTGCCGGAAAAGCACGGCGGCGCCGGCGCGAGCCTGGCCGACGGCTTCGCCATCCTCGGCGCCGCCGGCCGTTATGCTTTGCCGGTGCCGCTGGCGGAAACGCTTATCGCGGGATGGCTGTTGGCGCGCGCCGGCATCGCGGCGCCTGCCGGCGCGATGACGGTCGCGCCCGCCCGCCCGCGCGATCGCATTGTACTCAACGCCGACGGCAGTTTGAGCGGAATTAGCCACGGCGTGCCTTTCGCCAAGGATTCGCAGCATATTGCGGTCCTGGCCGCCGGCGACAAGGGCGCCGCGATTGCTTTGGTAAAAACGAGCGACTGCCGCGTAAGCGAAGGGAAAAATCTCGCCAGCGATGGCTCGGATACGGTGACTTTCGATCGCACCAAAGTGATTGCCAGCGCGCTGGCGCCGTTCGACGCCTCCGCGCTGATGTTGATGGGGGCGGCCGTACGCAGTGCGCAATCGGCCGGCGCGCTTGAAACGATCCTGTCGCTCAGCGTCGCTTACGCCAATGAACGCGTGGCGTTCGAGCGCAAAATCGGCAAATTCCAGGCCGTACAGCAGAACCTCGCGCGGCTCGCCGGCGAAACGGCGGCAGCGCTCGCCGCTGCCGGCTCCGCCGCCGATACCATCGAGCACAGCGATGCGTTCGACGACACGGTGCTGCTCGAAGCGGCCTCCGCGAAAATCCGCACCGGCGAGGCCGCCGCGGAAGGCTCCGCCATCGCACACCAGGTGCATGGCGCGATCGGCTTCACCAACGAGCATGTGTTGCATCGCTTTACGCTCCGCCTGCTGTCGTGGCGCGACGATTTCGGCAGCGAAAGTTATTGGGCGGCGGCGCTCGGCGAACTGGTCGCGCGGCGCGGCGCCAACCAGTTCTGGCCCATGCTGGCTTCGCGTTAGGACCGGCCATGACCAGCCAACTTCGCTTCGATCAGATCAGGTTGCCGCCCGAATGCGAGAAGCTTCGCCAAGAAGTGCGCGCTTTCATCGCGGAAGAAGTGGCGGCCGGCACCTTCGTTCCGGACCGGCCTGGCCACGGCGACAGCCACAATCGCGCGTTCAGCAAGCGCGTCGGCGCCAAGGGCTGGATCGGCATGACCTGGCCGAAAAAATACGGCGGCCATGAACGCAATTTCCTCGAGCGTTTCGTCGTCACCGAGGAATTCCGCGTCGCCAACGCGCCGGTGCGCCTGCACTTTGTCGCCGACCGGCAGAGCGGCCCGATACTGCTCAAATACGCGCCCGAGCACGTCAAGCAAGATATTCTTCCCCGCATCTGCCGCGGCGAATTGTGCTTCGTCATCGGCATGAGCGAGCCGGGCTCCGGCTCCGACCTGTTCGCGGCGAAAACCAAGGCGACCAAGGCCGACGGCGGCTGGCGCATCAACGGCTCAAAGATCTGGACCAGCAACGCCCATATCTCCGACTACATGCTCGGCCTGTTCCGCACCTCGCCGCCGACCAAAGAAAACCGCCGCCACGGCCTCACGCAATTCCTCGTCGACATGAAAACGCCGGGCATCACGGTCAACCCGATTTATCAGATGACCGGCCAGCACGACTTCAACGAGGTCGTGTTCGACGACGCCTTCATCCCCGACGATCACGTGCTGGGCGAGATCGACGGCGCCTGGAAGCAGGCGACCAGCGAACTCACTTATGAGCGCAGCGGGCCGGAGCGCTTCCTGGAGACTTATTATGTGCTGGCCGAACTGGTGCGCGCGCTCGGCCCCAATCCCGATTTGCGCAGCGCCGAGGGCCTCGGCCGTCTGGTGGCGCAGCTGCACACCTTACGACGGATGTCGGTGTCGGTGGCCGGCATGTTGCAGGCCGGCAAGGAGCCGGTGGTGGAGGCGTCCATTGTCAAGGACGTCGGCACGATCTGGGAACAGAAACTGCCCGAGCGCGTGCGCGATCTCAGCGCGTTCCTCGAGCCGGAGGCGAGCAACCGGGTGACGCTCGACGAACAACTCGATTTCGCCTTCAAGATAGCCCCCAAGCTCACCATCCAGGGCGGCACCACCGAAATCCTGCGCGGTATTATCGCGCGCGGCCTCGGTCTGCGTTGAACGGGGGCCGCGCCATGCCGGACATCGGGAAACTGCTCTGGCCGAAAACAGTCGCGGTCGTCGGCGCCTCGTCCGACACCAGCGGCCTGCGCGGCCGTATCCTGGAAGTTATTTTGAGTCATCCCTTTGCCGGGAAAGTCTATCCGGTGAGCCGCAGCGCCGGCGAGGTGCAAGGCCTCAAGGCTTATCCTTCCGTCGAAGCTCTGCCGGAACCCGCCGATCTCGCGGTCCTCATTATTCCCGCGGAATTCGTGCCGGCGGAGCTGGAACGCTGCGGCCGCGCCGGCATCAAGGCCGCGGTCATTCTCTCCTCCGGCTTCGCCGAGGAACCGGGCGAGACTGGCCACCGCATGCAGGCCGAAATCACCGCCACCGCGCGGCGCTACGACATGGCGGTGAGCGGACCCAACACCGAGGGCTTCGCCAATATCGAAGCCGCGCTTTGCCCGACCTTCAGCCCGGCCATGGACAAGAATGCCGGCGCCATCCGCCCGGCGCGCGCGCTCGGGAAGGGCCAAGTGTCGGTGATCTCGCAAAGCGGCGGCCTTGGCTTTGCCTTCTTCGACCGCGCGCGGCCGCGCAATCTGGCGTTCCGCCACATCGTCACCACCGGCAACGAGGCCGCGCTCGATGTCGCCGACTTCCTCGATTACATGCTCGACGAAGGCGGCACCGATGTCTTCCTGCTGCTGCTCGAGGACGTGAAATCGCCGGCAAAATTCCGCCGCGCCGCGGATAAGGCGCTCGAAGCCAGCAAACCGCTGATCGTCGGCAAGATCGGGCGGTCGGAGCCGGGCAGCCGCGCCGTCATGTCGCATACCGGCGCGCTCGCCGGATCGCACGCTGCCTATCGCGCGATTTTCCAGCATCATGGTGTGATCGAGGGTCAGGATTTCGACGACATGATCGATCTCGCGGCCGGCTTTCTCGCCTGCGGCGAAAAACTGCCTGCCGGCAGGCGCATAGGCATTTGCACGTCGTCGGGCGGCGCCGGCGTATGGATGGCGGACGCCTGCGCCGCGGCCGGCCTCGAAGTGCCGGTGCTCGACGGCGCGACGCGCAAGGCCATCGACGTGCATTTACCGTCCTACGGCACCTCGCAGAACCCGGTCGATTCCACCGCGCAAGGCGTGCACAAGCTCGGCTACGCCGAATTCGCCCGCCTGGTCGGCCAGTCGCCCATGGTCGATGGCGTCATCGTGGTGGTGACAGCGCGCCGCTCGGCGTTTCTGGAAAACGATCTGCCGAAGCTGCAGAACCTCGGCCGCGAATCGAAAAAGCCGGTCTTCATGTGGACCTACACGCTGCCCTCCAGCCGCAGCGTGGAAATCCTCAACGAAGCCGGCTATCCGTTGTTCACCGGCGCGCTCGGTTGCGCCCGCACCATGCGTGCGATGGCCGATTACCGCGCCTTGCGGGAGCGCCTGCTGCGGCCGGCCGACATGTCCAACATCGCAGCGCCGGATCGTGACGCCGCGCGCGCCATGTTGGCGGCGTCCATGCCCGTCCTATGCGAATGGCACGCACGGCCGGTGCTGGCGGCCTACGGCATCGGCGGCAACGAGGCGGGACAACTCGTGCATTCGGCGGCCGAGGCGGAAGCCGCGATCCGCGCGATGGCGCGGCCGGCGGCGCTGAAAGTGCAGTCCGCCGACCTTCCGCACAAGACCGAAGCCGGCGCGGTGGCGCTCGCTGTCTCCAGCGAAGGCGCGCGCGCCGCCTACGAGCGCGTGGTGGCCGGCGCGCTACGGCATGCGCCGCACGCGCGCATCGACGGCGTGCTGGTGCAGCCGATGGCGCCGCCCGGCCGCGAAGTCATCCTCGGCGTCAACCGCGATCCGATCTGGGGCCCGCTGCTGATGGTGGGCTTGGGCGGCGTGCTGGTCGAGGCACTCGGCGACGTCACGCTGGCGCCGGTGCCGCTGGATCATGCCGCGGCGCGCGCGCTCATCGGCCGTCTCAAAGGCGCAGCGGCGCTCGGACCGTTTCGCGGCGCGCCGGCGGCCGATACCGAGGCGCTCGCCGACCTGATCGTGCGGCTGTCGCATTTCGCCGCCGACCACGCCGACGAGATCGCGGAGATCGACCTCAATCCGGTCATCGTGCACGCCAAGGGGCAAGGCGTGTCCCTCGTGGATGCCCTGATCGTCAAACAACCGCGTCCGGCGCAGCGCAGCGCCGCCGAGTAGCAAGGAATATTGCATGGGTCCGTTCAAGGATATCGCCGTCGAGAAGACCGGCCACGTGGCGTTGATCGAGATCCGGCGGCCGCCGAATAATTTTTTCGACATTGCGCTGATCCAGGAAATCGCTGGCGCGCTCGAGGCGTTCGATGAGGACGTCGATTGCCGCGCGGTGGTATTGGCCGCGCAGGGCAAGGCGTTCTGCGCCGGCGCCAATTTCGGCGACGGTTCGGCGCTCAACAAGGAAGGCCAGCGGCCGGGTGAACTCAACCGCGAACAGGCCGTGCAGCATCTTTATCTCGAGGGCAACCGGCTATTCCGCACCAAAAAGCCGATCATCGCGGCGGTGCATGGCGCGGCGGTCGGCGGCGGGCTCGGGCTTGCCATGGTGGCGGACTTCCGCGTGGCCTGCCCGGAGGCGCGCTTTGCCGCCAATTTTACCCGGCTCGGTTTCCATCCCGGCTTCGGGCTGACGGTGACGCTGCCGCTGGTGGTCAGCGCCACCCATGCGGCGCTGATGTTCTACACCAGCCGCCGCGTCGGCGGCGAGGAAGCCCACGCCATGGGGCTCGCCGATGTGCTGGTGCCGCAGGACCAGGTGCGCGCGGCGGCGATGACACTCGCCGCCGAGATCGCCGAGAATTCGCCGCTCGGCCTGATCTCGACGCGCGCGACCATGCGCGGCGACCTCGCCGACCGCGTGCTTAAGGCGACCGAGCATGAACTCAAGGAGCAGACCTGGTTGCGCAAGACCGACGACTTCAAGGAAGGCGTCAATGCCACCGCCGAGCGGCGGCTGCCGAATTTCACCGGCAAGCGCTGACATCGCGAGGCCGTGACATGGACTCGCCGTTCTGGAATTTTTCCCTCGCGGTCTATGGCGCCAACGCGGTCGAGAACGAATGTCTCGGTTTACAGGACCAATTCGGGATCGACGTGAATTTGGTCCTGCTGTGCGCCTATCTCGGCGCCGTCCATGGCGCGGCTTTGACGGCCGGCGACATTGCGTCGGCACGCGCGGAAGCCGGCCTCTGGCATGAACAGATCGTGCGTCCCTTGCGCGCCGCACGCCGCACGCTCAAGGCCATTACGTTTCGGACTGACGATGAGACCAAGGCGGCGGCACAACTGCGCATACAGGTCAAAGCCATTGAACTTGAATCCGAACGGATCGAGCAAATGACGCTAGGGCGATGGACCAAGGCGCGGCTGACGTCCTGGCCGCGCGGCGATTCCCGCGAGGCCGTTGTCGGCAATTTGCAAGTTTTGCTCGCCGGCTATGGCGGCGGCGCCGAACGGCTCGCGGCGGCAGAGGCCGCGAAGCATCTCATCGCGGCCGCACTCGACCAGGTAGTAATTAAGTAGCGCGCCGCGGCTGACCGCCATTCAATCGAGCGGCAACGTTCCATTCCTGTGCTGGGCTTGTTCGCGCCTGGCAACGCAACTTAGTGGCAATAAAGAACAGATCGGAACGCGAAGGCCGCGCCGTCACTCCACATTCATCAGGTGTTCGACCACCAGTTTGTTCGCGACCTGGCGCACGCCCGGCGTCACCTCGACCGCGACTCGGATCGCATTCTTCTCGGTCTCGGAGACGACGATGCCCCAGAGTTCGACGCTTCCGTTATTGACGAGGATACTGATTGTCGACGGATCGACCCACGGCTTTGACCGCAATTGCTCGAGGATATTGCCGTGCAAGGTCAGGTCGTCGACCGATGCTTCCGTCTTCGCGCGGTTGAGGTTCACCAGTGCCTGAATAAGGTTAGCGCGGCTCACGATGCCGACAATCTTTCCATTGCTCGCGACCGGCACGCGTTTGATCCGATGTTTTTCTAGCAACGACGCGATGTCGCCGAGTGGCGTGTCCGGCTGCACGCTGATCACCGGACGCGTCATCACGTCGGCGGCCTTGCGGGCGTGCGACATGACAAACTCATGGGCCAGGGTTTCTTTTCCGGTCAGAAGTTCGAGCCACCACGAGCGATGGCGCTCGGTGCCTGCTTCCACGCGATGAATCAGGTCGCCTTCGCTGACGATTCCGACGAGGACGTCCTTGTCATTGACCACCGGCACGGCGCTGATGCGGTTTGCGAGCAGGACCTCTGCGATCGTCGCGACGGGCGTATCCAGGCGGACCGTGATAACATTCGTCGCCATGACATCGGCGGCTTTCATAACCCCCTACTCCTCTTCAAGTTCGCCGGATATTTTGCCATATAAATGTCCAGCGCCTTGATATGTATCAATGGGTTAGGGTGGCTGGCGTTCAACAAAACGGCGGTGATGACATAGGTCGTTATTCCGACGTTTTTCCGGCCTTGAATTGTCTTTTCTGGATGCAATTCCAACGGTTTAGCGGGTAGTGGTTCGATGACACTTTGGCTCGTGTTTGCTCTGATGACGGCGGCGGCCATCTTCGCCGTGCTGTGGCCGCTGGCGCGGCGCAAACCCTTGCGTCCGGGCAGCGACGTCGCCGTCTACCGCGACCAACTGGACGAAATTCAACGCGACCGTTCCGCCGGGCTGATCGGCGACGCCGAAGCCGAGGCCGCCCGCGTCGAGGTCTCGCGCCGGCTGATTGCCGCCGCCGATGCCGCGGAATCCGAAAAGCTGGCGCCGGAAACGTCGTCGCTGGTGCGCCGCCGCGTCACCGCCATCGCCGGTCTCGTTTTGCTGCCGGTCGGCGCCGTCGCGCTCTACCTCACGCTCGGCTCGCCGGATTTGCCGGGCGAACCGCTGGCGGCGCGGGTGCAGACGCCGAGCGAGGCCGGCAATATCCAAAACATGGTCGCCAAGGTCGAGGACCACGTCGCCCACAATCCCAAAGACGGGCGCGCCTGGGAAGTCCTGGCGCCGGTCTATATGCGCGTCGGCCGTTTTGACGACGCGGTCAGGGCCTGGAGCAATGTGATTGCCCTGAACGGCAGCAACGCCGAGCGCGAGGCCAACTTCGGCGAGGCCATGGTGGGCGCCGCCAATGGCGTCGTCACCGGCGATGCCAAGGCCGCTTTCGATCGCGCGCTGGCGCTCGACAAGCAGAACGTGATGGCGCGCTTCTACATGGGCATGGCGGCCGATCAGGATGGCCGGCGCGCCGACGCCGAGAAGATCTGGGGCGAGCTTTTGGCGAGTGCGCCGCCGGGCGCTCCCTGGATCGAAGTGGTCCGCCACGCGCTCGCGCGCAATGCGCCGGCCGGCGAGGCGGCACTATCCCCCGCTGCCGGTGCAGCGGCCGCGCCGGCCGCCGACCACGACGTCAACGCCATGGTGGAGCGGCTGGCCGATCGCCTGAAGAAAGACGGCTCCGACGTGCCGGGCTGGCTGCAATTGGTGCGCTCCTATCGCGTGCTCGGCCAGAACGACAAGATGCAGGCCGCCATCGCCGACGCCCGCCGCGCGCTGGCGAGCGACCCCGACAAGCTGCGGCAGTTCATTGAGGGCAGCACTGCGGCCGCCTCGGCCGCCCCGGCAGTTCCGCCGGCGCCGCCCGCCGCCGCGGCGGGACCGACCGCCGCCGACGTCGCGGCGGCGGCAAAGCAGACGCCCGCACAGCAAGACCAGTCGATCAACGCCATGGTGCAGCGCCTGGCCGATCGCCTGAAGAAAGACGGCTCCGACGTGCCGGGCTGGCTGCAGCTGGTGCGCTCCTATCGCGTGCTGGGCCAGAACGACAAGATGCAGGCCGCCATCGCCGACGCCCGCCGCGCGCTGGCGAGCGACCCCGACAAGCTGCGGCAGTTCACTGAGGGCAGCGGCGCAGCCGCCTCGGCTGCCCCGCCGCCTGCCCTGGCGCCACCGGCGGCGCCGATGGCGCCGGCGGCCGGCGCGCCGGGTCCGAGCGCCGCCGACATCGCGGCGGCGGCACAGATGAACCCCGATCAGCAGAATCAGATGATCCGCACCATGGTGGCGCGGCTCGCCGACAAGCTCAAACAGGACGGCTCCGACGTCGCCGGATGGGAGCGGCTGCTGCGCGCCTATATGGTGTTGGGCGAGCACGACAAGGCCCAGGCCGCCGCCGCCGATGCGCGCAAGGCGCTCGCCGGCGACCCCGACAAGCTTCGCCGCCTCGACGACGTGATCAAGGACCTGAAGGTCGAGGGCTAGTCGCCGGCGTCCGCGATCAGTTGTCCTTGGCGCCTTCGCGGATCCAGGCGCGGATGTCGTTGCGGTCGCATGAATTGAGCTGCTTCATGCCGTGCGGCATACGCAGCTCGGCCGAGGCGCGCCAATCGAGCAGCAGCATCAGATTGCTGCTCTCCGGATCGCCCGGGACGACCATGGGCCCGAACTTGGTGCCCTTCATGACGCCGACATAGCTGGTGAGATCGAGCCCGCTTTTGGCTTGGCCCTCGCCGCCCGGCTGATGGCAGCTGACGCAGCGGCCGACGAAGATCGGCATCACGTCTTCTTTGAAGCTCTTCTTCGACTGGCTGGTTTGCGGATAAACCCTCTTCGCCGGTGTGTCGTTCTGGGCGCAATAGGCCGTGGACGAGGTGGTGATCTGCATGCTGACCACCGCCATGGTAGCAAGCCCCACAGCCGCCGCTCCGAGCAAAAGACGATGCCGCTTCATAGCCGGTCTCCTTCGATTCCACAGTCTTTGTAATACAATAGTCCGCCCACCGCCACGTGGGATGGTTTTTTTACCGCAAAATGATGTTGGCCTTTTGACGAATATCAACGGCCCCGGCCGCTAATCTGGTCGTGGCAGCTGACGCTTTCGGAGCCGGCCCCCGCGCCACCGCCGTTCTCGTCGATGAATTCGACGCCGGCTATTTTCCCAGCCGCCGCTCCCCCACTCGCATCATTGGCCAGAAAGATGAAATTGGGTTTGTTCTGACGCAGGGCACAAAAATCGTGAACTTGCGGCGCGATAGTGCCCGCCGCTCGTAGCGCAATGTGCGGGCGCCAAATATTGGCAGAGCTCCCAACGACCCCGCGAGTTTTGAGCCCATGTAGCGTCCGTTGCGTTATTTACGCGGAATCTAGGCAAATCGGATATATGATTATATTCCTATTGTATTCTTGTTTTATGCTGCCTATGTACTACCTATGTTCTAGGCCGTGTGGACGGATTTGATCAAGATGAAGCCGAGAGCAAGCGCGACGAACGAGCCGTAATTCTGCGCCGTCTTCTCACATCGAAGCGCGATACGTTTGAAACGCTTGAGCTTGCCGA
>Ga0182024_10011929_pt1 | contig 17319 bp, 10 predicted proteins | sample P32metaG_FD_120480 | JGI IMG/M metagenome (GOLD analysis project Ga0182024, IMG submission 120480) | Permafrost microbial communities from Stordalen Mire, Sweden - P3-2 metaG (Illumina Assembly) | ecosystem: Environmental > Terrestrial > Soil > Wetlands > Permafrost | place: Sweden: Stordalen...
CTCCAGTCGGGCTACGCCCTCCTTCCGTTACGGCCCCTCCCCCCCCGGAAACTCACCCTTTCCCTACCCTAGGTGGGCCCATTTTGCGCGCCGATGTGGGTCCCTTTTGCGCGCCGATTACCACACGAACTTCTGGTCAAGAACCAAAACGCCGCTCTGACGGCTGACGAACGCGGTGAACTGGACGGTAATCTTCACGTTGGGCTTCATCTCGATCTTCTGCAGGCGAAGGCTCGCGCTGCCCTCGCCCGGAAAACCCGGTGGCCAGCCTGACGCCAACAACCCCGCCATGTGCGCGCGGTGGCGTTATTGTAGCAATCACCCGGAAGTCATTGGCTAGATAGTGGTTACGACGCTGGACAATAACGCCACCTGGATTTTGAATTTGGCGTCGTTGTCCGGCCATACCCTTCGGCCAAGTTCGCCATGGAGGAGGTCGTGGAACGAAGAAGGCATGGCTCGGTCCCTACAGCAGCTTTCGGGATCGTCCCCAGGCCAACCAGGCGCTCGCCATGGCTGGGATATTGCCCCAGTCCTTGGGAGCGACGGGATCTTCCCCCGTGATCGCCTTGAGCGCTTCAAACCAATGAACGGGTTCTTTCGCCAAATCTTCAAGTAGCCGCGGCACCACCGGTTGCCCCAACTCGATAATGGCCTGGTACGCCGGATGGGCGACCATCGCGGATGTGGAGGAGAGGAAGGCGCAGGCCTCTTTCCACTCACGGGCCAGGGCGTGAAACTGATTCTTGAGGTTGGGTTGGTCAGCAAGTTTAAGGGTCATCGCCTTCTCCTTCCTGAGCTATCTTAATTCTGGAAACCGGCAAACGAAAGGGCAATCTCATGGACCGATGGAGTCAATGATCCTCCGTGCCGCCCTTGCGTTCCAGCTTCTCTCAGCCAGAATGCCGTTACGCCGACGAAGGTTTCCGTCTCTGTTTCTGCCTGGATTAACCTCCGGGTGTCATTCTGAACTACTACTCAACCGCATCTGCCGGACCAGCGCTCCTGGAATTGCTCATGCAATTCGATCGCTCTCGCGCGGAGGCTCCATACGCAAAGGCAAATATACCATGTTACATACGCCAGCGCGGAGAGAACCCCAAATCCCCAAGATTTCCACGAGAACACGCTGCTGACATCCCAACCCGAAATCGCGTCCCTGGCGATGCCGTATGGAATCCAGAAAAACGCGATCGCGATGATAAGCAGAATTCGCAAGGGAAGCCTCATTTGCAGGATGATCGGTAGAGTTACCGTCGTTTTTCGATCGTCTGGAAATGTGACCTCTAACTCTATTTCATGTGGGTAGTTGCCGTGATGCGTGAGCGAATCCCACCAGTGCTGGTACGATGCGCGAATCGGGACGTACTTGAATGATTCGTTGTGTTTCGAGGATGCCGCCGTCGTTTCCGATTGTTTCTTGATGAAGTGGTTTGGATATGCGGTTAGACGAAGATCCTTGACGGGTTCCGAGAAACAGACCCGATAGCTCGCCCAGAAATGGAGCATGTAACCTGCCAGGCTCAATCGCACGGCGTGGCCACTTTCCGTGGCGATCCAACATCGATGCGATGACGCGGAAATCAGAGCGGGGGACAGCGTTTGATCGCGTGGCGACGATTTGGGCAGGTACAAAGTCTCGGTCTGCATGGCTACTCCTGTTTGCCAATGGGCGGCACCAACGTCAAAATCGCCTGACAGTTGTCGGTGACGAAAGTGCGAATCGCTACCTCGGGGAAATCGGGGTTTTCTTTGCGAACCTCGTCGCGCCAAAGGGGGAACGCCAGCATGAGCCGCAGGTCCTCGGGCCCCACTTTGCGGAGCGTGGTCTTGATGTCCGCCTTGGCGTCGTCCCAAACCTGACGCGTTCTTTCAGGTAAAGCGTCCACGAGATTGGCGCTTGTGTTGTTCGTTGACCATAGAACCACAAGACGGCTGGCACGAATCTTTTCATCGTGAAACGCAGCAAACTTGCTTTGCAGATCCATGGGCATACCCTTGCCGCTGGCGAGAAGCAGGCCAATGGCAATGCGAACGATTGTGCCGTTCGAAGGGCATTCGACCAGGCAAAACCTGCCATAACGGGGATCGTCGCCGACTTCAAGGAACGGATGAACCGTGGCTGCCGGATTCAAGACAGCCAGGCCAGTTTTCAGCAATTCGCCTAACCCTTGCGCGAGGTCTTGGCCGTTTCCAAGAACGGAAACGTCGAGCTTTCTGCCGGCCTCGCCCTGTTTCAGTTTCCACACGCGCGCAGCGAACAACGCTAGTTCCTTATCCTTGTCCCCATCGAGCTTGCCAAGTGGCGGCGCGGGCGATGAAACCGAGCCGAATACCAGGGCATCGTATTTTGCTCGCAGCGCTTCGATTTTACCGCGAATGGCCTGACCAGAATTGCCGGTTTCTGTTACGAACTCGAGCGGAAAAGGGAACCACTCGGGCAACGCACTAGCTGCCAGGGCATCTCGGATTTTGCACATTCGGTTGAGAATGAGTTTTTTCAGTTCAGGCAACCTGGGAGACGATAGGTGGACGCGATCGAGAGGAGGCATTCCCGGAAAACTTACTCCTCGATCAAGCCTTGGTCGGGCGAAAGTGCCGGCATGTTGTCTCATTTCGGTGAACATTCCCTCCTCCGCAAAAACGAGGAAGAGCAAGCCGCGAAAATGATCGATAGTCTGGGCGATCCCTTCGAGGAAACTGGCCGCCTTGCGCCCCAAAAACTTTCCACCAGGGGCCAAAAAGCCTTCGAGGTTGTCAAAAGCGAAAACGATGGGCAATTGCACAAGTGCACAGACTTCGACAAGTGCGAACAACAGTTGGCGAACCACTTCTGTGCGAAAAATAGCGCGCTTGTTGACGGGGCGATAGTCAGCCTCCAGGAATTGGTCGAAGGCGTCCGATTGATTGCTCATGGTCGCTCGAATCATGGCCGCGTAGAGTTCCCGTCGAATGATGGACAAGGATTCCGCGCCCGTCTCGGTGCGCTGCAAGTACGTCATGGCGAGATCGGCTAGACGGGCTTCCTTGAGCTGGTGCCTGATCTCAAGATGACGCAGTTCTTCTGCACTCGCCGGCTTCTCAAGATCCTTGGCCAACATGTTGAATCGGGACAAAATGTCATTCCCATTGCCCCAGCAGAGCAATCGATACCAGTTTTTCCCACCAGGGTTGGTCGCGATTAGTTGTTCGATGGCGCTCAACGAACCGACGGTTTGCAGCAAGATCAAACGAGTCAGTTGCGTGGCGATGGCATCAAAATACCGAACTCCAGACGAGGCGTGAGGCTCCAGCAAGCTCTGGATCAAGAGTTGATACAAATACTCCTCGAAGGATAAATCCTCGTCGAAACTCTCATTTTGGCGCACGACGATCAACTGCGGCTGGCCGTCGAACCGATGCTGAATTGATTCGAGCAAATGGGTCTTGCCGGCACCACGTGGGCCGATGATCGTAATAGCCGCACTGAGAGGCAGGCTGTGGTTCGAGGTGTAGTTCGCAACACGATAGGAGTCGATCGCTTTGAATAACTGCTCTCTGGGTTCTGCAAAGATCTCCTGGATGTGGATGTCGCGAAATGTGGGGTCCGTGAATTGCGGGCACACCCCATCGGCAAAGGGGTTCGGAAATGATCGGAGAATTGCCAGCGTCTTTTCGTCAATCGCTGTAGACATAATACATCACTTCTCCGTCCCAGAACATGGCTTCGCGATCCCTGGCAATCACGGCAAAAGACCTGGTGTACGGAGCGAATTTGATGTGGTTCGTCTCCCTGAGTTGACGCAGCCGGTCATGGAACTCACCGATGGACAGGTGCGGCCAAGGGGTTTTCAATGACCTGAAGAGGTCGGGAAGCGGCAGGAAATTGTCGCGTGTCCTATGGCCGACCTGGCGCAGGATCTCCGCGTCCAGCTGCTGGGCCGGGACGTGCCCGTTCGGGACCACGGTCTCGACAATCTGGGGCCTTACCTTATGGGCAACATCTTCTACCAGCTCCGTCACCCGTCTCACGTTGATTTCCATCGCCTGAAACATCTTGCCGACCGTCTGCAACTGCTCCTTTTGCTGTTCCATCGAAGACTGTATTCCTTCCAGCACGGTCGTAGTGGGATTGTTCTCAAGAACAGCCTGGATACCTTTCGGTGAAAGTCGGAATATGTGCTGCACCGTGGCCCCTTTGCGACGTGTGCCCGTTGACTCCAACCAGTCTTCTTTCAAGCAAAAATCTGCGGCTAACTTGTTCGCACCCGCCTTGCCGTTGAAAAATCCAGGGGATTTGCCTGACTTGTAGAGGAGCTTCTCGGTCGGGTCAGCGATAGATGCCGCCAAGGTCTCCAGAGCGACTTTTCGAGGATCGATGAGTTTCGCCATGGCTTCTCCTTCGAGTTACCTTCCGGCATTATAGGGATACCATTTTGCGAAAGAAAGTGCCCGGACAGGCCCCGGCGAACTCCCGGTGACATCATCCTTTTTGGCGGACTTCGGCGCCACGGTCTGCTGGGGAAGACAACCAGCTTCCGACGGCCAATGATTATTTGTTCGGGAAGAAGGATGACGTCAGTGGCGGTTCGCCGGGGCTGCGGGAGTATCCTTAGCCCCGGCCACCCAACCCAAGTAAAGCGTATTCTATTCCCGGAGGGCACTGGCGCCTTCTTTCCCCTATATTATCCTACGGGTTCCTCTTCTCTGCTGTTGTCGGGTGTCGCGCTTCTGAGGCTGCCATGCCACATCATTCCGCGATCGATTCCTGGGAAACGGCCATCTTGACGCGGGCCATCCAGCCCAATGGGGCCAAGCTCTCGGCGACGGCGGCACGCGCGATCCTCCGCATTCGGCTCGATCCGAGTGATGCCGCGCGGTTGCACGAATTTCTGATCAAGAACCAAAATGCCGCTCTGACGGCTGACGAACGCGGTGAACTGGACGGTTATCTTTACGTCGGGCTCCTTCTCGATCTTCTGCAGGCGAAGGCTCGCGCTGCCCTCGCCCGGAAAACCCGGCGGCCGGCCTGAGCGATGGATAAGACTCTTGCCCAACTGGTCTGGGAACGTGCCAACGACTGCTCGGAATATTGCCGCCTGCCGCGGGCCTGCTCGCTGTTGCGGTTCGAGATCGATCACATTATTGCGCGCCAGCACCCGGGCTGATTCCGCCATCGATTGATTGATAAACTGAGGAATGCATTCATCCGTGATGGAGTATTTTCATGCTGACTGATCAATCTACCTGCCAGGTATCGGACGTCATCTGCCAAATTGTAGCCGCCGCCGGTGGTCGGCTGGAGGGCAAACTCCGTCTGTACAAGGCCTTCTACTTCGCCCACCTGTTCTACTGGCAACGCGGCCAAGGCGTCTTGACCCAGCATCCGATCGTGCGCATGCCCCTGGGTCCCGGCATCGATCAGGGGGCGACGATCATCCAGGCCTTGCAGGAAGACGGCACACTCAACGTCAGCACGCGTCCGGTGGGTCCGTATCGGGAGCATGTCTATGAGTTGGTCAAGCCATTCGAGATCAATCCGGCCGATCCGCGTTACCAGGCGATTGAGGAAGCCGTCGAGTGGGTGCGAAACAAGTCGGCGGTCGAGCTGAGCGAAGAAACTCACGTGTGGAGCCGGTCATGGCGTCAGGCACAAGACGGCGACGTTCTCGACATTTATGCCGATCTTTTGGAAGACGACGAACTCGGCCAGGTCAAGCAGAACGTGGGTCAAGCGGAGGCGCTCGTTCATGGCGCGTTCTAAGACGCCCGACCAGCTGGCGAAGGCATTGCACCCCTATCTGAGCAGCAAGACTTCGCCGTCTGAGCTGAAATCGTTGGGCTGGTTCGATTTTCTCGACCAGGATCGTCCCGGCACACAGGACGCCGTTGAAATGGCGTCGTCGGCTTTCTGTATCTGACTCTGGAAGACGACCAAAGCTGGAACGGACAGGAGGCCATTCTCGCGGGCATCGCGCCGACCAATGGTTTCGATCTGATTTACGGTATCTACGGCTTGCAAGTCTTCGGCCTGACCTTGCCGTCAATCCAGGCGGGGTTAGATTGCTCAGTAGATAATGCGAATACGGCTTATGGCTGGGGGGCGGCAATTGTGACTTTCAACTCGTGAATCGGGCTCCGAGCCGTTGTTGCGAATGGGGAGCGAGCTTGCTATCATTTGACGTAGATCAGTTCGACAATTCGACCCGCGGCGATGGTGTCAATATTCATGATCACCCCGAGCGATTTTCCCGACGTCACTCCGCCGAAAACGCGCGATGACAAGGATGCCTCTCTCGTGGCTAAGTCCCCCGACCAACCGCGGCAGATTGGCCGCTATCGCATCGAGAAAATTCTGGGCGAAGGCGGCTTTGGCCGGGTTTATCTGGCCCATGACGATCAATTGCTCCGGCCTGTCGCGATCAAGGTCCCGCGCCGCGAACGGCTTTTGAGGCCGAAGGACGCGGAAGCCTATCTGGCCGAAGCTCGTGTCGTCGCCAGTCTCGACCATCCCTGCATTGTGCCGGTCCATGATTTTGGCACTACCCCGGAGGGTCTGTGCTTCGTGGTGTCGAAGCTGATCGAGGGAAGCGATCTGGCAACGAAGATGCAACAGAAGCCGCTGTCGCATGTCCAGGCGGCGGAATTGATTGCCAGCGTGGCGGAAGCTCTCCAGTATGCACATCGCCAGGGACTGGTTCATCGCGACATCAAACCCGGCAATATCCTCATCGGCGCCGACGAGAAACCCTATGTCGCGGATTTCGGGTTGGCCTTGAAGGAAGAGGATTTCGGCAAGGGGGCCGGGTTCGCTGGGACGCCCGCTTACATGTCGCCGGAGCAAGCCCGTGGCGAAGGGCATCGGGTCGATGGCCGATCAGACATCTTCAGCCTCGGCGTGGTCTTCTACGAGCTGCTGGTCGGCCGGCGGCCTTTTCGGGCGGACTCGCAGGAGGAACTGCTCCAGCAGATCACGACGGTTGACGCTCGCCCGCCCCGGCAATGGAACGATGCGATACCGAAGGAACTGGAACGCATCTGCTTGAAAGCCCTGGCCAAACGCGTCTCGGAGCGGTACACGACCGCCAAGGACCTGGCCGATGACCTGCGGTATTTCCTGGGGTCGGCATCGGCACAGAAAACGTCCACGGCAAGGTTCAAGGCAGATGATGATGCCGTCTCAACGCCGATGCCAACTCCGGTGACGACGCCCGCCTCCGATCGGCGGCCTCTCAAGATCCTTCCCAAAGGGCTGCGCTCGTTTGACGCCCATGACGCCGACTTCTTCCTGGAACTGCTGCCTGGCCCACGTGACCGGGAAGGGCTGCCGGACAGCATAAGCTTCTGGAAGAAACGGATCGAGGAAACGGACTCCGAGAAAACGTTTTCGGTCGGCTTGATCTGCGGACCGTCGGGGTGCGGCAAGTCATCGCTGGTGAAGGCCGGGCTGCTGCCTCGACTGTCCGACGATGTGCTGACGGTGTACGTCGAGGCCACGTCTGAGGACACGGAACGCCGGCTCGTGAACGGACTGCGGAAACGTTGTCCCACGCTGCCTGCCAATCTGGATCTGAAGGAGACGCTGGCCACGCTGCGCCGCGGTCAAGGCATTCCCGCCGGCAAGAAAGTGCTCATCGTTCTCGACCAGTTCGAGCAATGGCTGCATGCCAAGAAGGAGCAGGAAAACACGGAGCTCGTGCAAGCTCTGCGGCATTGCGACGGCGTGCAGGTGCAGTGCATCATCATGGTGCGGGATGACTTTTGGATGGCGGTCATCCGGTTCATGCGGGAGCTGGAGATTCGCCTCCTCGAAGGCCAGAATTCCTTGGCGGTCGATCTCTTTCCCATACGCCATGCCGAAAAAGTGCTGACCGCGTTTGGGCGGGCTTTCGGAACGTTGCCGGAAGCCGACCTTGCCAGGGAGCAGCAGGAGTTTGTTAAACAGGCCGTGTCCGGATTGGCCCAGGAAGGCAAGGTCGTTTGTGTTCGGCTGGCCCTTTTCGCCGAGATGGTCAAGAACAAGCCGTGGACGCCGGCTACCTTGAAGGAAATGGGCGGTACCGAGGGTGTTGGCTTCGCATTCCTTGAAGAAACGTTTAGTGCCACCTCCGCCCCCCTGGAACATCGCTACCACCAGAAGGCGGCCAGGGCGGTGTTGAAATCACTGCTGCCGGAGTCTGGCACGGACATCAAGGGCCACATGCGCTCCCGCGCCGAATTGCTGTCGGCCTCGGGCTACGCCAGCCATCCGAAGGACTTCAACGCCCTCATCCAGATTCTCGATAGTGAAATCCGGCTCATTACTCCGACCGACCCGGAAGAAGGAGAGAAGGGGAAAAGGGGACAAGGGGAGACAGGGAGCAGGAGAGAAGGGGTCGAGGTGGCCGGGTCTGAGGTACTCCGAAGGCCCGGACATTCGGAAAGCCCGGGCCTTCGGAGTACCTCAGACCCGGCCACCCCGAGCCTCGTTTCCTCGCCCCTGGTTTCCTACTACCAGCTTACCCACGACTACCTCGTGCCATCACTGCGCGACTGGCTCACCCGCAAGCAGAAGGAGACGCGCCGCGGCCGGGCGGAATTGCATTTGGCGGATCGTGCCGCCGTCTGGAACGCCCGACCGGAAAATCGGCAATTGCCGTCGCTGCTCCAATGGCTGCGCATGCGTTGGTTTACGCCGACGAAGAACTGGACGCCGCCACAACGAAAGATGATGCGCAAGGCGCAGCGCTATCATGTGGTGCGCGGGCTGATGATGGTCGTCGTCATGGCTCTTATCTCCTGGGGCGGTTATGAGGTACACGGCACCCTGAAGGCCCATGCCTTGGTATATAGCCTCGTCAATGCCGAGACGACGCAAGTGCCGAACATCATCAGGGACATGCCGCCCTATCGCCGCTGGCTTAATCCGCTGTTACATGACGCCTCCCAGGCCGCCGAGTCGATCCACGACACGCGCACGCAGCTTCACGTTAGCCTGGCACTGTTGCCCGCGGACCAAAGTCAAGTGGATTACCTCTATGGCCGCTTGCTCGACGCCGCCCCAGGTGAAGTGATGGTGATTGGGGCCGACTTGCTGACGCACAAGGACCAGTTGCTGGACAAGCTGTGGGCGATAGCGGAAGCACCAGTCCAAGATAAGGAATCCCAACGTCTGCGGGCGGCGGCGGCGTTGGCGATGTGCGACCCCGACAGCCCGAAATGGGCCAAGGTGCACGAGGCCGTTGCCAACGATCTGGTGGCTGTGCCCGCGGTCCATTTGAGCTTGTGGATGGATCCTCTGTGGCGTGTACGAGAGAAACTGTTCGCCCCCTTGTCGGCTATTTATCGCGACGTCAATCGCCGTGAAGTGCAGCGGTCCCTGGCGACCGATATTCTGGCCGACTTCGCCCGCGACCAGCCGCAACTCCTGGCCGAGCTCATCATGGACGCCGACGACAAGCAGTTTGCCGTGCTGTATCCCGTCTTCAAGGATCATGGCGAACAGGGCCTGGCACCTCTGCGCGGCGAACTTGCCAGGCAAGCGCCGGTTGCCCTGGACAAGATGGTCTTCGAGACGAAGGGAACGATTACCGAGCTTGATGGAAAAGTCGGCATTTCCACGGGCAAGGCCCTGTTCGCCAAGCGGTTCGAGGTTCGTTTGCAAAGCGGGAAGGTTTACCAGATGACGATGACCAGCGCAGAGGTCTATTCCTATCTGGTGCTCCAGGACAAGACCGGCGAAGTCGTGGCACTTGACGACGAAAGCGGCGGCCTCTGGAATGCGCAGATCACGTACCCAGCGCTCCGCGATGACACCTGGACGGTTTTCGCCGCTTCCTACAAGGGAACCGGCTCGTTTGCGCTGACCATCGTCGAGAAGCGCAGCAACAACGATGCCAGGGAGAAACTCGCGAAACGCCAGGCCAACGCCGCAGCTGCCCTGCTGCGCATGAACCTGCCGGAGAAGGTCTGGCCGCTGCTCAAGCACGGCCCGGACCCTCGCTTGCGGAGCTACCTGATCCATCGCTTCGGTCCGTTCCGGGCCGACCCCAGGATCATCGTTCAGCGTCTGGACGAGGAACCCGACGTGACGATTCGGCGGGCCTTGATCTTGAGCCTGGGCGAGTTTGGCATCAAGGAACTCCCGGCCGAAGAGCGCAAGCTGGTGGCCGAGAAACTGCAGGCCATCTACCAAAGTGACCCCGACCCAGGACTTCATGCGGCGGCGGAATGGCTGCTGCGAAGTTGGCAGCAGGATGACTGGCTCAAGCGGGTCAACGACGAATGGGCCAAGGACAGCAAGAAACGCGATCAATGGCTCGAAGACGTCAAGCAGAAATTGGCGAAGGGCAGGGAGAAGCTGCCGCCGCAGTGGTATGTCAACGGCGTGGGGCAGACGTTGGTGCTGATCCCCGGGCCTGTGGACTTCTTGATGGGATCGCCCCCCACGGAAGCGGGCCGGCAGTTTTTCGAAGCACAGCACAGGAAGCGGATCGGTCGGACGTTCGCCCTCGCCGCCAAGCCGGTGACGGTGGCTGATTACCGGCGGTTCTATTTCAGCTATCAATTGAATGAACGCTATGCCCCGACCCCCGATTGTCCGATGGTCAACTCATCGTGGTATGTGGCTGCGGCCTACTGCAACCGCCTGAGCAAGGAAGAGGGCATTCCCGAGAACCAGTGGTGTTACGAGACGGACGCCGAGCGCGGGGTGACGAAGCTGCGCGCGCAGTACCTGAGCCTGACGGGCTATCGGCTGCCGACGGAAGCGGAGATGGAATACGCGACCCGAGCGGGGTCGTTGACCAGTCGTTTTTTCGGAGAGTCAGACGAGCTGTTGGAGAAATATAGCTGGTTCGTGCTCAATGCCAAGGAACGAAGTTGGCCCGTGGGCAGCCGGAAGCCGAACGATCTTGGCCTGTTCGACATGTACGGCAACGTCTGGTGCTGGTGTCAGGAGAGCGTTGAACGCCGTCTGGGAAAGGGCGTCAAGACGCTTGAGGACAAGGAAGAAGAGGTACTGGACGTCATCGGCACGTATGACCGTGTCATGCGGGGCGGTTCATTCGAAGTCCCAGCCTCGGCCGCTCGTTCCGCCAACCGTTCCTTCAGCGCCCCGAGGGATTCGAACACGGACTATGGGTTCCGGCCGGCGCGGACGATTGTGCCTTGACGGTTTGATAGGAGATAAAGATGAAACCGCTTCGACTGACTTCAAGTCCGACAAGAGCAAGAACCAAGTCCTTTTTGTATTAAAGAAAAAGGTGAAGTAACGTTGGGAGTCCGTGGTTGAGCGCATCGGTACCATCGGAATTGATCGACGTAATTGCATTCCGACCCTGGCGGGCAATGCCGTGAACGATTTTTTACCTGTATTTACCCCAACGGGGTTGAATCTCAAAGCCCAGGGTTGCGTACTCGCAACCCTGGGATGGAAGGAGAGACGAAGTGTGGTTTACCCCGAAGGGGTTACATCAACGGCCGAAGCCGACAACGATGGGGGCCTATGATATAACCCCTTCGGGGTAACACCACCCTCTTTTGCCGTTTACACCCAGGGTTGCGAGTACGCAACCCTGGGCTTTGAGATTCAACCCCTTCGGGGTAAAAATCGTTCACGGCCGAACCAATTCACGAACACGCAATGCGTAGGCCCCCATGCCGCTATCGTCGGCGGCGGAGACCGCGATCCTGAAATTGCCGCTCACGCTCGGCGTGAACAGGATCCGCGAGTTCAGGTCCAGGTTGTCCAGGTCAATGTCATCGTTGGAGGCAACCACCCTTCCCGGGGCGAGTTCCACTTTGAGGAAGGTATCGAAAGCCGTGCTCTCCAGGTCGATGATGTAACCGGCACCGGCGGTCATTTTTATTTCATGAATGCGGACGTCCTTCTTCGTGGACAGAGTCCCGTTCAGTTTCAATGTTTCACGGAACCGGCCCTCGGCTTGCTCGCGCAGATCTTGCACGTCGGTCCACAGCTTCTGCCAGGCGTTTCGTTCCCCCGCGGGCAGCAGCGCCAGAGCTTGCTTTTCACGCACGCTCGCAAAATCAGTATCTTTCCGCCATAGCGACAGCGTGGCGATCGCCATAAGCACCGTCCTCGGCTCGCTGGCTCGGGCGTTCTTTGCCAAAATTTGCAGGTCGGCGCGCAGCCAGGTCAGGGCGTTCGCACGCAATTTCAGGAAATCGGCACTATCGAGTTTTTGGGGATCATGCCCCTTGCCTGCCGCGGCCAGACTCGCCGAACAGGCCGCACTGTAGCGAAGCCCCTTGGCCAGGTCGTCGGCGAACGTGGGCTGGGCGGCGAACACTTCAGCGAAAATCCGAACGGCGGTGGCGTGATAGCTCTTGTAACGCCAGCACAGGTCAGCCAGGGTCAATCGTTCATCGATCCCCTGGGGCATCGCGCCGGCGGCAAGATACGCGGCGAGTTTGCGGTCCAGCTCAAGATATTTCATGCAATCCTTGAGCTGCTCTTCAGCCAGTTTCCTTCGGTCCTCATTATCGGTGACCAGATTCAGATACTGCCCCGCCAACTTGCTGGCTTCGGCAAAGCGCCCGCGATTGAAAAACGTCGCAGATAACATCGCCAATTTGCTGGCGACTTGAGCGACTTGATCGACCTGGACGTTCGGATTCAACACGGCGGCGGTTTGCGTGTCTCCCGTGCAGCGCGCCAGCACGGCCAGCAGCGAACGACCTTCGTTGCTGATGGCTTTGGCGTCAGTCTGGATGCGCTTCAGCGCGACGGCGGTCAGCCCCTGGACCAGCTTTGGCTCGTTGGCGATTTCGAGCAAGCGGTCCGTCAGCCAGAAAATGCGGGCCTCGCGATCGAGCAAATCGAGGAGTTCGCCTTCGAGCTTGGAGCCGATCAGCAGCTGGGCGACTTTCGGATAATCCAGTTCGTCCAGGGCCGTCTGGGCCTCGGGCAAGGTGAGCTGCGAACCCGCATCGCGTGGCAACGACAGGAGCCTTTCCTCGATGAACTCCAGCTGCCGGGCTTGCACTTCATGCAATTTCTTGTCGTCGCGCAGCTCACGCAGCATGCGCCGGGCCAGGCCCAGGGCTCGGCGCGCCTCACGAGCGCCCTCGGGCGCTTGAACCTCCAGGTTGCCGGCGAGCTTCAGGCACTGGCCGACCAGCTCCACCGCATAGCGAAGGCGTCCCACGCCGCGATATTCGAGATCGCTGCCGGGAATCAAGGATCGCGGGCTTGCGGTCGAATGGTCGGCCGCCCGGGCCTTGTACAACCCCGCCGAGCTCGTTTCGGCCCGTTTCACAAAAACGAATCCGTACATCTCCTGGCGCGCCGCCTCCGGGGCAAGATTGACATACTGCAGCAGCCAATCGAAATACTTCTGGATGGCCTGGGCCCTTGCATCCGGGTTCCCTTGGCGCGACAACTCCAGATAGCCATGGGCCAGGTCGCGCCGCAACTCGACGTTTTTCGGCTCCTGCTCGGCCAGGGCTGTGCGGATGTCGAGGGACTGCTTGAGCAAGTCTTGAGCTTCCTTCCACTTGGGCCGCTGTTCGCCGACAACGCTGACGAGCCAGTGCAGCGCTTCCGCCAGGCAATAGCGCCAGCGCCGTTCGTCGGGTTGCAGATCGGCAAGGCCTTGGTAGAGCCGCACGTACTCACGATCGGCCGCCTCCGCTTCGGCTAGATTGCCCGCGCCATAGAGCGAGATCGCCAGGTGTCCGTAGCGGTCGGCCAGGTTTTCCTTCCAGCACAGGTTGTCCGGTTCAAGTTTGGCCTGGTTCTTGAAAAACTCGATCAAGGCCTCGTCGCCCTTGACGAAGAAACCCTGGGCTTCGTCGGCCTTGCCTTGGGCCTTGAGGACCATGAATTTCGCTTTGCAAAGCTCGTTGAACATGGAAGTGCATTGCTTGTTGGCCGGAAAACGCTGACGCAGGTCCTCGATGATGGCGAAGGCGCCGTTGACGTGCGTGATCGCCTCGTCCACGTCTTGTGGGCGACCCGCCTGCTGGATGACCAGCGAGGACAGTTCGCGGGCGACCTGGCCTTTTCGCTGGGCGAGGTTCAATTGCCAGGAGACGTTGTGCGGGTCCTTCTTCGTCCGCTCCTCAGCAAAGGCCAGATATTCCCGGTCGATGGCGAGCAGTTTCTGGGTAGCCGTGACCAGATCGGTGTTCAGCAGATTGCCAAGAAGCTTCTCGGCTTCGCGCACCTTGCCTCGCCAGAATCCGCTGTCGGGATCGAGGTCGGCAAACCGCGTGGAGATTGCCAGAACCTCGTCGAAGCATTTTCGGGCGCTCGCAACGTCGGACTTCTGCTGATACACCCATCCCTCGCTATACAGGGCCCCCACGAGGTTATCGTACCATTCGGAGTTGTTCGGATCTTCGCGCGTCATCTGGCGGCACAGGGCAACGGACTTCTCATAGTGATCGAACGCGCCCGCCAGGTTCGCGGGCGGCCGCTCGGCAAGAATATCGCCGATGTGGCGCAGACTCACCGCAAGCCGGTTGCGGGCTTGCGGACTTGCCTGGGCCTTGCTGTTAAGCGCCTGGGCGATCCGCAAACCCTCTTCGTATTTTTTCAGCGCTCCGGACCAGTCGCCTTGGCTGTTCAGGACCTGGCCGGTCATATTATGGTTCTTGGCGAGTTCGATCTGCAGTTCGATGTTATCCGGGGCCGCCTCGGCGAACTTCTTGCGCACGGCCAGGGCCTGGCCGAAGCGCTCCAGCGTCTCCACGGGATTGCCTCGTTCGCGCACGGTGAGGCCGATCCGCTCCAGGCTGATGGCCAGGCCTCGTTGCCAGGTTGCGTTGTTCGCATCCTGCTTGAGCAATTCCTGGAAAATATCATGCGCCTGCTGGCCGCTCTCCAACGATTTCGTGGTGTCGAGCTGAATGTACAGGTCGCTCATCGCGTTCAGCATCCGGCCGGTCCGTTCGAGCAGGACCGGATCGCCTTTCGCCTGGGCCAGCATCTGGCTGTAGTTCTTGTCCGCCAGGTCCAGCAGCCGCTTGAGACTGGCCAGGCGCGTGCCGGGCAACGGTTTCAAGGTCTTGGCGAGGCTGACCAGCTCATCGCTGGTGTCCAGAGTCAATTTGAAATTCTCGCGGGCACGGTCGTTGGCCAGTCTCTCGCGTTCACGGGACGCCAGGACCAGGCCGACCGTCACCGCGATCACCGCCGCCAGCAGCACCGCAGCCACGCCGCCGGTGACCCAGCCAGGGTGCCTCCTGAGCCAACGTCTCGCCCGCATGCGCCACGGCTCCCGCCAGGCGCCGACCGGTTCGTCCGCCAGCCAGTTCTTGACCTCCGCCGCCAGGTCCAGGGCCGACTGGTAACGCTTCTCCGGCGCCAAAGCCATGGCTTTGAGACAAACCGCATCGAGCGGCCGCGGCACTGCCGGCTTGCGTTCACGAGGCGGAGGAAACACGCCGCGTTTGACCTTATCCAGCACCTCGCCAACGCCCCGGCCGTCGAACGGCACCTGGCCCGCCAGCAGATGGTACAGCGTGGCGCCCAGGCTGTAGACGTCGCTGGCCGGGCCCACGGCGTCCCAGCGTCCGGCCGCCTGCTCGGGGCTCATGTACTGCGGGGTGCCGACCGCCTGTCCCTGCTGCGTCTGCTGACTGTCTTCAGAAGAAGGGGCCAGCGTTTCCTCGCCGACCGAGCGCGCTTCCTCACCGCGCTCGAAGGGTTTGGCCAGGCCCCAATCGACCACCAGCGTTTCGCCGTACGGACCGAGCATGATGTTGGAAGGCTTGAGGTCGCGGTGCAGTATCCCCCGGCTGTGGGCATACGCCACCGTATTGCACGTCGCCACAAATTGCCCCAAAAGCTCACGCAACGCCTTGCTTCGTTCGCCGGGATTGCGTGCGGGACCGTCGGCGGCGTGAAAGCGCTGGATCGCCTCGAGCAGGGTTTCGCCGCGAACGAAGCGCATCACGTAGAAAGGCCGGCCGCCGGCGTCATGGCCCAGGCCATAGACCGGCACCACGCCCGGATGCTCGAGCCGGCCAGTTACCTCGCCCTCGACCAGAAAACGGCGGCAGCGATCGGGGTTGGGATTGAGGGCCTTGATGCGTTTGAGAGCCACGTCGCGCTTGAGTTCGGTATCGACCGCAAGGAAGACCTCGCCCAGGCCCCCCTCGGCGTGCTTGGCGCCCAGCACGTAGCGGCCCAAGGTCACTGTGCCCGGAGCCTCGGCGCTGGGCGCGGCGGACACGGTGGCTGGTTCCTCGGGAATGTTGGTCGGTGTTGCATATGCATCGTTCATGGAAACCTGCCTTTCCGATACTCTTGACAGCACCAATCATGGCTCGTTCAGGGCCGCATCAGCTCACGAACACGAAGGACGTAGGCCCCGATGCCATGGTCGAATGCGGAGGCCACGATTCGGTAACTGCCGCTCACGGTTGGAGCGAACACGATCCGCGAGTTGGTGTTGCCCGGACGGATGTCGTCGTTGTCGGCAAGCAGCTTGCCCTGGGCGTCCTCCAGCTTGAGAAAGGTGTCGAAAGCCGTACTCTCCAGGTCGATGATGTATGGCGTACCGGCGGTCATTTTGACTTCGTGAATCTTGGTTTTTTCCTTGACTGTCAGAGTCCCGTTCTGGTTAACCGTTTCGCGGAAGCGATCCTGGGCCTTCTGAAGCGAGTCTTGCACGTCGGCCCAGAGCTTCTGCCAGTCCTGGCGTTCCTCCGGCGGCAGCAGCGCCAAGGCCTGCTTGTCACGCACTGTCACAAAATCAGGATCGGTCTGCCAATGTGACAGTTTGGCAACCACAAACAGCACCGCCTCCGCCTCCTGAGCGCGCGCTTTCTTGGCCAGAAGTTCCAGGTCCGCGCGCAGCCAACTCAGCGCGCTCGCCCGAAGCTTCACGACATCGGCTGGAGCAAGCTTCAGTGGATCAAGTCCCTTGCCCGCCGCAGCCAGGCAAGCCGAACATGCGGCGTTGTAGCGAAAGCCTTTGCTTAGGTCGTCAGCCAGAGCGGCGTCGGCGGCAAAAGCGCTGCCACAAAGGCGGACGGCGGTGGCGTGGTAGCGCTTGAAGCGCCAGCAGAGGTCGGCGAGCGCCAGTTGCTCATCGGTTTCCTTGGGCGTGTCGCCGCTGGCGAGAAACGCGGCAAGTTTGCGGTCCAGGGCTAGCATCTCGTTGCATCGTCTGAGCCGATCTTGTGCCGCTTTGCGCGCGGGATCGTTATCCGGAAGCAGTTTCAGGTATTGCGCCGTTGCTTTGCCAGCCTCGGCGAATTTGGCTTGGTCGAGCAAGACGATGCCGAGGTTGCCGTGGGCGATTGCATCCTTGGGATCAAGCTCGACGGCCTTCTGGTATTCCTTGATCGCCTGGTCCAGCTCCTTCTTGCCACGCAGGGCGTTGCCCA
>Ga0182024_10011930_pt1 | contig 17319 bp, 12 predicted proteins | sample P32metaG_FD_120480 | JGI IMG/M metagenome (GOLD analysis project Ga0182024, IMG submission 120480) | Permafrost microbial communities from Stordalen Mire, Sweden - P3-2 metaG (Illumina Assembly) | ecosystem: Environmental > Terrestrial > Soil > Wetlands > Permafrost | place: Sweden: Stordalen...
CCAGCAATACTTGCGCACGGAGGCCATGACGAGCTTGCTGGTGGCACAGCGAAAAAATCCAGCCCTCAAGTTGGGGGACGAACTGCCGTCGATCGTCGTGATTCGCGCCGACAAGGCCACGCCGTTCCGGTTGCTCAATCGCGTCATCGCCGGCTGCCAGGAATTCGGGTTTCGCAATTTTGCCCTGAAGGCCATGAACAAGGCTGAAGGAGGCTAGGCGAGAGCGTCGGTTGCGACGCGCTTCCTAGCTCAGCCGGGCAAACGTCCACACTCTGGCTCTGAAAACTCACCACGGACACGTCACCCAAAGAGCGACGATGCGGCGGAAGAAAAAAAAAGGAAAGGAAGAGGTCGAACTGAATCTGGCCGCCATGCTCGACATGGCGTTCCAGTTGCTGACGTTCTTTATCCTCACGTTCAAACCTTCGCCGATCGAAGGCCAAATCACACTCCGCATGCCGCCGCCTCAGTCGATTACGCCCGTGGCGAGCGGCGCGGATGCGGGCAAGGACGAAGAAAAAAGCGACCCGCTCAAGGGGCTGAAAACCCTCATCATTACCGTGCTGCCCAATGGCGGAGGCGGCCTCGGTCAAATGATGGTCGGCGAAGACCAGGTCTCCAGCTTGAATCGCCTCAACGAACGATTGAAGGAGATTTTCAGCAACGCGGGAACGCCATTCGATCAGGTCGTGATCCAAGTCGGCTCGGATCTGCGCTACGAAGCCCTGATGAGCGTCATCGACGTTTGCACGAAGCAAACCTTGCCCAACGGCGAACCCTTGAGCAAATTGAGCTTCGTCGATTTGTCGGGCAAACCCGAATGAATGACGGTTGAATCATCGACCGAGCAGGCAGTGGCTGGATCCGTTTTTTCGGGAAGTGACGCGACATGCGACGTTTTCGCGATCGGCAATCGAACCGGCTATTTCGCGGCGGCGAACTGTCGCGCGTGGTGACCATGATCACCATGCTGGCGGTGCTGGCGATGATCATTCGCAAAGCGGGCGATTCCGACACCTGGCGATTTCTCGCCAGCGATCCCGCGCTGGCGGCCGAAACCCCGGCGGATGAAGCGACCGAGGCACGTCCGGACTCCGCAAACGGCACGGCTGACCACAGCGACTCGGAAAATCAGCCTGCCTCCAGCGCCGAATCACCCCCGGTTGGCAAAAGCGATGCGGCGGCACCGGCCGACAACGCTGCCGACGACTCCGCGGATGGGACACCGCTGGACGAAGACTCGGAAGAACGGGGCGCGATCGCCGACGAATTCCAGGCCATCACCGATCGTTCGCCGCTGGCCAAAGAGGACATGTTTGCATACTGGCGGTTGTTGCGCTGGACCGAGAGTTCCAAACTGTCGGCATTGCTGAAGCGAGGTCGGACCAACATCCGCTATGGCGACTTGATCTTGGATCCGGCGGCGTATCGCGGCGAGCTGCTCAAAATCCGCTTGCACGTGGTTCAACTGCTGAAGATTCCCGCCGCGGCCGACAACCCGCTGGGCATCGAAACCTATTACCAGGCGCTCGGATGGAACGACTCTTCGCAGACCTGGTTTTATTTTTGCATTTTTACCGACTTGCCCCCCGGAATGCCGTGGGGGGACCGGATCACGCAGGAGGGGACGTTTGTCGGTTATTTTCTGAAAACGATTTCGTACCTGGACGGTCAGGGGAAGGGGAGCCAAGCGCCGGTGCTGATCGGGCGGATGGTGTGGCACCCCAGCCCCCAGACCAAGGCACGCGAAGAGAACGGGCTGATGCCGTGGCTGATCGGCGGTTTGATGGCCGCCGGTTTTCTGGTGCGGCTGATTTGGAGCTTGCGGCCCCGAAAAAAGCGAGAGCCTTTGGTGGGCTTGCTGCGGGGGAGGGCCAGTTCCGACGAACCGACCGAAAGTGTCGAAGAATGGCTCGATCGGGTCGATTCTTCCGGGGCCGACGAGGCAATAAATGAGCCCGGCGCTCGCGAATCGAATGGTACTCCCCAGGGTCATGCCGCTGGTTTTCCCCGCGACCCAAGGCTTGACCAGTCCGAGGAGCCGGGGGGATAATTTAAGAGTGCGGCTCGTCGTCGACCAAAGGAACAGTGGGTGCTTACCCCCTTGGCGAGCCGCGGCTGAGGGCGCGCCAGCGAAATCCGTAGCGGGGAAAGCGCTTCGTGCGGCGCGGTCGGGCTGGGGTCGGCCGACCGTGGGAGGCCGAACGTCTCCTGCTTTCCCGTGGCCTCGGTCGTTTTCATTTCGTCAGACGCGTTTTGCATTTCATCGAACAAAGTTCGTTTCGCCAGACGGGGGTTTGCCGCACCATGTCGCAAGGTTCCAACAGCGTGTCATTCTCCCTGGTCGAAGAAGCCAAGTTATGGATCCAATCGCGCGGCCTGGCCTGGGCCTTGAGCGTGGCGGTCCACGCGGTCATCTTCGCGGGCGTGGTGGCGACGATGGACATGGTCGTCCAACCGCATGAGAACAAGGCACCGGCGTTCGAGGCGGCGATGGAGACGGCCGCCCCCGTGGACAAGCTCGAGTCTTTCGAGTTGGGCGATGCCCCCCTGGAACCGACCGAATTGAATACCCAAACGTTGACCGAGGCGGCCCCCAACGTCAACGCGCAAGTCAATACGAGCGAGGCGGACCCCTTCGAAGCACAAGGGGGGGGCAGCGAAGGGTCGAGTTCGTCGTCGGGCATCGGTGCCGATTTCGCGACTTTCGGCGCCGGGGATGGCCCGAGGCTCAAGAGTTTCGGCGGACTTGGCGGGGCGGGCGAGGGGACCAAGTTTGGGTCCGGCGGCAGAGGCGAGGGATTTGGTACGCGCGGCAAAGGCGTGCGGCAGGCGATGCTGGGCAACGGCGGCACCAAGGACAGCGAACGCGCCGTCGCCGCGGCCCTCAACTGGCTGGCACGGCATCAACTGCACACCGGCAACTGGAGCCTGGGCAACTATCAAGAGAACTGCAAGGACGCCACCTGCGCCGGCAAGGGATCGGCAAGCTCCGACGCGGCGGCCACGGCGATGGCCTTGCTCCCATTTCTGGCGGCCGGACAAACGCACCGGGAGAAGGGCCCCTACAAGAAAAACATCGAGGCTGGCTTAGTCTGGCTGGTGACGAACCAAAAGCAGGACGGAAGTCTGGCGGCCGGCAGTGGGCAGCCCATGTACACCCACGGACTGGCGACGATCTGCATGTGCGAGGCGTACGGGCTGAGTCGCGATAAGGCGATCGGCGAAAGCGCGCAAAAGGCGATCAACTTTATTTGCGCGGCGCAGAACCCGGCCCGCGGCGGTTGGCACTACCACGGAACGCCGGACGAACCGGGGGATACGTCGGTGGTCGGCTGGCAAATCATGGCGCTCAAAAGCGGCATCATGGCTGGCCTCGATGTTCCCGAGCGTGCGCTGACCGGCGCGAGCAAATGGCTCAAAATGGTGTCGCAGGGCACGGATGGGGGGCTGTTCTCTTACCAGCCCGATGGCGGTGCATCGCCGTCGATGAGCGCTGTGGGGCTGTTGTGCTCCCAATACCTGGGAATGAAGCGAAGCGATCCGGGGATGATCGAAGGTGTCGGCTACTTGATGAAACAACTTCCGGCTCCGCAGGCGCGGAACATTTACTACTGGTACTATGCGACTCAGGTGCTGCACAACGTGCCAGGGCAAGACTGGGACAATTGGAATCGCAAGATGCGCAAGCTGCTGATCACCACGCAGGTGAAGGGGGGCTGCGCCGAAGGAAGTTGGGACCCGGCGGAACCGGTCAAAGACCCGTGGGGCGAAGCCGGCGGCCGCATCATGATCACCAGCCTCTCGACATTGACGCTCGAGGTCTATTACCGCTACTTGCCTCTCTACAAGTTGGAAGAGAACGAAAAGCCAGTCGCCCTCGCCAAATGACCATTCGTCACATGATCGCCCGCCAAATGACCGGTCGTGATACGACGATGGGCCGATCCACTCCCACGTTTCCTTCATATCTGCACCGCAGCATGCGTAGCAACTTTCTGCATTGGCTCACCCTGGCGGTCGTGTTGCCGGCGGCCTGGGCCCTCTCTTCGGTCGCCGCGGGCAAAGAAGCCGCGCACGAATTTCTCGACAAGCTTCGCCAGCGCGGCTATGGCGAAATCACGCTCGACTATCTCGACTACCTGAAAGAGCATCAACTGGTCCCCGACGACATCGAGGCGAACTGGGATCTTTACCAGTCGCGCGCATGGCGATTGTCGATCGGCGAAGCCTTCAATCCCAAGGAAGTGGCCGAGCGCCGCGAGAAGGCCCAGGCCCAACTCGACAAATATCTGCAGGAGCATCCCGACTCGCTTCTGGCGATCGAGGAAGTGGCCGAGTGGGGCACCATGTCGCTGAAGGACGGGATTCGGCTGTTGGACCAATCGCAGGCCAGCAAGGACCCCGATCGCAAGGTCAAGCTGAACCTCGAGGCCCGCACCACGCTGGGGGGCGCCAAGACCTGGCTCCAGCAAGCGGTCGACCGGGGATCGAAACAGATCGCCGCGCTGCGGGCAGCAGGCGAAACCAAAAAAGCCCGGCGGGCAACCATGACGGCGAAGCAGAGAGCCGCCGCCGAAGCGCTCGAGGAAGCGGAGTTTTACTGGCTGGACGCGAAATTCAAGTTGGCGAAAGCCGACTTTTTCGAAGCCGAAACGTTCGGCGACGATACGACCGAGGAAGGCAAGAACCATCGCACGGAACTACTCCGACTGGCCGCCTCGTCGTTCTATGACATCTACCAAGGGCACCGGACCACGACGGCCGGCCTGCTGGCCCACACCTGGGAAGGCAAGACGACGGCGGCCCTGGGCGACCTGGACACGGCACAAGACATGTACGAGGAAGTGCTGGTGCTGGTGCCGGACAGTTCCGGTAACGCCAGCGCCATCAAAAAGGTCGACCCGGCGCAGGCGAGCCTGTTTTGCGAAGTCAAATATTTCAGCCTGTTGATCACGCTCAAGCGCGACGGCGATAAGGAATTTCTGGCACAAGCCGAAACGTGGCTGAAAGATTACAAACCGTGGATCAGTGCCGACGGCTATCAAGCCATCACGCTGGAGGTGGCCAAGATCTATCTCCAACAGGCGGCCGCGGCCCCGGCGGAACAGCAGAGCAAACTGCGGCGCGAGGCCAAGCTGCTGTTGCAGTCGATGGCAAAAATTCCCAGCGGACATCATCAAGAGGCGCGCACCCTGCTGCGCACGCTACAAACCGATCCGGGCGACCAGGTCGTCGATGACCCCAAAACCCTGGACGAAGCGACGGCGCTGGGAAACGACGCGGCCGATAGCAGCCGCTGGGAAGACGCGGTGAAATGGTTCACCAGGGCGCAGGAATTCGCCGAAAAAATGCCGAACACGCCGAAGCGCCGCGATGCTCAAACTTCGCTCCAAGAGAAGCTCGACACGAGCCGGTGCTACTTCGCCTATCAACTGCAAGCCGCGGGCAAGGACGCCGAGGCGATCGCACTGGCCAAGGAGATGATCGCCAAGCTCGATCCGCACGGCGAATTGGCGCCGAAATTAGGGGCCGTCTGGGTACGGGCCGCGCTGCACGGCTATGCCACGTCGGAAACATCGGCCAAGGAGGCCGCTTTGGCCGAGTTGAACGCGGCGACCCAACAGGTCGTCGAAAACTGGCCCGACAAACCCGAGGCCGACGACGCCCGCATTGCCCTGGGTCAGGCCAGCGTGGTGCAAGGCAAGCTGGCCGAAGCGCTGGAGGCGTTTGAGCAGGTCAACCAACGATCGCTCCGGTATCCGCTGGCCCTGTTCGTGGCGGCACAAACCAACTTGCGCATCATGGAGCAGGAACAGAAAAAGGCGAATGCCAATCCGGAAGTGGTCGCGAAAACATTGGCGGCCGCTCGGGAACGATTGGAAAAGAGCATCCAACTGCAAGGCAACGAACCGCCGGCCGATCCCGGGGCCGCGGCACAGTCGCTCGAGACGCGGCTGCTGCTGGCGCAGGTCTATTTGCTCGTCGGCGAGCCCCCCAAGGCGATCGAGCTGTTGCAGCCGATTGTCGACGCGCTCAAAGACGCCGCTCCGGCCCAGCTTGATGCGACGACGCTCAAAGCTTTCAGCATCGCGGTGAATGCCTATGCCGCCGCCGGCCAATTGCCCGCGGCAGGCGGCGTGGCGGGATTGCTGCTGGAGCGGGGACAAGACAATCCGACGGTGCATAAAGTACTTATCGGATTCGCCCGCACCTTGCAGGCTGAATACAAATTGGCCAGTGCCGCGGTGATCGAAGCCCAGGCCTCCACGGATGAGGCAACGCGCACGGCGGCCGAGCAGCGGCTGAACGAGGTGAAGGAACTGGCGGTCAAATTGCTTCCTCCTCTGTCCGGGCGAACGAGCAACACGCCGGCGAACCTGATCTTCATCGGCGATTTGGCCGTGCAAACCGGCCAAAGCGAGTTGGCCAGCACCATCTTCAACCGCATTCTGGAGCAGGCGGCCGCGGACCCCGAGTTCGCCAAGCAGTATGCCGCCGGATTGATTCGCGTCCGCGCGCAGCTCATCGAACTGCTTCGTGAGAAGAAGGAGTACGCCGAGGGAGTGCGCCAGGCCGACACGCTGATCGAACAGGTGCCCAAGGCACTGGAACCGCTGATGGCCAAAGGACGGCTGTTGCAGGCCTGGGCCGAAGAGGATCCGGCCAAGTTTCCCGATGCGGTCGCCCATTGGTCCAGCCTGCGGCAGAAGCTGGAGTCGGCGCGGAAGAAACCGCCCGAGTATTACGAGGTGAATTACAACGTCGCCTTGTGCTTGTATCTGGAGAGCCAAAAGACCGGCGACAAGTCCAAGGCGCTCGATGCCCAAAAGGTACTCAACGCGCTGATCATCACGTCGCCCAAGCTCGATGGACCCGACACGGTCGCGCGGTATAAAGACCTGCTCAAAAAACTGGGGCAGACCGACAAGCCGCCCGCCGACAAGCCGCCCGCCGACAAGCCGCCCGCCGACAAGCCGCCCGCCGACAAGCCGGCGGCGCCTGAAAAAGTCGCCACGCCGTAGGTATTTGCCGCGAGATGAAGAGGCCGTGGGCATGCCGACGTCGCTTCATCCACTCATTCTGCCCGATCTCGGGTTGCCGGACATAACCGTGGTGGCCAGCGGCTGGCTGGTCGCGCTGGGAAGCTCCGTGGTCGAGGGAGACCGGCTGCTGGAGGTGTTGGCCGGCAGCGTGACCGTCGATTTGTCGGCGCCGGCCAGCGGCATTTTGAGCGAGCAGTTGGTAAGCGAAGACGACGAGCTGCACGTTGGCCAGGTACTGGCGATCATCACCGCCAGCGCGCCGGAAGACGAATCGTCATAATCGCTCGAACCATCGTGTGCGGCAGCGTGGGTGTAAAAAAACAACACGTTGCGTTTGCACATCATCGGGAGTGGGGTATGGTTGCTTGTCCTGCCTTTGCGCCGCCCTTGGCGCGAAATTGTATCCCGCCCGGAGATGTGTATCATGCGCAAACTATTGATTCTGTCGGTGCTGACGATTGTGGCGAGCGCCGCCGGCTGTACGAGCTGCCGGTTGCCTTCGTGCGACTTGGGCATGCGATCGAATGCCGCCTGCTGCCCGCAACCGCAACAGCGCTGCTGCCCCCAGCCGGCTCCTTGCTGCGATGGCTGCCAATCGGGTGCGACGATGTCGAGCCCGGGCGTCATGATGGGCGAGCCGAGTGGCGCTGCCTGCTGCCAATAGCACGCGACGCGGCCGCTTGACCTTGCCCGAACGCGGCGCGGCGATGGCCGACGCGACGATCGATCGTGCCCAAGTGTCGATCGACTCATTCACACCGGCAGCGAACCTGCCGAGTCTGCTCCAATCTGCGTTATCCGCGGATCTCTGCTGTTCTCTCTGGCGAATTAACAACGCGAGGGGACGAGTGATCCGCGGATCGACGCAGCGGAGCGCGGCAAAGAGCGCCGCCGGGCCAGCTATCGAAAATAGCGGACGGCGTTTTCGAAGACCCGCAGGCCATCTCCCACGCTGCGCTTCGCGCGGCGAGTCCAAGTCGGATGCTGCGTCGGATCGATGTGGCGTTCCGGATGGGGCATCAAACCGCAGACGCGTCCCGTGGCGTCGCAGATGCCGGCAATGTCGGCCAGCGATCCGTTCGGGTTTGCCGGATAGACGCCGCCTGCATCGTGGCCAGCCGCCTGATAACGAAGGACGACCTGGCCGGCCTTTTCCAGAGCCGCCAGCACCGCCGCGTCGCGCGTGACGAACTTTCCCTCGGCGTGGGCGATCGGCAGATCCATCTGTTCGATGCCGGCAAAAAAGATGCTCTTGGAAGCGGCCGCCCGCAGCTCGACCCAGCGGGCTTCGAAACGCCCCGAATCGTTCCAGGTAAGCGTGGCCGGCGGGCCGGCGGCTTCGACGGGAAGCAGAATGCCGGACTTCATCAAGATTTGAAATCCGTTGCAGATGCCCAGGATCAATTTGCCCGCCTCTTTGAACTGGGCAAAATGCTCGGTCAACCGATGCTGAATCTGGCTGCCCAGGATGCGGCCGGCACCGATGTCGTCGCCATAGCTAAAGCCGCCGGGGAGGCAGAGGATTTGAAAATCGGCCAGCAGCCGCGGCTCGTCGAGAACGCGATTGACGTGCAGGCGATCGGGCCGGCCGCCCGCCAGCTCGAACGCGTGCGCGGTTTCCTGGTCGCAGTTGGTGCCGGGAGCACGCAGAATTAAAACGCGAGGCTGAGACATAAGCGATTCTTCCAGGCTCACCAATCGAGCGGTTTTTGCCAAACTTCTTTGAGCCGTGCGATGTCGGCCACCAGACACGGCGCGCCACCGGTGCCGATCAGTTCAAGCCGACTGTCGGCACGCACTTCACCGATCTTCGCATGCGGCACGTTGGTCAACAGGCGCGAGAACTCTTCCGCTTTGGACGGCGGCACTTCGCAAACAAAACGTGTGTTCGATTCGGAGAAGAGGAGTAGGGCGTCGAGTTGAGTAGCTTCGAGCGGGGCCGGCCCCGCAATTTCGCGAGGCAAGGTGTTCAGGTCGGCCCAGACGCCCAATCCGCCGGCGAAGGCCATTTCGGCCAAAGCGACGGCCAGACCGCCTTCACTCAAGTCGTGACAGGCGCGGACTGTTCCGGCGGCAATTGCCTGGTGGACCGCCGCGAAGGTGCGGGCAGCAAGTTCGGCATCGACTTTGGGAACTTCGCCGCCCGAGCAACCGCCGACCAAGGCAAAGTGCGAACCGCCAAGCTCCTCTTTCGTCTGGCCGACGATGAAGAGGAGGTTGCCCGGCTCTTTGAGATCCATTGTGACGCAATGGGCCACGTCGTCGACCTGACCCAGCGCACTGATCAACAGGGACGGCGGGATGGCGATGCTTTCTTCTCGGCCATCTGCGGTGCGGTGACGAAATTCGTTGTTCAGGCTGTCCTTGCCGCTGATGAAGGGGGTGCCCAGGGCAATGGCCAGATCGTGGCAAGCCAGCGCCGCGCGGACCAGCGATCCGAGCGTTTCAGGCCGGTCGGTGTTGCCCCAGCAAAAATTGTCGAGAATTGCGATCCGGCGCGGATCGGCTCCCACGGCCACGCAGTTGCGCATCGCCTCGTCGATGGCGGAGGCGGCCATGTGCCGGGTATCGAAGTCGCCGTAATGCGGATTCATGCCGCAACCGATCACCAGCCCGCGGCGCGATTCAAGAACTGGCCGCACCACGGCCGCGTCGCCCGGCCCATCGTTGGCCACGCCGACCAGCGGCTTGATCACGCTGCCCCCTTGCACCTCGTGATCGTACTGCCGGATCACCCAATGCTTGCTGGCCACATTGAGCGACGCGAGAATCCGCTCCAGCGCGATCGCCGGATCGAGCGGCGCCGGCGGAAACGATACTGGCCGGGGCGCAGCCGGTTGGTAGACGGCCTGGCGCACCACGGCGGGCCGGCCGCCGTGCATGAACTGCAGGTCGAGATTGGCCACCTCGTGCTGGCCGAATTTAAGCTGGAGCCGACCGGTCGGAACAAAGCGGCCGATGATCGTCGCTTCGACCCCTTCGGACTGGCACAGGGCCGACAGCTCCGACCACGACTGGGACGGAACCGCCAGCACCATCCGCTCCTGGGCTTCGGAAATCCAGATTTCGGTATACGAGAGGCCGTCGTATTTGACCGGCGCCCGGTCGAGCCAGACTTCGGCGCCGATCCCTTCACCCATTTCGCCGACCGCGCTGGAGAAGCCGCCGGCACCGCAGTCGGTCACGGCGTTGTAGAGCCCACGGTCGCGGGCGGCCAGCAGCACGTCGAGGACCATTTTTTCGGTGATGGCGTTGCCGATCTGCACGGCGCCGCCCGACAGGCTTTCGCTTTGACTGGTCAATTCGGCCGAGCTGAACGTGGCGCCGTGGATGCCGTCGCGGCCGGTTCGGCCGCCGAGGGCCACGATGTGGTCGCCAGGCTGTGGCTGCTTGAACGATTTGTCGCGCGGGATGAGGCCGACATTGCCGCAATAGACCAGCGGATTGCCGAGATATCGCTCGTCGAAATAGATCGCTCCGTTGACGGTCGGAATTCCCATCCGGTTGCCATAGTCTCGCACGCCGGCGACGACGCCTTGAATGACGCGGCGCGGATGAAGCCCTCCCTCGGGCAACTGATCGGCAGGCGTGTCGGGCGGCGCAAAACAAAAGACGTCGGTGTTGCAGATCGGTTTTGCGCCCAGCCCGGTGCCGAGCGTATCGCGGATCACGCCTCCCATGCCGGTGTTGGCACCGCCGTAGGGTTCGAGGGCCGAAGGATGGTTGTGGGTTTCGACCTTGAAGGCGACGTTGTAGTGGTCGTCGAAGCGGATGATGCCGGCATTGTCGGAAAAGACGCTGACGCACCAATCGTCGGCACCGAGTTGCTTGCGAATGGCCACGGTGGCGGCGAAGATCGTTTCCTTGAGCATGTTGCCGAACTGCCGCTCGCCGTTTTCGTCGCGATAGGCGATCCGGCCGGCCAGCGTTTTATGGCTGCAATGTTCGCTCCAGGTTTGGGCGATGGTTTCCAATTCGGCGTCGGTCGGATCGCGGCCCAGATCGCGGAAGTAGGCCCGGATCGTTTGCATCTCGGCAAGCGACAGATAAAGCTGGCCGCTCCGGCTCAAATGGGCCAGGCCCACGTCGTCCAGATCGCGCACCGCAACCGTCAGCCGCTCGAAGCGATAGGGGGCGCCCAGTTCGATGTGGTCGAAGGGGAGGGGGCCGTCGATGACTTGTTCGATGGCGTCGTTGGCCAACACCTTGGCGGCCAATGCGCGCCACGGGCCGGCAGCCAGCTCCGGCAGCCAATACTTTTGCAACGTGCGGACCGCGTCGGCATGCAGGCCCAGATTGGCCAGCGCCTGACGGGTGCTTTGGGCGACCGGATCCATGACGCCCGGCTTGGGGAGCACATGAACCAGTCGCGGCAAACCGGCCGGCGGTTCCACGAGCGCACGGTCACCCACAGGCGCCACCACGGCCCGCTCGACGACCGTATCGACCAACAATCCCTGAGCGGCCCGCTCAATCGCCGAGCGATCGAAATCGCCTTGGATCAGATATCCTCGGGCACAGGCCAGGCGGAGATCGGCCACGATGTTCTGCTGCGCAGCCTGCGCGGCGATGGAGTGCGCGGCGCGGTCGGGCTGGCCGGCCAGCGGATAAATGTCAACTTCCCACAGCATCGCGCACCTGTTTCGCTTCGGCCAAGAGTTTCTCCAAACCGGCGGCATCGCGACGTTCGATCGCCGATCGCAAGGCGGCCAATTTTGTTTCGAACACGTCGATCGCACTCAGCACATTCGCCGGATTGGCCAGAAAAATCTGCTGCCACAGCGAGGCGTCGCCCGCGGCAATCCGCGTCGTGTCGAGCCAGCCGCCGGCGGCGAGCGAAACATCGGCCAGCGGCGTGGAGGCGGCCAGGGCGGCGGCGATGACATGCGGCGCGTGACTGATCGCGGCCAACGCCCGATCGTGATCGGCAGGGGCCATCTTCACCACCCGGGCACCCAGCGCGGCCCAGAAGTCGGCCAGTTTTTTGACGTCGGCAGGCTCGGACTTGTCGGTCGGAGTGAGGACACAGGCGCGGCCGTCGAAGAGATTGTCGCGAGCGTGAGCAATGCCTTTCTGCTCGCTGCCGGCGATTGGGTGTCCACCCAAGAAACGGACGCCGCGGCGCCAGGTGCCGGAGGGGCAAAGCTCCGCTTCGACATCGTGAACGATGCCGGCCTTGGTGCTTCCGACGTCGCTCACCAGCGCGTCGGTCAGGTGCTCGGCGGCGGCGATGCTATCGGCGGCGATCCGGCCCACGGGCGTGCAGATCAACACCAGGTCGGCAGCGGCCACACCGGTCGCCAGATCGAGCGATGTTTCGTGGACGGCACCCAGCTCGCGGGCCGTGGCCAGGGTTTTCGCCTGCCGGCCGATGCCGACGACCGATTGGGCCAATCCGCGCCGCGTGATTCCCAATCCGATCGAGCCCCCGATCAGACCGACGCCGACGATGGCCACACGACGAAACAGGCTCATGGGTCCGGCGCGATCTCTCTTTAGCAGGGAACGTTGGGCTGTGGGGCGGGAATGTCCACGCGCCGCGTGGAGCAGCCGCGACGCGCGGGGGGGAGCGACACGGCTCTCCGCGGCGAATCCTCGCCGCTCTGGAGAGCAGCGCCCGCCCAGAGCGCGGCATTGTAACAAATTGGGGCTGGGGTGTATTGGGGGGGGGAGCGCCGCGGTTTTCTTTCGCCGGCCAATGCGAGTAAGCTACAGGAGAGCGGCTGCTTAAGTGTTTTGGCGCGGCAACGGGGAGAGAGAGGGGGCGAGCGTATGTTTGGCTTCTTTGGCCCGGCGCGTATCTCGCTGACGGAGCTGGCGGCATTGTCTCGCCGGCTGAGTGTGCAGTTGGCGGCGGGCGTTGACCTGCGCCGTATCTGGCTCCATGAGGTCGAGCAGGCGCGCGGCGTCACGCGCAGCCGCTATGCCGACATTCGCGAGACGATTTCCCGCGGCGACAACCTGACCGATGGTCTGGCCGCGACCGAAGGTTTTTTTCCGCCGCTGTTTTGCGAGCTGGTCGACGTCGGCGAGCAGAGCGGGCATTTGGCGGAAGTGCTGCGCTCGTTGGCGGAGAACTACGAACACCAGATCAAGCTGCGCCGCAGGTTTCGCAGCGAGATGTCCTATCCGATGTTCCAGTTGACGGCCGCCCTGCTCGTCGTCGGCGTGCTGATCTGGGCGATGGGGTTCATCGGTCAGATGACCGGGACGAATCCCGACGTTCTGCAACTCGGATTGGTTGGCACGCGCGGATTGATGATCTATCTGTCGACGCTGGCCGCGATCGGTGTGGGAGGATATGTCCTGTGGCAGAAGATTCGCCGCGGGGTTCTCTGGACGCGACCGCTGCAGGTGCTGATCATGCGCGTGCCGGCGCTGGCCGGGGCGCTCGATACCCTGGCACTTGCCCGCTTGACCTGGTCGCTGTCGGTGACACTGGGAGCGGGCATGGAGCTGCGGCAGGCTTTGGCTCTATCGCTGCGGAGTACCCAATCCTGGCGTTATGTCGAACAGATCGAACCGATTTGGCGATCAATCCGCGGCGGGCGCGAACTGCACGAGGCGATGACCGAGACCGGTGTGTTTCCGCGGCGGATCGTCGACGCCATCGCCGTGGGCGAACGGAGCGGGCGACTCGCCGAGACGATGGAGTTGCTCTCCGAGCAGTACCAAGACGAAGCGCGTGCGGCCTTGACCGTGCTGACTCGCCTGGCCGGGGTCGGCGTGTGGATGATGGTGGCGGGGCTGATCATTTTCCTGATCTTCCGCATCTTTTCGTCCTATCTCGGCGCGATTAACAACGCCATTAACGGCAGATAGGCGTGCGTATCGGCTGCCGCGGTTTTCGCCTAGCCGTCGCTCGGCGGCGACGAGACATCGAGTCTGCGCCTGACCCATCCAAGCGCATTGCGACGAACGGCCCACACGCCTTGTCGCAAACGAGCGCCGGAGCGATTCGCGGCGATGCGCCAATCGACCGTTTCTTGAGGGGTTGCCCGCCAATGGGCTTTATAGCCCTCGTCGCCACGGCAAAAGTCGAAACCGCAAAAGCCTTCGGCCAGCGCCTGGCGGAGCGTGGCGATCGTGGCCAGCCGGCCCGGTTCGTCGCGCAGCAGGTCGGGGTCGATTCCGCCTTGATAGACGTAGAGCGTGCGACCGCCGACCAGGTGATACTCGGCGGCGATCGCGCGCCCGGCGCGCTCGAGCCAATGCATCCGCAGCAAGCCGGCGTGAAACAGGGCGCGGGTTGCGTCGCGATGAAACGCGGAAAAGGTGGGAGAGTAGAAGCAGCCACATTGCCCCATGCTTTGCATGCGGCGTTGGTGCAGGGTGGTCAGGTAGCACCAGGCCTCGCGCATTTCGGCGGGGTCGGTGGCGGTGCGCAGAGTCACTTGCCCGGTGTCGAGCACCCGTCGCTCGAGCCGGCGAATTTGCTTGCGGTGCGACTTGGAGAGCCGGTCCAAGTATTCCGGCCAGCTATCCGGCAGATCGATGCGCCAGGTGCTGGCGGCCGGCTGAACGTAAACGCTGGCCCGGGCATCGTACAACTGAGTCACGAGCCGGCTGAGCGTGGGATCGTTCTTTTCGACGCCGGCCAGGGACAGCATGTCCCAGCGGTCGGGTCCGTCGGTCTGAGCGGCGTGCGAGAGCCAGTCGGCCAGCGCGTCTGCGACGTCTTGCTCTCGACCGGGCGACGCCAACACGGTGAGGTAGTCGCTGCAGACTTCTCCGGAGCCGAGAAACCGCACCACCCGGCCTCGGGCGTGCGAACGATCGAGGAACCAAGGAGCCAATCCGACGAGCTCGCCTGAATCGTACACGCCGATGGTAAACAATTCGACGTGTCGTTGGACCGAACTGATCGCCGGCCCATAGTGACGCCACCAGGGGACAAGCCATTCGCAGCGACGAAAGGGAACATCGCCAGCCAGCCGGTTCCAGGCCGTGGAAAGCCGGGCCAGTTCGTCGACGTCGTTAATCCGAGCAACCTGCATACGAAGCGCACTTTCCGCGCAAACCGACGGTGTCGGCCCCGGTGTTTCATCTTTTCAACCATAGCTTTCCCCCTTGAATCCCGGCGGGGGCGGACGGATGACCGCCGGGGACGATTGTCCGGTTTATGCCCGCGGTAGGGGGGAGGAAGCAGCGCTCTGAAAGCGCACCGCGGCGGCAGCGGCGCAAGGAAAGGCGCCAGAGGGCGACCGTCAGACGGAGCCGTGCAGCGCTCTAGCGGGTGGCGAACCGGTTCGCCTGGGCGGCAATGTCGACGCCCACCAGACGACTCCAGGCCGTCAGGAGCATTTCTTGAACCGGGCCGGGCTTGCCACGACCAATCGCCTGACCGTTGAACCGAGTCACCGGAATGACCGAAATCGAGGTGCTGGCGAGCAGCACTTCGTCGGCGGTGGCCAAATCCTCGGGCCGCAGTTCGCGCTGGCTGTACGAAATGCCGGCTCGCTGAGCCAACTCGACCAGGACCGCCAGGCTGATGCCGGGCAGAACCTTTTCGTGAGGCGGCCCCACCAGTCCTTGCCCGGCGGTGTAGATCAATAAATTGGCGGTCGTCGCTTCGGTGATGCATCCATGCTCGTCGAGCAAGACGGCTCGGGCCTGTGGATCGATGCGTTGCGCTTCCGCATCGGCCAGGTAATAGTGCATTCGACTGCGGCATTTCAGCTCGCGCGGCCACGAGCGCGGCGAAACTTGTTCGATGGAGGTCGTCACGAGCGATTGGCCGCCCGTGTATTTGTCGGCCCACAACCGAAACGGCAGCGGAAAGGTGTGAATGCAAACGGTCGGGCTCGTCGCGGCGCCGGGTTCGACCATGCTCGAATAGGGCCCGGGAGTGAAAAACATCGTCAGGTTCAGATCATCGGTGGGCTGCACCAGACGATGATTGTGCGTGGCCAACTGCTGCGCGATGCGGGCGATTTCCGACGGGCTGATCCGCGGATCGAGGCCCACGACTTCGAGCGAATGCCCCAGACGCCCTAAATGCGATTCCAATCGAAACAACTTGCCACCAAAAGTGCGCAACTGCTCAGAGACGGTCGCACCGAGCACAAAACCGGCATCCGAAATCGGAATGCTGGCCTGCGCACAGGGAACGAACCGGCCGTTGAGATACGCTTGAGCTTCATTCATGAGGTCGATGCTTCCCGAAAAAATAATGGCCGAACGACAACTTCGCCCTCGTGGCCGCCGGTCGTTGCCAGGAACGACCGCAAATCCGACGACGGTTTTACTAGCAACACGAAGTTATCGTTCGGCCACTCTCTAAAACACTGCTCTCTCTTACCGGACCATCTGCCGGTCGACCGCCAGGAGCCTCTTCCGCTTATCCCTATGTAGCCGATCGTAGGCCGGCTGGAAAAGGGGCCCAACGAGTGAATCGCCCAGTTTTCGCTCAGCGAAACCCCGGCAATCACCCGGTCGACCGGCGGCACCGCGGGGGGGACTCAAAAGCCCGACGGGATCTTGCCGGCAGCGGCGGGGCGGGCAAACGGTCGGGCCTGCCAGCGGAGCGGCGGGCCACGTTGCACGCGACGCGTTGCGCCTGTGTCCCGGATGGGGCTTAAACCAGCCCGGTCTTGATTGCCCAAACGGCTGCCTGGGTACGGTCGGCAACCGAAACTTTGCGGAGGATGTTCTGCACATGCTCCTTGACCGTTTCGATGCTGATGGCCAGGGATCGCCCGATCTCCTTGTTGCTCAGTCCCAAGGCCAGGTGGCGCAGCACCTGCATTTCGCGGGCGGTCAGCGAAACATCGTTGCGCACGGCCGGAACTTCGCGCCGCATCGCGCCGGCCACCTTGAGCAATTCGCCGGCATTCGACGGTCCCTGGCCCGCGGCCGCGGCGCGAATGATATTGAGAATGTCTTGTCGGCAGGCACCTTTCAGGACGTAATCGCTCGCTCCCAGGGCGACCGCGCGGGCGACATAGGTCGGATTGTCGTAGGTCGAGAGAATCACCACCTTGATGTTGGGGAGTGCCCGATGAATCCGCTCCAGGGCATCGAGCCCGTCCATGTCGGGCATACGAATATCGAGCAAAACAACATCGGGCTGATGCTCGGTGGCCAGATCGATCGCTTCCTGGCCCGACCCGGCCTCGGCGACGATTTCGATGCCGGAGTCGACCAGCAAGCTGGCCAATCCGGACCGGACCACCTCGTGGTCGTCGACGACTAACATACGAATGGTCATGCGATGCGTCCTCTGTTCCGCGGGTTTGAAACCCCTGGGGCTCGGCGAAAGTGCCACTTTGCA
>Ga0182024_10011931_pt1 | contig 17318 bp, 16 predicted proteins | sample P32metaG_FD_120480 | JGI IMG/M metagenome (GOLD analysis project Ga0182024, IMG submission 120480) | Permafrost microbial communities from Stordalen Mire, Sweden - P3-2 metaG (Illumina Assembly) | ecosystem: Environmental > Terrestrial > Soil > Wetlands > Permafrost | place: Sweden: Stordalen...
AGTCCCAGCGGAGCTGCTGGAATAAATTTGCGAACGTGATGACATTCCTGAAGGCGCAAGGGATTCGTGGGCTCGCGGGGAAGAATGACTGGCCGCGCTACACCGAAGAGGAACCGGAGGTTTACGAACAGGAAGAACTCGATAAGCTGTTCGCCGTCTGTGACGCGGAAGAACTGCTCTGGTATGAATTTTTCCTGATGACGGGCGAGCGCGAGCAGGAAGTGATGTATACCGAGTGGCGAGACATCAACCTCGTCGGATCAATCGTTCGCGTCACTCACAAGCCGGACAGGGGATGGACACCGAAGGCGTACAAAGAACGCGAGATTCCTATTCCTACCAGGCTCGTGAAGAATCTGAAAGCGTGGAAGGCCAAGGCAAACAAAAACTGCAATCTGTTATTCCCTACGTCAGGGTGCAACCCAAAGCTCAATTTCCTCGACAGCCTCAAAGCGGTGGCGGAACGCGCGGAGCTCGATCCAGAGAACTTCTGGCTTCACAAATTTCGAGCGACGTTCGCGACCCGCTGTCTGTGGGCGGGTGTCGATCTGCGCACTGTTCAACAATGGCTCGGCCATTCCGACATGGAAAGTACGATGCGCTACCTGAAGCCATCGCGCAGCCAGCATGTTCGTGAGAAGGTGAACGAGATCTTCGCTTAGTCCCTTCTGCGCGATGCCGTGCCCTCATACCCGTTGCGGCAGGAGTCTCCGATCTATAGAGCAGGTTTTGGGTCCAATTGGACCCAAAAGTTCCCGGCAGACGGGATCTCAGCATTTCGACGTTTCAACGACGGTGCGGCAAATGATACTGTCGCTCCAATGGGCATTCGCAACAGTTCGTTGACACGCGTCCGACCCGTTCTCGACAGTTTGCACGCATCCGATCCGACCGGCACCAACTGGCTGTTGCCGCTTTTGCGGTTGGCGAGCAGATCTAATGGCATCGCAGATGACTTTGCGCCAGCCCAGCTTTCGACTCCACCGCAGTACGAGTTTTCTGCACCACCCCCTCGTGAGTTCTTGCGTTTCCTGCTGGCGAATCCTGCCACATTGGCCGCTCCCCCGGAGCGAGTCTGGCGAAAGTGGAATGAAATAACGCAGGTGAAGAGACGGGCGTTTCTGGCCGGCGATGCCTTCATACAGCGCGAAGGGCTACGGTCACTCGATGCCGCGCGCGATCTGTCTGAACGGGCATGGTGGCGGTTAGAGGGAGTCACGTCGGTGGACTGTGCTTTGTTCACGGAGAGCACGGTCGTGTTCATCGAAGGCAAGCGCACCGAAGACGGTCCCTCGCGACACGTAACGTGGTGGGCCGGACGCAATCAGGTAATTCGAAATATGGAGTGTGCGTTGGAGTTGGCGAGGGCAACAAGTCGTTCGCATGCCTTTGTTGTTCTCGTCGTCGAAGAGGAGTTGTGCGAGCTGGGAACCGATCGGGCACGTAACATCGAAGAGGTCACCGATCCCAGTGTAATTGCCAACAGCCTGCCACATCTTGATCCTTCGGGCCGCGACCGGATTATGCGCTGCTACCTCGGGTGGACGACATGGCAGGCCATCGTGCGCAAGATGGTCGTGGATCCTGCCGTGCTCGTCGATACCGTGCAACCAAAAGGGCGGTAAGCCCACGAACGGATAAGCTGATCGCTGCTAACGAACCTCGAAGAAGTCGCTTCCAACCGCCGTCACGTCCGCTGTTATCCAGGAAGGAGCGATTGATCCCGCGCTGGAGAAGGTAGTCTCCCTTCGTCAGGAGCGCTCGCTCCCAGCGGTGCGCGCCAAAGTCATTCAACCCATTCGCGGAAAACACCGCCGACGCCTTGGCACAATAATCGGAGAACTTCGACTGATACTCGGCATCTTCAGAATCGCTCCACCCAATCGATTTGTCGCTCAACCACCGGTCGAGTACGCCCGAAAACTTCGAGAGGAATTCGAGCTGACCCTCGAAATAGCCATGTGCCTCCGCTGTATGGATGCGAACTCTCCACCCCGAGCGCGAGAGAATCAGCGGCGCCTTGAGCGCTTCCTCGCGCAACCGTCAAGCAAATGTCGGGCGAGCACCAAAATTAATAAAGCAGAGTGCTCTGGAATAAGTCTCAATCAATTTTATTTTCAGGTTTGATCGTCGGCCCAGCCACTCCGATGACAATGTCTCCACCCTTTTTCTTCGCCCGAAGCTTCATGAGAGTGCCAACGAGGAGACCACCCGTAGTTCCCAATCCAACTGCCAAGAGCAGCCAGCCTGCGTGTGACGCGTCAAGAGGAGTAGCATTTAGCTCTGTATTGAGATGGCCGCCGCCGAAGACGATGCCGCTGGTGCCGCCCCCAAGCAGGCCCAGGAGAAATGTAACGACCGCTGACCCTTTCGCACTTTTACTCCATGACAGGATCAGGCCGACAGCGAAAAATATGGCAGAAACTCCAAGAGTTAAGATGACCATACTTAACCAATCCGAATCTGCAGCTTCTTTGCATCAAGAGCTACGGGTATTTTGCTTAGAAAATCGTAGTCCCCCAGAAGACCGAAGTAGACTTGGTTACCTGGGAATTCCCGCTCCATAAAACCCGCGTAACAGTCTACTCGAAGAGAGTCGATTAGCAACTCGATGCTGAAAAAATAAAGATCGACTTCGCCGCCACCAATCCCCGCGATACCTTGTCGGAGTTTACCCGACCGGACGTTAATTCCGAGCGCTTCGGCAGTATCAGAGCCAAAGATGCAATATGCCGACCCCGAATCAATGAGCATCTTCAAGAAAGGAGTTGTCGAATCTCTAACTTTTAGCTTCAGATCGACTAGGGGATAGTCAAGCGTATGACCTTGCGGAAAAGCGGTGGAAGGGGGGTCGTCAGGAGAAAGCCGGAAACGGGAATATCTGACGATATGAGACACAATTCAGAGTTAGAGGTGCAGACTGCGCTCCATCGCTTTCCGGCTGGGCGCTCGCATTATGACAGGCTCTGCGTACCCGTGATCGGCTGCCTGCTTCATGGCGTCACGCATAGTCTTTCCCGTGCCGATAACGCTGGTATTATCTCGGGTGACAGCGAGATAAAGACCGGTGTCCATATACGGCTTTACTAGATTGTTTAAATCGATTGGTTGCATCTGATCTTCTTCAAATTTTCTCTTCCAGAAGCCCAAAGTCTTAAAAAAAGAACGGACGATATACAGGCCCAAGCCGAGACCCACACCTGCCACGCCGGGTTTGTTGCGTTCTTCAACGCGTGTCTCCACACCTCGCGAAGATCTATCGCTCTTAACCGTCTGGAAACCCACAATACCTAATATTCTTACAGGATCGACTCTTCATTACAAGCAGAATCGTCTAAACATATTTAACATAAGCCACACATTTTAAGAAACTTAGCAATCCGGCCGTACTGCTGAGATGCCGGACGAATGGCACGTTTCGGTGGGGCGACACGAGCACGCCCTGTAATCGTCGTCGCCCGCGTCATGATCACTGTCATCGTCACCATTATGATCGTGATCATGGTGGCCATGGCTATAGCGTTCGTCGCCATTTCGTCCAGCTCCTACCACTCCGACAACAGTGCAGTAATGCCCAGGGACCTGTTTTCGAACTTTCGAACGGTACCCAGAATTTAACTGCTGCACGCCACCCTTTCCCATTTTCCAAATTCTTCTCGTGCCAGATTGGCAGGAGAGAGCGCTGCGAACGAGCAATACTGTTTCCTTAGATCGGCTGGTAGGTTACTACTAAGTGACCTGCACTCTTGGCCTGCCCTGGTGCCAGTCCTGGACCACCGGCACGGAGTGGAAGCATCCACTCGCTATGGCCCTGCATACTAAAGTGGAGGACAACACGATCGCCGTCGACTGCGGCGGAGCAAATCGACCATTGGTTACATGATCGATCGCCACTCAGTGAATATTCGAAGTGCGCTATTTTGAAGCCTGGGGGGGTCGGCGAGGACGTAAGCGTGTATTGGGGGCTAGAATTCGACCCTATTCCGCTGGGATATTCAGGCGAATCGAAAGTGGCAGTGAACGGGGCGCGCGGAGGTTTTACTCCGAGTTTTTCCTTCGCGTTATCTGAAAGTGCACTAACAAGAGTTGAATCTTCTCCACGGCATCCTTGCACTTCGGGACAAACGAAAGCTACCTGGCAATAATCTCTCTTTGCGGTGTAGTCGGTGCCTCCTCGCACTAAGATCCCAACAACCTCCAGGGAATTAGCCCTTAAAACTGGCGATCCGGAGTTGCCGCTAAACGTGTCGAGGTTAGATACAAAGTATCCGTCCGGCGAAACCGCCCGCACGAACGCCTGGTCGGCCAACTTCATTGGTAACCCTGTAGGAAAGCCAATGGCGTAGAGTTCGTCATTTTCGGCAACAGGATTGTCAAAATCGAGCGGAAGTGGGAGATGATCCCTAATCTTGCGATCCACCTGAATAAGTGCGTAATCCGCACCGTTATCGTTCCTTTTCTTTTCAATTATCTGCGAAATTTTATAGACGTCCCGTTTCGGAATTTCCGTCTGGATTCGAAAACCCTTCGCAGTCCGTGTTCGTCGGTATCCAAAAATAATCCTAATGCCCGCCAGAGCGATTGGTGAGTCGACGCAGTGACCAGCGGTGACAATAAGATCCGACCCCACAACAAATCCGCTACAGTACGCGGCAACAGGTTGGTCGAAATAGATCTGATCGCTGCACAGATGCTTGAATTGCCCAAGGTTCGGACCGGTCAGATGAAGGGTATCCTTATCTTCAAGGTAATGAGCAGGAGCGACAAATGCGACTATGCTGTTCGTGACTGTGAGTTGTGTCGGATCCTGAATTTCCCAAAAATCACGTCGCCTGTCTAGACCCCGAGGGTTGTATAAACTCTTCTCGTCGTTATTTATCTTTTCGATGATGGCGGAACTGCCAATCGTTTCAAGGTCGCTATGAGTACTGCCATATAGGGTCTTGTTGCCGCGACTAATCAACTCGGCCTTTAGCTCGTCAATTGAATACTTGTTAAGGGTCTCCTCATCTCGCTTTGCAGTCTGTAATGCCTGGGTCTGCCGAGCAGAATGACCGGTTCCTGCTGATGGTTGCGGGTCACTGGTCTGCCCAAAAAGAATGCTCGCTCCAATGGCCGCTGTTACCGCGATAGCTGGTAGGAGTCTCGACACGAAGCTGGCGATATATGTCCTCATGCAGTCACAATACGGCTTTCGCATTTTATTCAACCTGGTGCCATGGCCTTAGTTTTAAATAATCAACCCATTCACTTATTGAGTAAAGCGCGGACATGCGTGGCCGCGGACGCGGGGAGCACATCCGCTCGCTCTAGAGCTGTATATGCAGTCACCTCTGTGCCTGAGAATAGAGCCTTCTCGGATCCGCTCACCTCATCCGACTTCAGAATGAATGTTCCTGTCTCACCAGTCGTGAATTTTGGATAGCTTACCCATCGGACATCTTTCGAAGCAGGGAAACGCACGACGACTTGCTTGCTCTCGGTACCCTTGATAGCGGAATCTACCTGAACAACCGCTTCTTTCCAGTCTGGCTCAGTGTGCTCTGAAATGGGCGCGGACTCCCCGCCGTTCAGAGCCTTAACGGAGACAGGCTTGATACTCAGAACATGGCCCGTGACAACGACGTCGGCGTCATTGACACGACTCCGTAGGTCCTCGTCACTCAATTGTTTTTGCACCTGGTTGAAGGTTTCTGTGGGCGTTTGCCCTGCCGGTAGCGGCACATGGCCGATCTCTTTAACGGCAACGCCCGATCCGAGAATCCAGCTGTCGGTATAAAACGTTGCCCTCAGATCCTTTTGAAAGTCTGACGATTGCTTAACTTCTACTGTGACGTCATCGCCACTCTTGAGCGACACGGCCTTAGGCTTCTTAAGCACGGCATCTACGCGAACGACAATTGTCTGGGATGACGCAGGGGCTTCGGTAAATGACGAAGCCTCTAACCGTTTGACCGTACCCGAAAAAACGATGCTAGATTCTTTGAGCAAGGCTGCCTGGTCTTGCGAAGAAACCACTTCTCCGGTCAAGAAAACCATGAGAAGTAGGCCCACATAGGGAGCTAGTCGACTTTTCATGTTGTTCTCCTTTCTGCCAAATGATTGGCAGCGAAACTCGACTATTGAACTACTGGGACAGTGAAATAAAATGGGTCGATAGAAATGGCCACAGGGTTGCCAGCGCCATCGTTGAGCGTATGCTTCGTGAAGTCCGCAGCACGCTGAAACTTTATACCATCATGGAAATTTGCCCGATTCGGTGTATTACTGGCGCAAAACACACCACGGAACTCGCTTCCCGTTGCGAAGAGATAATCATAATCACCAAGGTAGGGAAGGAACTGGTAGGTCGGGACATTCGCAGGAACGTCCGCCAGCTTCGTATCCTGAATCGTGGCAAAAGCATCTCTTGACTGAACCAAATGAGTGGCCCAACGTCCGTTCGTTAGCTGTTGATAAAGGAGTCCCGCTACGCCGTTGCTCGCTATGGCCAATGCTATGTTGGTCGCGTTCGTAATGGTTGTATGCGGCAAATCAGTCGCGGACCAAGTCACACCCCGATCTGTTGAACGGCGCACGTGAAGTGTATAGATGTCGCCGTTGCCAACGCGGTCGGCCCAACCGACATACACGATTGAGCTGTTGTTTGGATCTACGGCAATCGAAAGAGTCGAACCGACGCGCTCTTGACCGAGAGTCGGCGCATTTGACCAAGGAATGGTGGCGCCTTTCTTTACGAGCCTGCCGGGCATGTTGTCGGATGGGTCTTTTAGCGCCTGAAATGGTGTAGCGCCGGTCCCTCCGGCGTCGTCTCGAACGACCACCACATCGCTGGTAATCACAGTTCCGGAAAACTTCCGCCAGCCAAAAAATGCGGCGTAAACGGTATTGTCGGAAGCGATTGCAGGTCTGACTGACGGACCATCTTGTCCGCTAGTCTTACGCGACTCAACTGACCTAGGCGTATAAGACGCTCCGCCGTCGACTGATACATCAACAGTCGCTGTATGGCCGTTAGGTTGACTGAAATCGTTGAGTCCCACGTAGATGTGGTCGTCACTGCCAAAAGCCAGCCCTTTAACAAACGGCTGATCAACGTTCGTGCGGGTTGCTTTGGAGCTCATTGGAGAGCTCGACGACACGTCGGTTGTCTCGGACTCATCGAGTGTGATCGTCGAGCCTACACATTTCAGAGTACCTGCATAGGAATTGCCTCGAGGATGGTTTGTCCCCGTTGCAAACGCGTGGGTAATGTCACATGTCATCCTCGGCGCGGGAAGAATAGTGTTTAGCACCCACGTGTCACCTCCATCTTGAGAAACATAGACCGGGGCATTGCCTGTGTTGGAGATTGGATTAGGCGTAAATGCACTGATCACCATCACATTCGGATTGGCAGTCTGAACTGCGAGGAATGGTTCGCTGTCTTGGTTGGCTTCAGAGCTCAAGCTGGCAGGAATCACATCTACGATCTTGATCCCTTGTCCGTGGACTATTGAACTCCATATAGCAAATGCAGCAAGAACCAGAGACCGTCTTGCGGCGGCAGAGTCGAGTACACACTTCATGGCTTGGCCTCCCAAATGGGGTGACTAAACCCCATGAGCTCAAACAATCGGAGTCCAAGGGGTGCTTTCGTTAACGAATCCGTTACTTCACTGAGGTTCGGCCCGAATAGCAAACGACACGCCTAGATTTACCAGGGAGAAGAGCCAAAGAATAGGTTCAAGGACATGCAATGTCAAGTCCAGATGTGCGCCCCGCATTGCGCAAAACCGCTAAGTATGCACTCAACACATGCCGGTGGCGCACAAATGTATATTCTGTTTGGATTGCGTAACAACCTAACAACCCGGGACTTATCCCTAATCGGGTGATCTCGTACAAAGCCTACGCAGATTGAGGTCAGTGCGTATGAAAACGCGTATAGCTGGACCACTCAACATATGATGGTTATGCGCACGAGCAGTACGCAAGTCTATATTCTGTTCGGATTGCGTAACAGTCCAGTGCTTATATTTGATGGGCTGGCCTCGAACACACCGTACACAGAGTGAGGTCGGTCAGCGTTAGTCGCTTAAAGTTGCTGCAGAGTTGACAACTCCACAAGCGAGGGTATACTTTGGCAAACAATTCGGCGAACGGAAGAGTTCAGAGTGAAAATGGCTGAACATCCGAGGGGGCTTCTACTCGCCGATCACCCGGACAACTGAATAGGTGTATTACAAAAAGGAAGGGCGCACCACTATCTGCGCGTCCATCTTAGCTATGCCGGATAAAGGCCTAGGAATTGTCTACACGCCTATGGAGTCGCAGAACAAACTGATCGCTGGTTATGTGTCAGTCGGTGGGTGCCGCACATCCCAGTCGAGTCCGATCCTTGGTTGGGTGATGATGACCACCAGAACATTTCTTCATGTTCGGAAATCGTAAATGCAGCGCTGGAGCGTGAGGCTGTGTCTGGAACAGCAAATTAAGTGTTGTTGCCTGGGGTGATGCGGAATCGGTTGTCAGCCTTGCTGACCTGCGCTGTTGTCCCGAATCCGAAGCAGATTCCGAGGCTTTGCAGAGCCGGTACTACGAGTGACGACGTGACGGTTCACTGAGTCCTTAGCGCACGGGAGGGGCAATGAAGCTACCTATCTGGATGCGCGCCAGCATAGTCGCGCTAACGTGTGGTCCAGCGCTACTCGCGCAGAATGCTGGCGACTACTCGATAACCTATGGCGTCAATTACTCGTCTGCAGATCGCAAGGACACGGTGTTCCCAAGTTGGGTTGGACCGGCGTCAATTGTTTACCGTCCGTGGTGCCCCATAGCTGTTGGCATTGATGACGACACCTTTGTCTCGAACAATAGTGCGACTGGCTGGAACAGTGGCATAGGAAACCTAGGATTTGAAGGCCACTTGACGCTTTGGACTGCTCACGGCAAATCGGTAAAGGGCAACGAGTGTCTAGCCAAGAGCAATGCCGCAATAACGTTCGACTATGTCGCTACGGTTCCAGTCTCGGGAACCCTAGAAGGCAGAGAGTTGGTTCACCAGTTGAAGGGAACCTACAATCGACCTCTGTCAAACGGTAACTTCTTTGCAAACGCAGGTATCGTTGTCAGCGGGCTTTCCTCAGGTGGCACCACCCAGAACGCGTTGCTCACGGGCAATTATTTACGCAACCTGAACAAGGACGGTACGTGGGGAGTCGAGGGTGAAGTCGATCTTGCGTCGTCCTCAAAGGTAGGGCCCTCTTCCGCTGCCATACTCTTTGCCGTGGACAGAACGTTCGGGAAGCAGCAAAATTGGGCGCTTCGGTTCGGTACTTCTGGAGGGCTGACCCCATACGCTCCAAAGATCAGCCCATTCATTCAGTTCAGCTACAATGGAAACGCGAAGCCCAAAAAGAACAAACCGGCGAGATCCGTGTTAAAAGAGTAGGAGGTTCTGATGCGATTAGCAGTGTCAATTCTGGTTTTCCTGGTAGCTACTCTCTCGGTACTTGCACAAAGCCCTCCACCTCGTACGCCCGGTCGAGTTGGCGGCTCGCCGAATAATCCTTCAGCGTTGCGACCGCGCACCGGAGGTGAGGGGGGAGTAGCCGCTTTGGACGCATCGACCGCGCTGACTCCTGAAGAACAGAAGCAGTATAGCGTCGCCCAACAATCGGTCCCTGACCTCACGGTTTATGATTTCTTCCAAATTGAATACTTGTCCAAGAATCTGCAGAGTCGCAATCCGGCAACTAATTTGGAGCAGTTGATGCAAAGGATCGCTGCCAAAGACAAGCACGTTGTGGCGGCTCTTGAGGAATTTGGCCTAAATAAGAAAGAGGCAAAGAAAATGTATGAGGAAGCGAAGGCTGCCGCAGATGCCAGAAAAGGGCAGCTCTTGCAATAGTATTCTGGATAAGTGGGGTAACAAGTGTACTTCTCAAGAGCTTCCTTGCATCCTCCCGTTATAGTTTTGCCCGAACTCAAGGCCAAGATAGAAAAGGCAGTCTCTTCACTGATTCGCGAGCCGAGACCAAAAGCCCTGCTGGCAGAGCAAGTCGATTATTTTGAACTTCCTCTCACGACTGTATCTTTGAACTCGAACTTCGACGCTTACATCAACATTCTTTTCAAGGGTGCGCCAGCCACGTCGGCCGTCCAGTTGCTTCTTGATTCTGGCAATTCCGTCCTTGTCGTACCTCGGTGGGAGGACATAGAGGCGCTTCCTGATAGCAACTCGGACTACCAAGTCTTAGGCCAGGGTCCCGAACCTTGGGGTTGTCCAGCGAACGTGGTCCGCGGACCTATCCATCTCGCGTCAACAAGTGGTGAGACCTATTCGCTAGAAGACTGCGTCTTCCATGCGTGTACCGGCAATTCGCCTACGGACGGTTCACGGACGGCAAATTTTGGCGCGGGTTGCCTCATTCCCTGGACGGCTAGCGGCTGGAACACGCCCGCAGGAGTCGGTGTTACGATGCGAGCGCCGCTGGCCTACAACGCTTCTTATCCATATGTGGAGTTCAACTACGCTCCGGCAGCCCAAATCCGTGGGGTTGCAAATGTGCCAAAGGTCGCACTCGGCTCTTCTCTGAAAATCTACAGGAATAGACCTGCGGGTTATCAGATGTTCGATATCATTTCCAACATTGAATGGATGTCTTTGATGGCAAAGGCTCTTAGAATTGGGGCCACGAAAACACAATGGCCAGGAACGGTGCCTTCACCCATCGCGATGATCGACACGGGCGGGGGACCCGTTTTCTTGAGCGATCCCAATGGATACGTCTATGCCACTCAGTGGCCAGATCCCGTGGCAAACCCAGACTGGACGTCGAATTCAGAAGACTGTGAGTCCACGAGCGACGTCATTGCGATAGAACTCGGTGACCAGAATAGTTCCTTCTCCTACGCCATCGACACTTCTTCCTTGCCGGGCACAGTGCAAGGTCTCACCCTCGTCATGTGCAAAGTGAATGAGTATATGAGGGGCCAACAAGGCATGAATATTGGCGGCATCTCTGCCTTACAGAATTACATTCTCGTTGATTTTGCGAACTGTCAGGTGGGTCTAAAGTCGAAGGGAAGTGGTGGTTAGCAAACTCTCTCGTGCGCGCTGCGCCGTGGAATAGTGAAAGGAGCTGCCCGGAGCAACTCGCAAACAGTTTCAGGCCTAGGCTTTCCGCCTTTGTAGTTTTCGAAACCACGAGCGACGATGATTGCCGCGGCGCGCAGCCCTGAAAGCTCTGCAGGCTTCCACACCAGTCCCGCATCCGAGTCGACGAGGTGAAGTTGGAAGCGAAGCGCCAAGCTGCTCTCGCTGCACGAGAGTCTCGACCGACCTACGCTGAGCGGAGAGCTGCGCAGTGGAATCCCGAAACTCAGTCGTACGACGAGTAGGGGACTGTCGAGAACGTGGTTCCTCCGGCTTCCTCCGTGCAGGTTTAAGCAAGAAAAAGCGCCCAGACGGGTAGTCAGGACGTTGGAGGCGTTGATTCAGGCTCTGCGTCGAGGAACTCCCGAAACCGTTGAATCGCTGCAGCGTGTTCGGGGCTCCATTTCACGCCATCCTGCTCAGCCTTCTTGAGTCGCGCGACGATGTCAGACACCGGAGAGTAAAAGCCCTCGACGAACTTGATGGGACTTCCTTGGTAACCGACGTTCCCAGGCAAGAGCCACTGCAGGAAGGTTCCCAGATTCTGGAAACTGAAGTCAAAAGCCGTCCGGAAATAATCCGTCATGTAGAGCACGTCCTCGGGAACGTAGACCCTCCATCTGCTGAACGCTAGTGGGTGATCTGCGTCCGAAGGCAGCACGTTAGAAACAGGTTTCGGATGACGAGACCTCATCCTCGTACCAAAAACCTTCTTAATTGCTTCAGCGTCAAAGCCACTCCAGCTTGTTATTTCGTCGGCCTTTTCTCGCGCTGACACTGACGAATAGACGATGTCTGATGCAAACATGTCCGAACCGGCTGCTTGCACAACCTCCGCAAGCACCGCCTGTAGCTCAGGTGTTCCCTGAAAGTGGGCAGCGAGCGCCAGAACGTCACCCTTAAGAACTTGGTATGCGATATGGTCGCTCAGCATTCCGAGGGTGCGCTCTGCCATCGCGACGGCTAGCAGCCGAGCCTGCTCTCCGGGAATCTCCGCAACGCGGGTTCTCAGCCGTCGTAGGAAGTGAATTCGGCGCAGATCATCGGGTTCGGCGTCAGGAAGGGTCGCGTCTAGTACCGTTGCGATGGCACCTTTGTCAGCATCATGGACTGACGCGATGAAGTCGTCCATTTCCTTTTCGCCGAACATTGTCGCGGGGACGGCATACTCGAAATATCTTGAGAAAAAGTTGGCATCGGAGATTCGTCGTTCTTCGCTGGTATCCGAGATGGATAGTGGGCCTAGTCCCTTCGACTTTTCTCGGCAGTACTCCTTCACAGATGGAAAAATTCGGGAGAGTAGGGTCTGGGCGAGTTCTCGGTCTTCCCGATCGACCTTGCCGAAGTAGTCGTCGAGTGCAGCAGCGATCGCTTTCTTTCTCGCGCCCTCTTCAATTTCAAAATCCTGAGTTCTGTTCCAACGCTCGATGCCGCCAGGCGGCTCGTGGAAATATCTGCCGTTCTCATAGACGAATTCGTATGTGCTCGGAAGCAGGATCCTGATGCACTCGACTACCAATAGGTCGAAGACATTCACTTCATCTTTCAAAACGTGAACCGAATTGTGTAAGCTCCGAAGCAGTTGTCCCATGGCGCGAAAGTTCGTCAGCCGGTCTCTCAGCGCACGGTACCAAACGCTGTCCCTTGCTGCTTCAAATTTCTTTCTTTCCTCCTCGGAAGAAAACACTTTTTCCGATTCGAGCATGTCGGATAGCCGAGCCGAGAAAAGGCGGTTTCGAAGGTCTGCGTCGATTCGAGGCAACGGGAGTTGCACAGGGAAAAACTTGTCTAGGTACCGACATCCAAATTGCAAATCATCCCGAGAAATTAACCTAGCGAGTGCGTCTTTGCTGAACGCGCATACGTAGCTGACGTTGTCAAGCTCAGGAGCGCCGCGCAGGATTTTTAGCAGGACGGCGAGTTCCTCCTCGTGCATTCTGTCGATTTCATCCAAGAGAAATACGACCCGAACAGGCAAGTGCGAAAAGAGTTGTGTGAGTTCATCTATTTGCCCAGACTGTGTGTCTGAAGGCAGCAGGTGCGCGAGAAAGTCCCAAGATTTCGGCACGACTCCTAGGACAATTCGTCCATACTTCTTAAAAACGGATCTCCATGAAGGGAGAAAGTACTTCTCCCGTATTCTGGCAGTCGCGGTTTCGAAGAGCGACTCAAGAAATGTATCCTCACTTCCGGGTAACCACGTGCGGAATGGCACGGCGATAGCCTTGCCTCCGCGTTCGATGGAAGATTGTATGAGGTGCAGAACCGAGGACTTGCCTTCTCCAAAATCTGCCGATATACCGATTGCAGGTGCACCGTCCACCAGAATGCGCGTCAAGACAGTCTCTACAAAGTCTTGGCGCCCGACAGCGTCGTCCTTCCATGTCTCGATGGGCTTGTCGAAACCGATGTCTGAGATGCTGCTTTTGGCACCACGAGGTATCCATTCCGCGATTTGCTGGGGCGTATATTTCTGTTTCCGTCGCATGGGGTCCCATGCGTCAGTAATGGCCTCGAAGGCCGTTCCAGCGAGAGCAAACAGAAGAAGGTGCTTTCGTTGTGCCCAGTACAAGAACGCGGCTAGGCCCCAGACTAACGTCGTGCCGCGGATAAGCCCAACCCTCCACGAACGAAAGAGGCAAGCAGACTTTCGGCAGAACCTCGGAAAAATGAGACAGAAGGCAGCGATCATTGCAACTGCGATGGGTGCGTGAGAACTTGGATTGCTAATTGGTGTAGTGGCCGAACCTGCTGCCCACAGCGTCGAGAGCCATTTGCGCGCGGCTTCGAACAGCGCTGCGGCAAGAGAGCCGTAGGCGACACCCCATAGGAGTTCACGCGTCCGAAATCTGGTCCAGAGCGAGCGCACTTGTCAGCCTATTTGGTTCGGGAGCGTTGGGAACGGGGCCTGTATACGGGCGACTTCGGTCGGGGGGTGAGTGTCGGCGTCTTGCCAGCAGCCTCGACGCATTTCAAAACCCCGATTAAATCACTGCCGGGGCCCCCGCCAATGCACGAGATATTCACCTTTTGAGCGTCCAGCAATTTATTGAGAACTGTCGAACCGATGAGCGAACAAACGTAATCGGCGTGTGCGGTCACATATCTGTAGATGTAAGCGAATCGAATGGCGGGGTCGGCGTAATCAACTTTGCATTCATCCCTTCGCAGCCGAGCGTAACACTGGCCTAAATAATCCAGCCCCTCGCGAATCGCCTTGTCCTTCTCCGCCTCCTTCCCCGGAATCGCGCCGTACTGTTCGTCGAGCACTGACTTTACAAGTTTGAAACAGTTCATCTTAATCTCCTGCGTCGGTAATCAGGATAACGCTTGCAGAAGTTCCACGGCCCTGTTTCCATCAGCAGCATCCTACTCCTTTCGCCTTTGATTCGCTATCGGATTGTGCTACCCTTTCGGTAGAGGATTCTCGCTATGAGCACTGAGTGGATTGAGCAACAGAACGCAGCAAACCAGCGTGCCGCTGCTGACGCCTCTGCACGCAATCAACAGGCTGTAGACGCCGGGAGACGAGTTGCGAACCAAGGGCCGGAGGTATTCCAGCGTTTTGTCAAAGAACTCAAGGTCAATACGGACGCTCTGCCGAACCTTGTTGGCGAAGAGCTGTCTGGGAGCGCATCTCCTCAAGGGACGACAAGTTGCCAAGTCAACGTGACGTGGCACAATATCCGCTACGGGCCAAACATCATAAGTTGGAATTTCCACTACTCGCCGCAAGGAATCCGGCTTGTCGTGTGGGACCAACCTGAACTTCTCTTTCACTTCCGCCTGAGCCATGACAGTGAGGTCGGGATTGGATACGGGGACAGCATTGTCACGCCGGAGAAGATGGCAGAGTTGACTGTTCAACAGATGCGGGAACGTGCCAGAACCACTCGGTAGCAGCGGCCCTTCGCCGATCATGGCCCTCACGTTAGTTAGGGCATTTTGACCCATGCGGCATCTTCGTCACACCCTTGGCAGACACCAAAGGGTCGTCCTGCCTCAGACATCTTCGTCTGCAGTTTCATACCTGAATGGAAGCAATTGGAGCACGAATATTGTCCCGTCTGCGGGCAAATGTCTTCGTGGTCAAAACCAAACTGTTTCCCAAAATGCAATGAAAGGGCGTGCTGCAGCGCCGCCGTTGCGCTTGATGACAATCTAGCGAGCAGAATTCCAGCGATGCTCGCAACAGGGAAAAACGTTCGATGAATGGGAACCAATCGTAAGAGGTCGGAATAGGACTCCCTCATTCCGTCTTTCGCCGGCAAGTAGAACGCTTGGGGGATGTTGTTTGAACGCAGGTCCGCGAGTTTTTCGTCCCCTCGCTGTTCGTCCGGCAAATCGTCCACAGCGACAACGGGCGCCACGAGGAAATGCTTTCGCTTGGGATTGTCCAGCGCACAGCTGCGCGACACAATCATGACGTTCATCTTGCGACAGCCCGCGACAACATATTCCCCTTCCGGCATTGTCCACCTATCCGTAACCTCTTTCGCTGCCCTGCCAACTAGCTTCGTGGGCAAATTCCTCATTGCGTCCCGTGTGTCTCTATTCCTCTGGTCGAGTGGTCGCAGGATTGGCCAAGTGTCTTCGCGGCTTGCTGGCTCAAAGGGTGGAAAGAAAGGGTAGGGGATGTCGGCAATGACGTCCCCCTGATAGCAGGCGGTTAAATCAGGGTCGGTGTCGTACCAACGCTCAGCAGTAATCAAGTCTAACGAACAGACCTTGCGGTCCTTTCGCGCACGTGGTCTGAATCTAAATCAAACTCAGGCTCGAAAGAATAGGAACGCAGATCTGAGGCGAATTGCGAATATTCTTCATCGCCCGGTAACGGAATCACTTCACCGCAAAAGTCGGCCTTCAATCTGGCAAGATGCTTCATGGCATTTGGCGGAGCCCCGACGAAGAACAATTCGTAAGGAATCGGCGCTCTGCCCTTCGGCTCGCGAGATTCATTTGCAATGAGAAATGTTGGCTCTGCATGCGTGAGGTCCACAAGCTCGCGGGCAGTCTTGCAGCCGTACTGGGTCGCAACACGGCGCAGGATATCAAGTTCGGAAGCTGCAAATACACTGGCATCGAATCGGTGCTTGGCTTCGAAGTGAGGGTATCCTCCGAAGAGAGGCTTGCGCACGCGAAGCACATCACTGATTCTGTTGGAATCAGACGTACCAGTGGCAGTCACTTCCGAAGACTCGATGGCCTCGCTCATTTCGTTCAGGGCGAATGACGGAACAGGCCCGAATTCCATGCACCAGTAAACGTCGCCCAGAATCGGCTTGCCGTGTTCGAGGAGGTGATTCTTGTCAGCGAAATATAGCAACTTGGCGACTTTGAGCTTCGTCAGGTCTTGGATACCCTGCTCGCAGAAAAAGGCAATCGCATGAATCAGCTTGTCCAAGTTGAATTCAAATTTGATGTCACCCATCGTTCTCTCACCTGCGTCGCGATTCACAATCGCGGGGGAGGAAGAACATCCGCCGGACCCCGTACAACCAGTGCGCGTATTGTCATCCAAACCCTTGATTATAGCAAGGTTATCCTCGTTTACTGTACGGTCACAGGTCGGCGGTTTCCGGCGCGTCGTGAAAGACTCAATATATTGTGGTTATCGGCACTCGTATCCGCAATCTGTAGGGTAGAGGGCGAAACCATCTTGCACATACGTGGTACGACTTTTGTTCCCCCGCGCTTTTCGGTTCTCATGTAATCCATCATTTTCCCGCTGGGTGCGTGGGCGAGATCGCATTGGCCAACTAATGGTGAAGCTGCTCAAGGTTTCATCTGCGTCAGCAAAAACCAGTGGGTCTGCGCGGATGGACGTGACGCTGCTCAAGAGCGCGACGGCCGGTTTGGCGTTTTCCAGCCCAAGACTTGGGCGGACGGAGACAATTTCACTTGCTTTGGTGGCAGGCGCTGGGGCGCATATTTGCGGAGGAACATTCGAACGTATTCCTCTATGAGCCGGGAGGTGTTGTCGGCTCTCAGGATCACGCATGTTTTGAAGCACAACGATGCATCGGAAAGAGGCTTTACGACCACACCGTCAGTATGAATCCCACGCGCCATAGGTTGCGTAAGGATCGCGATGCCGACGTGGTCAGATACTAGATCCACTGCCTCCTGTGGCGCAAAGACATCGTGAGCATGTTTGGGGGCGATGGACTCACGTCGG
>Ga0182024_10011932_pt1 | contig 17318 bp, 12 predicted proteins | sample P32metaG_FD_120480 | JGI IMG/M metagenome (GOLD analysis project Ga0182024, IMG submission 120480) | Permafrost microbial communities from Stordalen Mire, Sweden - P3-2 metaG (Illumina Assembly) | ecosystem: Environmental > Terrestrial > Soil > Wetlands > Permafrost | place: Sweden: Stordalen...
AACTCCCTAAGCCACCGCGAATGCTTCAACTGGGGATCCTTCTCATATCGATCCTCAGCATCCTGGCAAACACCAGCCGGAACTCCTACTGCCTGCAAGGCGGTCATCAACTCGACCGCTTCCCACGACGCAGTTAGCTCCGAAATACTGTCGTCCAACGCATCTTGCTCGCGAACACGCGACTCCAAGGTCGCGAACCTCGGGTCGAGTGACAGTCCCTTATTGCCCAAAACCTGCAGCAGTGCGCACCATTGCTCTTCCGTGAAGCACGCTATCGCAACCCAACGATCCTTTCCCGCAACCCTATAAATCCCGTGAGGAGCGGCCAACTTATGTGGTGATCTGTTGCCATAGCGATGCCACCTTCTACCATTAGCGCTGTAGTCCAGTACGGCGGTTCCGGTCAAGTACATACCCGTTTCCGCCTGAGAGGAATCGATGTAACAACCGCGACCAGTAACTCGCTGCCGGAATAGCGCGGCCATCATGGCGTTGGCCATGTTATATGCCCCGAACGAGTCGAGATAGGAATACCCGATACCAGCGGGCGGATATGGCTCGGGAAGTCCGGACATTTCGCTCAGACCAGAAACCGCCTGAGCAGTCGGACCAAAGCTGCGCACCGCGCCGTATGATCCGACCTGCCCCATCCCCGACTGTTGCACATAGACGATGCGGGGATTGACGGATCTAAGCGACGCGTAACCGAGCCCCATTCGCTCCATAGTGCCGGGCGAAAACCCCTCAATAACCATGTCGGCCCGTGAAATAAGCTTCAACAGCAGTTCGCGGCCACGCTCGGACTTCAGGTTCAAACTAATATCCAACTTTCCTGAATTGATCTCCATGAAGAACCCACCGCGGTTTGGACTTAGCTGACCATCCGGATTTGCAATGGGCTCCACCGCCGCGTCCCTCTCGGATCGGCCACCCAGCGGAGCCAGCGCCGGGCCCCACCGCAGCCCATCCCACCGGTTCTGATGCTCGACCTTGATCACTTCGGCACCCATCGCTGAGAAGAACCGACCAGCTCCCCCACTGGCCAAGATCCAAGAGAGATCGACAATCCGAACGTCGTCGAGCGCAAAGGGCTGTCCTCCCGGACTTTTTCGCGGCTCGAAACGCTCCTTTGCGGGATGGAGTTCTTCCTCGCTTTCCGCATCGGGGCGCGTAGGCTTAGCCTTGGTCTTCAGCCCGTCGAGGATCTCTGCATTGTGTTCGGCGAGAAGTGGTGCCCTCGGTTCACGCCTCCACGGCACGTCCGGTGAGAACCATTTTGCGCCCACGTAATCGAAGTCGCGTCCGAGTTCGGGGTGGAAAACGCGAAAGAAAGCTTCACGTTGCTGCCAATGCTCGTCACTGAGATTCTCTTCGGGGCGCCGAAGCGGCGCCCATGGAAGGCCTCTTGCCCAAGCGGCGCGCCAGACAGCTCGGGAGAATTTCAGGCTGCCGATGAGCCGGTCAAGTTGCGCCTCAAGTCTAAGGCCTGTCTCGGACGACCGGTTGTCCAAGTCTCGATACTTCTCGTCTGCGAGATCTCCGGCCATTCCGTAGGCGTCGAGAACCCCCACCGTGCTGGCCCAGACATCCAGAGGACCGGGCACGTATGTCCGGTACGGCAAAACCCATCGCCCATCTTTCGTCGCAGACAGTGTCGAACCAGTGTCTTTCGGCTGCGAGTTACGGCATGTCCGTCGGTAATGTTTCTGCCGAAGGTAGACCCAGTTGGGTAGGTCGATATCGGTGGTCGTATTCACCGCTTGATGTACGGCGGTTGAGACCCTCTGACCGCGACCCGACTTCAGTCGATATACGAGTGCACTTATGACACCTATAGCGGTGATTTCACCCGCGATGTGGTAGGACTGCCACATTTGCGGAGCGATAGGGGAAATGTCATACGTACCATCGGGTTCGGGATCGTACCCGCAGTTCATAACTATCCCGCCAAGAGCGAGATGTATCAGATCACTTCCGGAATAGCTGGCCCACGGCCCGTCCTCTCCGAATGGTGTTATGCGCGCATAAATTACCCGGGGATTGACCTGGCGGAGCGAGGCGTATCCGAGGCCTCGGTCCTCCATATAATCTCCCGGTCGGGTGTCAATGACGATGTCGCTTGTCCGGCTCAATTCATAGAAGTCAGATTGACCAGCGGCAGAGTCTAGATCCAGTGTGATCCCTTTCTTCCCGAAGTTATAGTGCCAAAAATAAAGGCTCCGATCAGGCCCAGGACTGTCTCCATAGAAAGGGCCGTAGCTTCGGGTCACTTCGCCCTGTGGAGGCTCCACCTTGATTACGTCAGCACCCAGGCCAGCTAGTAATCTCCCGCAGTATTCGCCTATCTCATCCGCGACCTCTAAAACTTGAATGCCTTCGAGGAACCCGTCTTCGATTGATGACAGTGGTTTACCTCGGCGGGAAGATGCGCTCTTTGTCATCGAAGATCTACCTTTCAATCGGGGTCGATAAAACTGAGTCCTTTTCCAAAGGTTGCGTGCGGAGGAGTCGGCTAGGTTCAAGACGTGGGAACCCAACTTGAAAGTTACAGTCCTGAGCATGCAAACGGGTACTAAGGCGCGTCGGATAAGAGAGAACGCAGCTTCGCCTTCGCTACCTTATTAAGGGTTGATCGGGGAAACTCCTCCACGAAGCGGACCTCCCGTGGCACCTTGAAGCTGGCCAACTGATCGCGGCAACAGCTAATTATCGCGTCGGCGAGACCGGTGCTCGGATGAGCGGCGATCACGAAGGCGACCGGTACCTCGTGGAGCATCTGATCGGCGCGCGCTACAACGGCCGCTTCGGATACGCCAGCCACGGCGGCAATGACTGCCTCCACTTCGGCGGCGGCGACGTTCTCACCACCGACCTTCAGCATGTCTTTAGACCGACCGACGAACGAGAGGTGACCGTCTGGATGGAGGCGAGCCAAGTCCCCCGTCATGAACCATCCGTCCTCAGTGTACGAAGCTTCCGTCGCGCCCGGGTCGTCCAAGTATCCAGCGAACAAGGACACGCCTGGCGTACCGAAAACCTCGAGGTTGCCGACCTCTTCCAACCCGACCGGCTTTCCGTCCCCGTCCACAAGCCGGACGCCATACTCGGTTGCGGGTCGACCCATGCCATAGGGCCGGCCGGGGTGGTCGGGATCGTCAACTGTGCAGTGACTCACCGTCTCCGTCATGCCGAACCATCCGATGGTTCGGACCCCGAAGATCCGGTCTTCTGCTGGACAAGAGACACCGTTCCCCCATAACCGGAAATTGTGTCGCGGTGCCTCACCCTGCTTGGCCAACGCCTTCACGCAAAAGGGGACAACCGAGGACCATGTGCACCGGTGTCTCACGGCCACATCCCAAAACCGCGACGCGGAGAATCGAGGCTGAAGGACGGCTGTGGCTCCTACCCAGAGACTGGCCAGAATGGAGTACATCTGAGCGTTCGTGTGGAAGAGGGGAAGATGAACCAAATGGATGTCCTCGCCCGTCAAGGACTCGTGCTGAGCGCTTGCCTTTGCCCCGAAGAGGGCGTTGGCATGGGTCCACAGAACCGCCTTCGGCCGGGCAGTTGTTCCCGAGGTGTACTGGATCGATAGGGGCGTCATCCGGTCAAGTGTTTCGCGAGGTGGAGCAGGGTCGAATCGAAGGAGCTCACCGAAGGGCATCGCCGACCCTTTCTCTCCCCCAGGAGTAGAGGCGATCCACCGGGCCTGGGGGATGGCTCGCTCGAGATCAGCCAGCAGTTCAGCCTGGGTCACCGCAGCCACCACGGAGGCGTGCTCGCCGAAGTAAGCCAGTTCGGCGACCGACGACTTGGTGTTCGTGCAGACGGCTACGGCTCCAATTTCCGCACAGGCGAAGTACGTAAGAAGGAACTCGGGACAGTTCTCCATATGCACAATGATTCGTTCGCCAGCCCGGATCCCGTGGGCTCTCAGGCCTGACGCAACCCGCGCGACGTCAATCCGAAACTGCCGATAAGACCACGACCGTGCTTCCTGGGAGTCGAAGGGCTCCCAAACGAGGAACGGGTGATCGGGTTTTCTATCGGCCCAACTCTGAAGAAGCCACGGGACGTCTCTGCCAATAGAGGGGTCCAGACCAGATCGGGATGGTCGCACTCCACTGTCCTCCCGGATCACACTCGAACGGCTGGACTGGGTCGTATAGACGGCATCTAAGCGCAGCCGCCCGTTACTGGGGAGCAGCCTCCCGCCGCAACAACTCGAATGTGATGCCCCCAACCCGGGTGAACATGAACCGGCACCTCTCGTTTGGCACACCGAATGGAGTCACAACGTAGATCTCGCTCACTGGGTAGCCCTTCTCTTGGCACTTGGCGCGAGCTTCTTCGATGTTCGGCGCAGAGAGCGCCACCGCCCATATATGGGGCTCCTCTCCCTGGAATACCTGGAAGCGGCGGGTAGAGAACAGGTCACCTACGACGTAGCCTCCCGTGCCATCGGCTCCCCGCGTCGTGTACACCTGTTCAAGGGGCAGTTTGCCTGAGCCGTCGTCGACCGGTGGATGGGGCTCACTTGGCGGGGCACCAACCCCGAACATGCCGAGAGCACCTTGACCCCCCAGAGCTTCGACGGGCCAGCTTTTCGTGATGCCGACGACGTCGGACAGAAACTCGTTGACCGCAGATGGGTCCGGCGTCACGATCTTGATGTGATTGACGCCGTTCGGCATCTCCAGGAACGTCTCGTTCTGAGCCTCGTTTGATACATCGGTGGACATTTGCATCTCCTTGTCGACGCCGGAAAGTGACCGCACATCCCTCAAAGGCCGAGGCGACTTCTTCGCCCAGAGACTCCGCACGACCTCGAGGAAGCTGATCGGCGAGCCTCAAATGTTCCAAATCCTGGCAGCATTGCCACTGAGGACCAGCCGACGATCTTGCTCATCTACACCGCGAAACATCCTGTCGATGATCGCTCGGGAGTTGGGCCAACTCGATACCGGATGAGGGTAGTCGGAGGACCACATGACGTTCTCTATCCCGAGTCGCTCATTAGCGTCGCGCACTGCATTCGGCTCGTCGATAAAGGTTAGGAAGACATTTCGATGGAAGTAGTGGCTGGGTAGTTCCTCGATCGCAGGAAACTCGTAGCCTTGGCGAAGCACGAAATCGTCGACGTTATATAGCCACCACGCCACCCAGGCCAGCCCGGGCTCCACAAAAACGACCTTGAGTTGGGGGAACCTGGCAAACACCCCGCCCATGATCCACATGCCGAGTGCCTCGGCGCTGGACAGCGGCACGCAAGGTACGAATATCCCCTTCTGGGGAGTTGGGTCACGCCGGGCGATATCATCCAACGCGGTATTCATTCCCACATGGCAACCGATGGGAAGGCCGACTTCCTGAATGGCAGACCACAGCGGGTCGTAGCGGACATCCCAGTAGTCTGGTAGTCCCAGTTCGGTGGGAAATACGGGAAGCTGCAGAGACTTGCCACCGGCGTCGGCAATGCGAGTCACCTCATCCACCGCGATGTCAATGTCATGAATCGGTATCTGGTATGAGATGACGAGGCGCTTGGGATCGGCAGACGCGAATTCGGCGAGAGCTCCATTGAATGCTCTGGTTGCCTCTTTCCACCCGTTCTTGATCTTATATAGGTACCTGAACGCGCTCACCTCGCACCAGGTAACGGAAGCCTCGACACCGTCAGTATCCATGTCTTTTAGACGCTCTCTAGGGTCCCTGTGACCTGCTCGACCGAAGGCGGGGGATTTCCAGACCCGCCGATCTGCGTGCTGACCCTTGACAGGAGTCTGGTCAGCTGGCGGCAGCCCCTGCTGCTCCCTCCATCGCTGGTTTGCTTGCGACGAACTCATCCTCCCAATGGAGCCGTCGAAATCGGCTACGGCAGAGTCATAGTCGCTGTGGTACTTCGCGGCCAAATGCTCCTTGACTTTCTTGTGGCTCATGTCAGCGTGATCGTCCGATGAGATCAGGCGTTCGACCATCTCCGTATTCATCACTGCTCTCCCATGTTTGATTCCGAACTGGTGGCTGGGTGCAAAGCGAACGTTGGGATCGAAATCTTCTTAGACGGGACTTCCGACTGCCAGTCTACGATTTGGTACCTTGCCGCGAACTTCCAGCCGGCTTCATCTCGGATATATGTGTCGTCGAACTGAAAACCCCGGATCGCTATGACGGATCCTCTTAGAAGAAATGCAACGACCTTGACACGACCCCGCGCCTTTCCGTCTTGCCCAAGGTCGATCAGCAGATTAGAGGTTAAGTGGGTTGTTGATTCACCGTTGGCCTGCGGACCTGAACCTAAGGCGACTCGGTATACGTCTCTTATTTCTTCAATTCCACGGTGTTCTACTGCTCCGCTGTTGAAGGAGAGAAGAGCGTCGTCGCTAAAGCAGCCGGCTACCCCATCAAAGTCACGAGCGTCTAGTCGGTTCGCGTAGCGCAAGACGAGTTGCGAGATTGTGTCCCGTTCCAAGAGGCATCGTAGTTCCGACCACTGTTTCTTGTTTGCGTCGCTAGCCATAAGTCACCACCATCCGTACTGAGAGAGTCCACCGGCCCACATGTCGTCAAGAGACGCGCACTTCATGCTCGCTACCTTCCGTCAAATCTGAGCTACGTCATTGTCGAAGCTCGTCACGAGACCGCCGGAGCCGACTATTCAAATCGTTGCCTTACGGAAGTAACTAAGAACCGTTTCCGCATACTCAACCATGATGTCCATTGCCGCGGCCGGTTCCTCTGCGAGCGGGTGGACCACAAAGTAGGTCGCACCGGCCGCGGCGAGCGCACCCACCTCGTCGAGTTGACGGGACGGATCGAATCCGGTCCGGATCCGGCTCGCCGGCCCCTTTACGTGCACCTGGATCTGCTCGGGATCTCGACCGGCTGCTTCGACAAATTCGTGCAACTCGCGGACTGCGGCGGCGAGCGCTCCAGCTCCGGACAGCGGGCGGGTCCCGGCTCGCCTGGCCGCGGCCGAATCGACCAACAATGGTGCCCATCCATCAGCGTACTCTGCGACCCACCGCCGCATAGTGCGAGAGTTGCCACCCAGCCATATGGGAATCGGACGCTCGGGGACCGGGCTCATAATGACATCCGACGCCTCAAAGTGGCGTCCACTCGCTGAGAACGCTCGGCCCGACCAGGCCTTCGGCAGAAGTGCGATCGTTTCGTGGAGCAGCATCGCCCGTTCATCAGGGTCGACTCCCAGCGCCCGGAACTCCCCGTCTAGGTAACCCGCACCAAGGCCCAGTAGAAGCCTGCCGCCCGACAGAAGGTCAACGCTGGCAGCCGACTTGGCGAGCAGAAACGGATTTCGGTATGGCGCGATGACCAAGTACGTGACCAATTGCAGCGCCGTGGTGCACGACCCACACAAAGTAAGGGCAACGAAGGGATCGAGCGCGGCGTGGCCGCCCACTCCCTCAATCCAGGTCTTAGGCGGCGCTGGATGTTCGGTGAAGGCGACAGCGCTGTATCCGACTTCCTCCGCTTTCGACGCGTAGCCACAGATGGCCTCCGGGGTGCACCACTTCGATGCGGACGCCACGTCGTCGAGCGGGTACTGGGCCGTGAACTTGAGATCGCTTCCCATGACGATCGATCAATCCGACGCCGGGCCAGCAGCTAACTTGAGGCGCCCGCGCACATCCTCGGGCGTGGCAACCATTAACCCGGCTCGGGAAATGAGCTCGCTCGCCCTAGCGACAAGCTCCGAGCTGGTAGCCGTTGGATGGGCCCAAGCGCTGTCTCCGATGCCAACTCTGACGTTTACCTTCTGCTCAATAGCTATCGTCACAAGCCGCTCAGCGAGGACGGGATCATAGAGTAGGACGCCGCCAAGAGTTAGCTCGGCATCGACATCACTCGGCCACTGGGAGAGTACGAACTCAATAGCTTCGTCGGTCGGAAATGGACCAATCAGCATCTGGTCGCTCAAAAAGATCTTCACATTGACCGGCTGATCGATTAAGCCCTCGCGAGCGGCCAGATATAGCCACCGAATGTCACCTATCTCATACGTGGCAACCGAGGCCTTCAACCCCCGACGGCGGATTTCGTCGAGCACCTCTGTTCCCTGGCCCTCTGCTGCCGGGACGCCTCCGAAGGGGCGGGAACGGAGCTGGCCAGTCCTTGCGTCCAACATGGTTCGGCCCAGGTGCTGGAAAACGTCGAAAGGGGCAACCTCCATGACGGCGCCTTTCGGCGGGTTATCGCACAAACCCCAAACATGAGAAAGGTCGGCGTGAAAGTAGCTGGGATACATCACGACATCCGCATCGCGCGCTATACCCTCGATCGCCTCGCGATAGAGGATCTCATCGTTCCAGGCTTGACGTCCGTCGGCATTACGAGCGTGCCAGTGCACTACCGCGGCGCCTTCGCGAGCGCACGCAACAACCTCGGGAATGATCTCTGAAGGCAGATAAGGGACGTTCGGATTGACCTTCTTGCTGATCAGCTCATTTGGGGCGACCTCGATACAAATCTTGCCCTCCTGACCGAGACTCATCTGCTACCTCGCCGTGATTGACCGGTGGTGCGAATCGAAACTCAACGACCAATAGGGTCCTTAGTCGCTTCGAATGCGGTACGTCAACGATCATTACACCCTGACTACCCGGTGGCAACGGTGCACACAAAGAGGGCCCGACCCACCCGCGCGGGATGCTCACGCACAAGACAATTCCCCCGAAACAAGGTAATCACCTTGATGGCCACCACCACGCAGTTCAGGCACCGCCCTACATAACCTCGACGCACATCCGACGGGGACGCAAGGAGCGGCTTCAACTACGGCTAGGCCCGACCCCTCCGCCAAGGTAGGCGGCGCCGATGGCATCAGCTTCGACTTCGTTGGCAGCGCCGCTCAGTTGCACAATCCCGCGGGTCAACAAATAGAACCTATCGGCGGCAGCCAACACCTTCTGGGCATACTGCTCTACGATGATGAGTGCAAGGCCATTGTCGGAGAGTCGTTTCAGGGCGGCGAAGATGGTGTCAACGATCAGCGGGGCTAGTCCCATCGATAGTTCGTCGGCGAGCACGACCCGCGGTTCAGAGAGAAAGGCCCTGGATAGCGCAAGCATGCGCTGCTCTCCACCAGAGAGACTCCCGGCCGTCTGATTGAGTCGGACTCCAAGGGCCGGGAAAGCTTCGATCGCAGAGTCGATGGTTGTCCCTTTGCGCCACCGTGGTATTTGGAGGAGGAGGTTCTCGCGCACCGAAAGGGATCGGAACGTGCCAGCACCTTCGGGCAGTAGGCAGACGCCTTCGACGACGCGCCTATGGACGCTCCAATTCGTGGCATCGTGGCCGAATATCGCTACCGATCCCGAGACGGGTTTCAACAGTCCTGCAGCAACCTTGAGCGCGGTGGACTTTCCCGCACCGTTTGCGCCGAGTAGGGCGACTGTCTCGCCGGGGGCTACGGTCAGGCTCACGTTCTCAAGAACGAGGCCCGACCCATAACCTGCATCGACATGTCGAATTTCGATCGCACAGTCGCCGATTGTTTGGCCGGGCGGTTCCCAGTCGCGGGTTTCAGTAATCACATTTTGGTCATCTGTTCGGGCCGGCTGTCGGCGCACCACTCACTGGCTCTTCCCCGAGATAAGCGGCTCTCACCGATGGATGAGATTGGACCTCAGGGGGGGTGCCGTGCATCACTTGCTTCCCGAAGTCCAAAACATATATCTCGTCGCAGACGTTCATCACCAAGGACATGTCGTGCTCCACGATTACAATCCCCATACCTCGTTGCTTGACGATGGACGTAACCAGGCCGCCGAACTCCGCCGTCTCTAGGGCATCGAGACCCGCCGAGGGCTCGTCCAGCATCACAATGCGAAAACCAGCGGCGAGGCATCGAGCCATGCTCAGCAGGCGCCGCTGCCGGTTCGAGAGGGTACTAGCCCGCATCTCCGCAACTTCGAGCAGGCCACAGGTTTCCAGCGCGTCGGCCGCTCTGGCACCGATCTCCGCTTCGTCGCTTTTGCGCCCAACAAGCATCCTGTGAACACGCTCGCCGCTAAGCGCTGCTTCCGCGGCAAACCGGACGTTTTCTCTCGCCGAGTAGGAATCCAATAGGTCGATGTTCTGAAACGTCCGGCCTAGCCCGCGTTGTGCCCGCTCAGGCATCGCCAAACTGGTGATGTTTTCCCCGTTCAGGAGCACAGTACCGTGGGCAATTGGGACCAGCCCGGAACACGCATTGAACGTGGTCGTCTTGCCCGCTCCGTTGGGTCCGATCAGCCCGGTAACGGTGCCAGTCTGATTGGTGAATGACAGACCATCGACCGCCAGTACGCCGCCGAATCGCACGGTCAGTTCCTCGACCTCGAGCTTGAGCGGCCGGAGCGTGCGGACAACGCGCTTCCTCTCAGCGACGGTTACAGGAGCCATCCGCAGCTCACCTTTCGACGACCCACCCAAGTAGGTTAAAAGTGATCGCAACCGGGCGGGCATTGGGGTGGTGAGTCCGCAGGCAATCATGATCGCTGACAGACCGAAGAACAGTTCGAGGTAATACCCGGTCGAATACGAAGTGACGTAGCCTGGCAACACCGCAACCGCGATACCGGCGATCGCATACCACGGCACGCCACCTACGGCTATCACAACCAAAGCGATAAAGGTGAGCGAGTTGAGTGGCGGGAAGCTACTGCCATTGACCGTGCCCAGGTTCATTCCGATGAGCGCTCCCGCGATTGCGGCGATAAACGCACTTATGCAAAAGACGGTGATCTTTAGGCGCGTCACATCGGTTCCGCAGACCGCGATCGCGCTCTCCGATTCTGACATGCTCGCCAGCAACCGGCCTAAGCGGGTCGCCGAGACCGTCCCGACCACCCCTATCACGACCACGGTGACGCCGAGCACCAAGTAGAAGAAGGGGCGAGGGTTAATCGCAAAGGAAGGCCGGGGCATAATTATCCCGAGGTTGCTCGGGCCGAACATCAAATTCGACTGGTAGAACATGTCCTGCAAGAGCAAGCCGAAGCCGAAGGTAGCCAAGGCCAGATACAAACCCGATAGACGAATCGCTGGCACTGCCAAAAGTGCACCGAGCGGTACCGCGATAAGTCCGGCAATAATCAACGCAAAAACCCAGGGAACACCCGCTAGTGCTACATGGGAGAAAGCCGCCGCGCCCACGGCGGCGAAACTGACCTGGCAAAGCGAAACCTGCCCCGATAGGCGCACGAGCAGACCCAGCGACAACAACAACACCATGTAGGTGAGCCCCAGGGTCCACTCGGACAGATGCAATGGATCCCAGACAGGCACGAACAATAAGAAGATCAAAACTGCGAGCCCGCCGACCAATTGGACTCTGGTCGGGGCCCGCCACCGATCCGTTGTTATCGCCTGATTAGCTCTGCGGAACGCTTGATATACCCTGTCACGACGTCGAAACAGAATCGCCCCGAACAAGATCAAGAACGGGATGCTGGGAGGAAGCCCCGCCAGTATCGACGTCGAGTTGACATACTTGGTTGTGATGGACGCGGCCAACCCAATCCCGAGCCCACCCACCCACGTCCATGGCAGGCTGGAGAACCCACCGATCGCCGCCGCGCCAAACGCTTGTACAACCAAAAGAGTGAGCACCTGCGGATCCAGATCAACCAGAGGTGCAAGCAGGATTCCTGACAGGGCGACAAGAAGAACTCCAGCAACCCATGCCCAGCGCCGCACATAGTTCGCGCTTGTCCCCGTCAGATCCACCAGGGTCGAATCGTCGACCACCGCCCGCATCTGCCGGCCTAGCTGAGTAGTTCGGAACAGCAGATATAGGGCCGCAGTCACAACCGTAGACACTGTGAAAATGATCACCTGGTCGTAGCCCACACTCACACCACCCAAGCGGAACGTCTCGGTCGGCAAAAACTGCGGGAACGAGCGCGGTACCGGCCCGTATATGAGGTAGTAGGAACTCTCCACCACCAGGATCAGCCCAACCGTGCCCACCACACGCAACGCCAGGGGAACCTGAGACAGTCGTGCCGCGAAACGCTCCATTGCGAGTCCAAGTACGCCGCACAGAACAACCAGGGTTATCACCATCGCCGCGGGCCAAGGCATGCGCAGAGGAGTCACCCACAACTCGAAAAACGTGTATGCCGCGACCGTGGCCAGTGCGCCGTGGCCAAAATTGAAGATGCCCGACGTCTTGTACGTCAATACGATGCCGACCCCTGCCAGGCCATAAACCGAACCCAATGTCAGGCCAACGATCATGAAGGGCACCAGATAGTTCACTGGTAGCCAGGGCCGCGGTGCCAAAGCGGCCCGGCTGCCCATCTCCCTTTCAGCGCGTACATATGGCCTGTCATCGGACCGCTCTCCGACGCCCTCCTCGACACGGTTACGCAGCCATGCGTAGCGGATATAGCGCCCATGAGCTAATGAAGGCTGTACTCGTGGAACCAGATACGGCTCGAAGCAGAAGAGTGGCCAGGACACAAGCTGCGCCTTGCCTCTGGGCAAGCAAGTTTCGGAGCTGCTTCACGTCGCAACAGAACTGGGTGGAATTCGTGTCCCCGCTGCCGGTGGGTCGGGGACTAGTTCCACCATTCACCGAGGAACGAGGTTCAGACGTGAGATGACATCGGCTGACCCGCGCTCGAGCTCGCCACTGGCTCTGTGTGAGCGGTCTTTGCTGACAAGGCTGCACGACGTACTCCCTTTCAAAACCAAGCCCTGTGCACGTGCCACCCCGCACGGACCAGGGTCAGAGCATCTTGAGACGCCATTCCGCCTGTCCGTTGCCTCCACCGTGACGTGAGCCGTTCCCCTCCGTAAATACGTTCTTAGTGACGGGGCGGCAGGACTCGTGCTGCGTCGCATTGCGAGCGCTCAACAAACCCTGCGCCGGCCTGCTCGTGTCCACGAACCGCTACCGGGCTTTCCGACTCTGATCTGGTTACGACGACTCGCACCCACTCGTCTGGTCGAGCTTTCAGGACGGACCGATGGCACCGACCTACGATGCGAGCGCTGCGCTCGACCAGCAAGGTTTCGAGCTGTCAACCTACTTCTGACAACTTACTGTCGACCCCTGAGGCTCGTTAAACTTGCCGTTTTTTATGCCGGCTACGAAGAAGCAATTGACCATGGGTACCTTGCCCTTCGTGAAGGTGAGAGGTGGTGTCAATCCGCCAAGGGTTGCACCCTTCAGTTTGTAGAGTCCAGCAAGGACGGACGACGGAGTAACGTGCGAAGAACCGGACGCAGATACCGCAGCCTCGAAGAGCTTTCCTGCCGTCCAGACGTGCATTGAAGGCGGAACGATGGGTTCGCCAGGTGCATACTTAGCCACTGCGTCATGAAATGCCTTCTCCGCCGGGGTTGAAGTAGCGAACCAAGGCGCGTCGAAATCCGATATAACTGCGCCATTGAACGCAGGTACGGAGAGCCACTGGCTGGAGACCGCAGCATCCTGGGTGCCATAGGTCACGTGCAAACCCTGCGCAGCGCAAGCTGTTGCGATTCGAATGGCAGACGCCGTTGGTGCCACTGGAACCACCCCTTGCACGCCAGCCTGCTGCATAGCAAGACACTGCGCTGTGTAGTCCGGCGCTGTGGCCGAAAAGGCGCCGCTCCATACAACTTGCATTCCAAGTTGTTTCGCTATTGGCGTTATGACGGGTACATCCTGGCTACAAGCGGCGACCTCAGCACAATATGGGATGCCGATTTTAGTGATTCCCTTTTGCTTTAGAGCGTATAGAGTCCCGTAGTTGCTGGGAAGGAGGGAGGTCCCTGACGGGAAAAACAACTTGTCGCCTGCAAGCGTAGGTGCACCTAGTCCCGCACCGATCACAGCAACACCGGCCTTTTGTGCTGTCGGTGTCCATGATGTCTCAATATCGCTAAAGTCGATAATCGCAACCGCGTGATCTTGCTGGATAAGTTCGTTCACGTCCGAGACTGCGAGCGACGGAGTGTCGTTGTCCTGCTTAATGATCAAGTGGACGGGATGTCCATCAATCCCACCCGAAGCATTAACCGAGGACGCCCAGGCCTCCAGTGCAGCCTGCGCCGGAGCGAAAGTTGAAGCTTGGCTTCCTTGATAGCTTCCAATATTACCCACGACGATCGGTGTGCCCTTCGCGCTGGTCGCCCCACTCGGCGTGGTGAACGGACCGTAGCTGGCTATCAATACAACACCCAAGCACGCTCCAACACGCAGTGCGATTCGTCCCGTAAGGTCCCGGGTGATTCGTTTTGGCCGCGCCCGTGAAGCATCCGCCGGCGGACTCTGACCCCGAATAGCTCGACCGAAAGTATTACCTAACCACACCGGACGTCTCCTTGACGCACTTAGACCACCAAACTTCACAGGATCTCCCCCTTTTGACGAACCAACCTCGGTAAAGCTCACAGGCCAGCCAAGGACACGTGTGAGGCTACTCCCGCCTGACCTATTGTCAACGGCTGTACATAACGTTTCTCGGTTAAGTTGGTTCCACTGAGTTGGTCCGTAACATCGTCCATGCGACGCCAACAATTAGCTCCTGTTCACCAACGAGTAAAGCCAACTGCCATAGCAGGTGGCTTTGCTATTGCGTCCGGCTACCCGATTCCGCTTAGCGCCTACTGATGACGAGCTCGATTCTCTAGCGCGTCCGCGAAATTTCTCCAGTTGACGGCCCTCATTCGGGCTTCGTCGGCAACGTCATACACACGACTCAGTGGAACTGCTGCAACGTGGTCCTGCCACTCGATCCCTAGCTCCGTTCGGGCAAACCACTCGCAGAACGCCGACGCGCCAAGAGTCGACCGCATAGCAACATCACGGCTCCACGTGCTTGCACTGCTTTGATTACGTCCAGCATCTTGGCCTTGCACCGACAAAGCTGGAACCTCCGTCTTCGCCTGTCGTGGCATCTGGGTAGATGGAGAAATGAGCGCAATCGGTCCATCCCCGGAGCCACCGTGGACGGCGACCAACTTTGCTCGCACAGTTCTCACGGTTGTCGGACTAGTTCCAACTAACCGGGCGATCTCGCGGAGTGATGCATTAGGTTGAGAGCGCAACACGAGTTCCGTCTGACGTCTGAGCTCGCCCGAATCCACAGGACGGATTCGGCCATCCCGTCCCTGTCGTCTGTTCAACTGGGTTATTTGGACAGTTGAACACTCCCGAAGACGTCGCACAGTGCTTGGTGCGAGCCCGCAGAGAACCGCGATCCTTCTGTCGGACCAAATGGTTCGATAGTTGAGCACCCGGATAGCGGCCTGCTGCCGTTCGCGCAGGCTCAGAGGTAGACCATGGTCAACGTTGCGGCGCACTGCTTCAATGAACGCATCCTCAGGGTCTCCATCAAAGAAGAGACACCTTATTCTCGCCCGACCAAGCATTAGTGCCGCGTGATATCGGTGCACGCCGTCAACGATCTCGTTAGCCGCCCGTGTTACAAGGATCGGTGGCCACCGGTCCTCCAGTTGAGCCAGGACCTGCACGTGCGAACGGTTCACTTCTGCCCCGCGCGGCGATTCTCCGATCTGGAGGGCCCCGAGAGGCAGCTCGAACCCCATCGGGTCGTTACCGACTCCCGGTATTACGACTTCCTCGGGCTTTTCGAAGGCCATCGCCATACCAGGGTCCCCCTTCCTCGTGCCTGGTGCGGACGGTATACAGTATGCATCGATCCGCGAGCCAGTCCAATCCAAGCGTCCAGGTTGCCCCGGTGGCGAGGGGGTGCTCGGCCTAGGCGAGTCGATCGAAAGTGTGGTCCGACACCTCGAGATCACTGCTAGGCCCGCGGGACCTAGCGTGTGTGCCCGAGAGCAAGCGCTGTAAGCTATTAGCGCTGCGTCGGAGTCCTCGTGGGGCCAACTGCCCGGTCCGGCCGAACGTGATTTGTGCCGTTGACTTCAATTCGACTCGGCTTATTCGGGTTCGGTTGTCGCTACTCTGCCGGCGCGTCATTAGCGATCTGAGCCATAGACAACGGTTGCTATCCAAATGCGCTGTCACCTAATAGTAGTTACTTGTTGAAGAAACAGACCGTCTAGAAAATCGAATGATAACGTCCGCATAAGTCGTTCCGCTTCAGCTGAGTCCCTTGACCGCATTGCATCGAGCACAGCTCGATGTCGTTCCTTTGCGGAATCCAACTCGCTGCCCGACGAGACCGGGAATATTCGAGGAACAGTCTTTTCCGACGCTGTGATAGTGCGTATCAAACGCGGCGACTTCGCCAGAAGATTTATCTTTCGGTGACACAACCACACAAACTGGCTGAACTCAAGCGGATCTGTGGCCTCGAATGCCGGACGGTATAGGTCCTCTAGTTCATCGAGTTCTTCCTCGCTGGCGAGTTCCGTCGCTCGCCGCGTAGCCCATGCATGAAGCACACCAATGACGACTTGCGCATCAAGGAGTTCGTCTCGTCCAATTTCAGCAACTTCGCGCTGACCTGCGCGCTCCACCAGCAAGCCCTCATGTGACAGCTGCTGCAAGGCATCACGAACAGGTATACGACTCGTACCGAATCGTTCACAAAGTTGGCTCTGAACTAAATGTGTGCCAGGGGGTATGGCTCCGTGGACGATCTCGTCCCGTAATTTTGTTGCTATCTGTTCACTGAGACTCAAGCGAAGGACTTCGCCATGTCCTCGACCTCTCTCGTCGCTGTTGGTTGCAACTGCTGCGGTGTCCCACGTTGCCGACCGGGGACCCAATGAGTGATCCGTAAGCTTTGACATTTCATCTCTATCCGTGCTGGACGTTCCGCACTACATGGCACCAGCTGGTAGCTCGAGTGAGCATTGGGACCACGAATGTGCGGCTCAAGTGCGGTTAGCAGCCTACCTGGAGTTTCCCTCCGAATCGCGCCTCGGCTGCCGCTCCAGGTCGGGGGACTCCGACGTCACCGACAAGCTCCTGGACGCCGAAACGCGAGGTCGTCGCCACAGGATATTCGGCTGCCGTGAGCGAAGGTAAGACGCCGGACACTGCGGTGCCGCGTCCCGGCTGTACCGGCGCCTCCGACAACCCCAATCCGATTCCCAGCCCTGTTCCGAGCAGCAGGACGGCTAACAGGAGATAGGGCGTCAGGCGGCGCATCTTTGGATCAGCGCACGAAGACCACGACTAAGGCGATCGCTGTGACCGCGCTCATCCCCAAGAACATCGGCCTTTCCGCGCCACCATCCCGATGGGTGAGGTGCGAACGGACCGCGAGAATGCCCAGCGGCACGACCAGGACTGCGTCTAGCGGCGGGGCCAACGACCACGAGGACGGCCGCGACGGCGGCACCGGCTGCAACCCACAGCGGCCCCTTGCGACCGGTGCGCA
>Ga0182024_10011933_pt1 | contig 17316 bp, 17 predicted proteins | sample P32metaG_FD_120480 | JGI IMG/M metagenome (GOLD analysis project Ga0182024, IMG submission 120480) | Permafrost microbial communities from Stordalen Mire, Sweden - P3-2 metaG (Illumina Assembly) | ecosystem: Environmental > Terrestrial > Soil > Wetlands > Permafrost | place: Sweden: Stordalen...
GGAGCCACTCTTGGTGTCGATGCCGCTGCTGGCATAGCCCGTAAACCTCCCCGGTAGCCGTATCCAGAGCGGCGAACAAGGTGGTTGTGCCGTTGCGTTTGTAATCATGCGTCATGGTTTGGCACGGCGTTGAGCATCTGCTGCACTGGTCCCAATGGCGAAGACGCCATCAATTCCATGCACTTCGCTGCCACTGCCTCAAACGTGGCTCCCCGCTCCCGATCTTCTATCTACAACTGTAGTAATAGGTTTCTCTTGCAACCGATCGTGGAGAATGCGATCCGGCATGGCATCGCACGAATCCCCGCGTTCAGGCGACCGCCTTGGCGCGAGGAGGAACACTCGATTCCGTGCTCCGAGAATTAGCTCCCGGACCGACGACCGTTGATGACACTATCGCTCACCTTCTCGAAAATGCGATCTCCCGATTAAGGGATCGCGCAACGCGAGTTGAGAAATCACAAATTCAATCGATGGCGACAGCTCTCGCAACCTTGCGCCCGTTCGTTCCCATCGCCATCGTCGCAAGAGTTGCGGGAGTGGAAGGGGCAGCCATCCGAAGTTTTGCGGCTGACCTAGGCCGTCCGCTTCTCGTGGTTGCAGATGCGGTCCAGTTTCGGGATGAGCCGACGGAAACTTGGTTTCGAAAAACATACCGCGCAACCGCAGATCAGCTGTCCCGGTTTATAGAAGCGCTAAAACCCTTGGCGCCTTCCGGTGCGTATGTAGCTTCGTTGCCCCAGCTGATGCTTGAAGCGGGCCAATTAGATGAGCGAATTTCTCTCGCACTTTCATCTGAAGCCCTTCCAGTGGATGATCCGGTCGAACAACGAGATATCGAGATTCAACGTTTGCAATTCGCACTCCGCGCGAGCCTTAGGGCGCAACGTTGGATGGATGCGGCCAAACTTGCGCTCAAGGCAGGCCAGGAGGTCGCGGGAAATTCACGTCAGGATGCCCTCTTTCAGAACAATACAGATCTCTTGTCGGCCTTTCTCGATCCCGATCGCATACAAGATCTCGTGTCGAAGCTCCCCTTTTCTGGCAAATGGCCTGGCGTCCGCCATGCATACGAAGCAAGTCTCCTTTCGCATATCCAGGACTTCCACGGTGACGCGCGCAGTCGACTTCGCATGGCGTGGGATTGGCTTTGGAACTGGGTGTCTTTACCGGTTGAGGCCAGACGCAACGAACAGGTTGAGGATGCGGACATTGCTGAAATGGCGACGACCACCTGGCGGTTTAATGGAGCCCGAGCATGTGCTAGGGAATTGCGGAGTTGGAAGCCTCGGTTCGTGTCTTTTCGTATTGGCATGATCCTTGCAGAGCGAGCCCTAGATCACGGACTCTATTCAGAACTGGACGACTTGGCACTTGCGGCCGGCAACAATTTTTATCTGACGCTCGCTATCAGCTTCCAACAGCGAAGGCTTTTGCGGATGCCGCCGCGAAAGGTAGTGGAACGGACGTTTCGTTTGCTCAGAGATCGCCGAATTACTGTTGAATTGGGGAACGGTTTCCATGATGAGCAGGAGGTCCTGGGCGGCATCACAGCCATCGTTGAATCCGCCTTCCGATACGGGGTGGCATCCAATGAGGTTCTTGCAGCCACACTCTCGCGCTATCTTGCTGATCCACCACCTTATGGATTGAGTTCTCACTACGGAAGGCAGCGCTCGGTATTACTCAGGGCCTACTCTCTGCGTTCGGCACTGAGAGGCGAGCAGTTGATCGTGAAGGATCTGGCGAGTGCCGACGTACGTGAAGCGCTTGAGAAGAACTTGCAATACGCAGACTCGCGAGATGTCCGCGAGTTCCGAGAACAGATCGGCGCCCTTCTACCGTGGCATTCGCTTCGCGCACGCCAACTGCTAGCCCCGCTTGAGCCAGCACAACTATCGAAGGCGCTTGACGCGGCAAAAACTGAATCATTGAGTGCCGCTCAATCTTCTTATCACGACCGGTCATTTACATCCGATGAGATCGCCGAGCTTTGGTTCGAGATACTAGTCGCATCTAATAGAAGAGACCCTTCCGACATTAGCGCCTTTCACCTTTGGGTGATGAATCAGCGCTTTCCTCTTTTCATTCCCACATGGACGCGTCTCGCGCGTTTGGCGGGTCGCACCGCGGCATTCAAACAAGACGCATATAACTTCGCTCAGCGATCGTCTGAACTGAATCGTGACTTCAGGGAAGATGCCGAATCCAAGGCTGGCTCCTATCTCGAACTGGCAAGAGCGCTAGTCGCATTTGATCGGTCGGAAGCAGCAGAGTATTTCCGACTCGCCATGAGCGTAGCCGGAAAAGTTGGAGATGAAATTGTTGATAGATGGCTCGCTCTCCTTGATCTTGCTGACCGCGCGGCAGACCCATGTCGACCTTCCCCCGAAGCCGCTTACAGGCTTGGGGCGGTGTGGAGAGGTTGCAGAGGAATACGATGGGAAGCATTTTGAGATTGAGGGAACAGTCACCGCAATTGGCGGCCTGTCGCCGACATCGCTCGTTGCGATTTTAAGCCGTTGGCGCGATCGAAGATTTGGTCGGCTATCCCGATTGTTACCGGTTGCGGTCGAGAAGCTCTTGACACTCCATCAGTTGGAGTCGAGTGCGGCGTGCTCGCTCCTGCGATTCTAGGCTGAGTGGGACTATCCAAAGGCTCTCGCTATCATCTTGTCGCACGCACCAGATCATCGAGAGCGCGTGATGCTATTTAAGCACGCGCTTCAAATCATCCGATTTGAGCACCATTCTTCCTCCATCTGGACTGCATTGCAGTCGCTCGCAAAAACGCACCAGATCGATGGGCTCGACTTGGAAGAAGAAGTTGGGTTTTTTGACAAGCCAAACGAATCCGTAACAAACCTGGGCAGATTAAGGGATGAGCTGAATTCCGAGGCTCAATCGGAGGAGGACGCCGACCGGCGATGGCGAGAGATCTTCGGTGAAGAGGGCGTTCAATCGGCCTCGGGCCTATCGGCAGTATATGGACGGTTTCGGGTTGCGCCACCGCCGCGTTCACATGAAGACTTCTATAAGGAACTCGCTGCGCGGATGCCAACGGATGAGGCATCGATGCTGATCCAAGCATTTGGCGAATCCTCCGAATTTGATGTTTACGATCTCCGACGATTTCTCGAACAGATCCCAGCAGCGTGGCGAGAGCGACTCGCCGTGAGGAATGCGCTTCGAGATGTCGTAAGGAGGGCCTGTACTCGCTCTGTCTCAATATCACAAAGTCCCAATATTACCATGCACTTCCACTGTCGTTGATGTCCGAAGTCTCTGACCTCGCAGAAGACGACCTCATCAAAGTTGTTTTGGCCGGATTAAGTAAGACAACCGAGTCGATGGCTGCCGGCCGACTGTTTACCATGGTCGGACTCCTGGCTCCCTTACTGACACATGATGCAGCTTTGGAGGCTCTTTCCTTTGGGATGAGCCTCTTCGAAGCTACACTGACTGAAAAAGATGGAGATGGACCTTGGTCTGCCAACCTTGAACCGCCAGCGAATATGGACGAGTCAATTGCGGGCTACATTTACGCGTCGCTTGCTGATCCAAGGGCCAGCATGCGTTGGCAGGCAGCTCACGTTGTCGTTGAACTCAGCGCCGTTGGCAAGGTTGCCATTCTCGATTATCTCGTGAGAATGGCTCAGAAAAAAGTAGGTGGAACGTTCGCCGACGCCCGGCTTCATTTTTATGATCTTCACGCAGTCGCCAATGGCTCCTATTCGCCCTTTCACGCGGCGCAATAGAAAATCCGTACGCTGTCCTCCGATATTCGAACTTTTTGCTCGACCAGGCCTTGAAGGAAACGCATGTGTTGATGCGGCACTTCGCTGCGACAGCTTTCCTCAATTTGGCAGAACAGGGAGTGGCGTTCGATGCGCAAATAATCAATCAACTGAAGGACATAAATGTCTCCCAATTTCCGACGGAGATTTCTGAATCCTTTAAGAGATACGATTTGCATGGTCCGGTGTCGAATCGCCAGGACAAGGACGATCACTTCATTTTCTCTTACGACATGGATCGATATTGGTTTGAGCCGCTCGGGCGATGTTTTGCTGTCAGTGCTTCTCAGATTGAGGACATCGCTGAAAGCGTCATTCGTCAGGACTGGCATCTTCAAGTGGATGAGCATTGGAAGAAAGACGAGAGACACCAGCGCGGCATTTTTCAGGAGCGAGAAACGTCCTATCACGCGATGCTGGTCTCTGCGGGGACACTCTTAGCCACGATGCCAGCCCACCAGGATCAGGAGGACTCGGTCAATGATTTCGATGATTGGATCAGTAGACATTTGCTTACCCGCTCTGACGGCTATTGGGTAGCAGATCGTCGGGACCCAGAACCCCTCGAACAACCGGCTTGGTGGAGCGAGACGCGGACAGACGACTGGAGGTGGAGCGTTTGTAAAAAGGATTTTGATCGGGTTCTGGGCCTTGACTCCGGGCGTATCAATGTGTGGGGCCGCTGGGTCAACGGAGATTCGGGGCGTACAGAAACGATTCAGATCAGCAGCGCACTTGTATCGTCGCAGAGGTCCAAAGCTCTCCTCCGAGCCGCGCAGAACGCTGAACCTCTTGACTACCGCATACCTCCGACCGGCGACGACCTTCAAATCGATGCGGGTCCATACCAGTTAAAGGGCTGGGTCGATAATGAAACAAGTGACCGAAGACTTGACGAATGCGATCCCTGGGCCGGAAGCATTCACGTACCAGCCCCTAGACCCGCGCCGTTCGTTCGCGACGCGCTAAGTTTGAAGCCGGGAGATCAAGAGCGCGTCTGGTTCCGCCTGAGCGAGGGGAATCAACAGCCGATGCTCTGGTCGCAAGTGTGGGGAACAGACGATGAGGATTCAGGCGGAAACTTGGGGCGGCGTCTGCAGACGTCACAGGTGCTCCTAACCATACTGCTCAATGAATTTCGGATGGACCTTATCGTGAAGGTGCAGATCAATCGGGAAAATCGTCAATCCAAGTATGACCGAAACCGAGGTGAAGATCATGGATACATCCCTCCCTACTGCCGACTCTACCTCCTCGACGCCAAAGGAGATTGGACAACGCTCTGACGCCATCATCAAATTAGGCGAGATGCTGGTCGAGGAGTTGAATTCGGATCGCGTCGACACCCTTGGGCGATGGATGGCGCACTACATCGCAGAGCGAATCGACGAAGCAGAGAATGCGCCCGCGAGCGACAAGAAGCTACTAAAGGCTGCCTGCGCAGAGGAAATTCTTAGAATCTGGGAACATCGACAGCAACTTCCTGGAGGCTTCCGCCCCTTCAATGACTTCGAACCAGTCTTGCGGACTCTTGAGTCGCTTGATCTCAATCCGCGGTTCCCCGCGCTATTTTGATCGCCTGATAGCAAACGAAGACAGCGAAGAGGAAGGAGCAGAAGCCAAGGAGTGGCATAAGATCGCTGTTGGTGTTGATTCCGCCGCAAAGATTTTAATTCGAGTTTGCCTTGCGGCCGCTGTCGCGAAAGCAGTGGATAGGAGTCGGCCTTGGGTTGCATTGGCGGAGTCCATCGCCGACGAGAATACAAGCGACATTCAGACCATTCGGCTCCTGATTGATAACGCGGATCTGATGTCAGCAAAGGACCCAAAGGAGCGCGATCGAAAGCAATTGAAAGAAGCATTGGAAAAGCTCGATGGCTTTGAGACATTGGTCAAGGCATTACGGAAGGACCTCAAAAACAAATTGAGCCATCTTTCCAAGGGCGATGTACCCACTAAAGAGCAAAGTTGAGACTGTAGTGGCCTCGAATTGCAGCACGTCCGATGGGGCGGTTGGGCCTTCAGAGATGAAGAAAGTTGAGACATGAGCAATCGAGATGATTTCAGCAAGAAGACGAAGAATGCCGTTGCAGCGCGCGCCGGTTGGCACTGCTCCTTCACAGGCTGCGGCAAATCCACGGTAGGACCGAGTGAGGAGTCATCGGACGCAGTCATCATGATTGGCAAAGCGGCCCGTGTGCTGGTTCCGCGGCGGATAATCTGGCCAGTCTTGCGAGCCATACTTCCTCCAACGAGAAGAAAAGCGGCACACGTGTGGCACACGTGGCCGATGCTAAGGGTTGGTTTTGTTAGTGGTTTGGCGAAGGGAAGACTGACGGGGGTTCAGTGTCCCCGATTTGGATGCCTGAAATTCGGGCCGCCGTCACGCAAAAAAGGTGGGAACCCGACTGCTGAGCGCATCCAGCTCTGCCCGATCTTTGCTTGGGTTCTGGCAGGTCACATATACTGTGACCAGAGATTTAAGGGGAAAGGAGAACTGTTCCTGACCAGTTTGGCCACAAACACTTGTGTTGCGGAGGTTTAGAAGGCGCGGACACGAGATTTTGGCAAAACACGAAATATTGGCCGTGCCAGACATGAGATTTTGGCATAGGACACGAAAAATTGGCAGTGAACAGAGAGAGATTCGAAATGGCGAAATCGGTGAACAAAGTTATCCTTCTGGGCAATGTGGGCAAGGACCCGGAAATGCGCTCGACGGGTGGTGGCACCCTGGTGGCTAACTTCACCCTTGCCACAAGCGATCGCCAAAAAGATCCGCAGGGCAACTGGCAGGACCGCACGGAATGGCACAATCTCGTCGCCTTCACCCGGCTGGCGGAAATTGTGCGGGACTATGTCAAGAAGGGCTCGAAGCTCTACGTCGAGGGCAAGATTCAGACCCGCAGCTGGGACGACAAGGAGACCGGCGCGAAGCGCTACCGCACCGAAATTATCGTGAATGACATCTCGCTGCTCTCCGGCCGCGACGAAGGCAGCTCCGGAGGATATAGCCGTGGTTCGAGTGCCTCAAGCGCTCCCGCAAACTTCGATCAGCGCGCACCCGCCGGAAACGATGAGTACGCGCAACAGGCTGAAATCTCCGACGACGATATTCCGTTTTGAGACGTACCTGCGACCTGTTTTGTAAGGTTCACTCCTCAATCGCTTGAATCTACGGCGGTTCGGGCAGTGAACCTTTGTATTGTGTAATGATTCGAATCATGCCCGCGAGGCTAGATATCAGACCTTGGACCGAATGTAAAGTTTGGCGCTGGTCCCCCATTGGCGGCTCGGGATCTTATATTGACTGACTGGGTCAGGGGGTCGGGTCTGTCCGTTGGGGCGATCCAAGTTTTTGAAGGCGAGAATGTTCCTCACCCAACCTTGAGACCATCTTGTGCGCTGGACCAGGAACCAGCCCATTCCCATCGCCGGATGTAATCGCTCACGGTCACAGTTTGCACCCAACCTTGGCACCCAGATTGAGGTCAGTCTTGGCAACAGCTTTGGTGATCACCCCTGCTCATCTCACTGTCTAAAGGTCACGGATACAGCTGTGGGATCAGTCAGCAGACCTACCCGAATCTCTCCTACTCTGCACCAGTCTTGGATACAGGGGGGTGGCGCGGCACCCCAGTCAGCCGACCCGATGCCACCGTATCCACTCACGCGAAATCAGCGCTGGAGGCCAGAAGATCCATTCCGACGAACGCTCCGAGCCAGCCAAAGTGTCCGGCGGTTTCCTCCGGTGCGATGGAGACCACAGGCACGTTCAGGCCTCGCCCGATGGCCTCAGCAATGTCCCGGGCAGGAACTCCCTCTTCAGCGACCGCGTGATACCGGGCTCCCGCAGCGTTTTTCTCAAGGGCCAGTCGATACAACCGGGCGACGTCAAGGCGGTGAGCCGCAGCCCAGCGGTTGCGTCCCTCACCAACGTAGGCCGAGATGCCCTTTTCGCGCGCAACATGGATTGCATATGTGATAAGGCCTTGCTTTACCGTGTCATGCACCTGGGGGAGCCGCACGACAGCTGTCCGCACACCAAGTGCCTCCAGCGAAGCGGCTGTCGCTTCGGAAGCGCGAGGATACGAGGCGGAGACGGGAACGGGCGGATCTTCCTCCGTCGCAGCGCGGCCCTTTGCCAAAAGCGCAAGTCCGGAGGTGACGATCAAGGGCCGATCAGAGCCGACCAGCGCCGAGCCAATAGCCTCGAGAGCGCGCCTTTCGATCTCGCTATTCTCCGCGAATTTCGAGAAGTCATGGATGAAGGCGGTGTGAATCACCGCATCCGACTTAGCTGCTCCCGTGCGCAGGCTTCGAGGTCCACAAAATCACCCCGGTGCACCTCTGCGCCGGCGTCGGTAAGTGATTTGGCGCCAGCATCGCTGCGCGCGAGGCCGATCACCTGATGGCCGGCGTCGACCAACTCTCGAACCACAGTCGAACCAACAAATCCGGTCGCGCCCGTAACGAAAACACGCATATGAATACTCCTATTCTTGAGCTCGGGTTGTTAAGAATACGATCACTACTCGTGCTGCTAGATTGGAACCGCGGCGTCTTGTCTGGATATTGCGTCGAGATCGGCAAGCACCTCAGCGGGAATTTGCAAGGTCGCCGCCTTGAGGTTCTCGCGAAAATGATTAAGAGAGGACAGGGTGAACCTGCCGGCCAGATTTACTACCTGGGGGCATTCCATTTCCCTTTGATTCTTTGTTGGGACTCTCTGTCTGCCCCTTCGTTTGTATCCGGCATTGACGAATCGCTCCCGCTTCAAATAAAACGGAGACGACCTCCGAATCAATAGATAAGATAACCGGAGACTATCTCCGGTTGCAATTATTTTACGTATGGCGAAAAAGCGCTCACAACCCGTGCAGCGAAAACCGCGTACAGACGCTCAGCGGAACCGCGAGCGCATTTTGGAGGTGGCGAAGGAGGCTTTCACCCGTTTCGGTGCGGACGCGAGCCTGGACGATATTGCCAGACAAGCAGGCGTGGGAGCCGGGACCCTGTATCGTCACTTTCCCACCCGAGACGCCCTGATCGAGGCGGTCTATCGGAGTGAAGTGGAAAAGCTGGCTGCGGCGGAACGCAAGTTCGCCGAAACAATGTCTCCGATTGACTCACTGCGAACGTGGATGCTGCTGTTTGTGGACTACATTGCAGCAAAGCAGATCATTGCCCCCGCATTGAATAGTATCGTCGGAGGTCCTTCGAAGTTATATGAGGGTTCTTACGGCATGATCCGCGGAGCGATTGATTCGCTGGTGCAACGCGCGATCAAGAGCGGCGACATAAGACGAGATCTCGACCCCTTCGACCTGCTTCGAGCGCTGATCGGTGTTGCCCACGTAGCGTCCGGCCCCGGCTGGCAACAAAGCGCCAGGAGGTTGGTGGACATCCTCATCACAGGCTCACGCCCAGTTAAATAGGCAGCGCCTTGCAGGGCCCTGAACGACGACATCTGAACGTGACCGAACACTCTGGTGTATCACTCATCTTGGGAGGCAGGAAGCTTGACCAGACAATGGAATGAACTCTCGCGGCGCGATTTCCTGTTTCGCAGCGCAGCCACGCTCGGCGCAGCCGTCGCAACTCCCGTCATCGCGTCCGTTCCGGGCGATCAGCAGCGGAGAGTCCTCCACATCATCGGCCACTCGCACATTGACGCCGCGTGGCTCTGGCCCTGGCGCGATGGCGAAGACGCGGTCCTCACTACCTTCCGCAGTGCCCTCAATCGCATGAGCAACACCGCTGGCTTTTGCTACACCCACTCCTCCTCGGCTCACTATCGATGGGTCGAGCGCGCTGATCCCGCCCTCTTCGCCGAGATCCGGCAGCGCATCCGCGAAGGCCGCTGGGAGGTTGTGGGTGGCTGGCCCGTCGAGCCGGACTGCAACATCCCCGCCACGGAGAGTTTCATCCGCCACAGCCTTTACGGCAAGCAATACTGCCAGCGCGCCCTCGGCGTCGACGTCAAGATAGGCTTCAACCCTGACTCCTTCGGCCACGCCGCGGGCCTGCCCACCATCCTCAAGCGCTCCGGCTATGGTTACTACGTCTTCATGCGCCCCCAGGAACACGAAATGAAGCTCCCGCTCCTCTTCTGGTGGGAAGGCCCCGACGGCTCGCGCGTTCTGGTCTCCCGCATCTGGCACGACTATGACTCGGATGCCGGTGAGATCCCTCCCGCTGCAAGCGGAGCATTCGCGCCCGGCTTCAACCATGCCGCCTTCTTTCTTGGCGTGGGTGATCATGGCGGCGCAGTCACCAAAGAGCAGCTACGACAAGTTCTTGAACTGAGCAAAGACCCAAGCCTCCCGGAACTCCGATTCAGCACCCTGCGCGCTTTCCTCACCGAGATCGAGTCGGCGCCGGCCTTCTCGTCCCTGCCTGTAGTCAAGGGAGAACTTCAGCACCATGCCCGTGGTTGCTACTCCGCCAACGGCGAAGGCAAGTACCTCAACCGCCGTGCCGAGCGTTCCCTCATCCAGGCCGAAACCATCTCCCTTGCCGCCAATTTCAGTACCGGCCGAGCCTATCCTGGCGAGGAATTCTCCGAAGCCTGGTGGAAAGTCCTTTTCTGCCAGTTCCACGACATGATGGCCGGCACCTCGCTCTACTCCGATTACCAGGACGTTCGCGACTGCGTTGGGTACGCCTGCGAAGTCGCGCAAACCGCCAAGATCGAAGCTCTCGAAACCATGGCCAAGCGCGTCGATCTCTCTCCAGTCGAAGAAGGCGCCGTCTTTCTTTTCAACCCGCTGCCCTGGCGGCGCAAGGCTCTGGTCGAGTACTACACCGGCAGCAATCCCTCCGGCCATGCACGCATCACCCACCTTGCATCGAAGGATGGTGTCAAAATCCCGGTGCAGTGGCGCCCCTCTGCCAGCATGACGCCCACCTGGTTCCCGCGCATTCACGCCTGGGTCGAGCTTCCGCCGTGCGGCTACAAGGTCTTCGAACTGGCTCACGGCGATCCGCCCAACGCCGAACCGTTTAAGGACTTCGTTACCGTCTCCGAAACCGGCTTCGGCATCTCCCTCAAGGCCGAAGACGGCACCGAGCTGCTCGCCGCACCCATTGGCCTCGTGGCCATCAGCGACACCAGCGACACCTGGGCCCATGGCATCAATCAATTCCGCCAGGAGATGGGCCGTCCCACCTTTGTCTCCTCCGCCATTGTCGAAGACGGCCCGGTCACCCGCATCACCCGCCACCGAGCCCGCTGGCAAGACTCCGAAATCGTTCTCGACATCGCCCAGTTCGCCGGCATGGACTTCGTCGAGCTTCGCTTCGTCATCGAATGGCGCGAACACGAGCAGATCCTCAAGCTCGAAATCCCTACTGCACTCGCCAATCCCCGCGTCTTTGCCAAAGTCCCCGGTGAAGTGCTCGAACGGGGCGTAAACGGCGAAGAAGAGCCCTATCAGGACTGGATAGGTATCCAGGGCAAACTCAACAACGCGGACTACACCGTGGCCTTGGTCAATAACTCGACCTATAGCTACGACTGCCTCAACGGGCTTTTTCGCACTGTCCTGATCCGTTCCGCACCCTTCGCGCGCCACAATCCCAACCAGGTGCCGTACAACGACAACAATGCCTGGCAGGACCAGGGCCGTCAGGAACGGAGATTCTGGCTCATGTGCGGGCGCGGTAGCTATCGAGAACTCGCGCTCGACCGTCGCGCCGAAGAATTGCAAACTCCAGCTGAATACGTCATGGATTCTGCGCACACTGGCACCGAAGCCTGGGAGCAATCCTTCCTCGAAGTCATGCCCAATAACGTATGGGTACTGGCCGTCAAACGAGCCGAGGGTCAAGCTGAACATCAAGCGAATGGTGCATCGGCAGGAACCGTCATCCGCATCCAGGAGCGATCCGGAACCGCAACTAAAGCCATCGTCAAAAGCTCAGCGCTTGGTCTCGACCACACCATCGACCTGGGTCCGTGGGAACTGAAGACACTCTTCATTCAGCCATCGGGCAGCGGCCCCGCAAGTCTCCGCGATGTGTCTCTTCTGGAGACATAGGAGGCGGGAGGATGCTATGGACACGACGCTGCAGTCATGAATCGAGATCTAGTGTAGGCCGCTATGAATGTGCCGCTGTTGCCGGCTCGTACATTCACCGAATTTGAGGGAAAGGAATCGGCAACGAAGGCCCTTCTCTATCGAGCGCTTCGAGCCAGAGGCGGATGCTTCGTCGAAGGCTCTCGACTTCGACATCTCCATAGACTGGTGGAAATCGATCGAGCCGTCGTAGGGCCGCGTGCAGCAGCGATGCGGCGCCGATAGTATTCCGGCGCTGCAGATGATGAAACGCCGCTGTTACTTGAATCAATCCCTGAAGGAATGTCTTTTCAGGCTCGTCAGACTTCAACCAAATCGCTTCCCAATGCTCGTGAGCGTTGAAGAACTCCTCGTTGCAATAGCAGCGCAGTCCTTCGGCAAGGGCACCGGCAGTCCAGTCAAGCGGCATGGCTTACTTATTATCGTCCGGCGCTTCCATTATGTGGTCGGCCGGCTTGTCCGGAGGAGCGTGTACTTAAACAGATAAGGCGCCATGGGCGCCTTATCTCGTCTGGTGTTCATTGTGCTCTATCGATGTCCCCCTGGGTGGCCTCCTCCGCGATAGCCTGGCAAGGCGTGTTCACGTCCAGCATCGTGACCGGCGTCGCCTATATGGCCGCGCCCGTCCCGGGCCTCGTTCCCGTGAAAGTGGTTGAACTGCTCCTCTCCACGCCCTGGCAGCGGTCCATGGTAACCGTGACGAGGATCATAACGGTTATCGACATGGCCGTAAAAGCCGGGATGGCCATGAAACCACGGCCCGGCTCCAATAAAGACCCCACCCAAAAACCAATCGGGGCCGTAGTAGCCGTACGGTGAGCAGTCATAGGGAGGGTAATCGAAGTACCCATAGGGGCACCCCGGCGGGGCCCCTATGCTGACTGATATCTGGGCAGGCGCCACGGAGGAAGAACTGAACAACGCCACGGTTAGAGCTGTGAGTGCAAGGACCTTACCGAGCGACATAATTTCTCCTTTGAGTCGTTTAGAGCCGCAAAAGGGAGCGGCGGTTGTCTCTCTCGCACGCACCCTGGGCTGAGGGGTGCGTAAGAATCTGCGCATTCGGAGTCTGGAAACCTGGAACCTGGGTCGTGGTCGAAGCGTATCCGTCGTCCAACTGGCTAGCCGGCAAATTACGGGAACGGCCGGACGCCAAAGGAAGTCAGATTCGAAATTAAACCGCAGAGGTGCGTGGGATGTCTACTTTTTCACTTGTTTTTGGGCGCGGCTCAAGGTGCCGGTGCGCAGTGGCGCTTTGTCTCGCTATCGGCTTCGGCATCACAAAAGCAGCAACAGCTGAAGATGGCGTCCAAACAGCCCAACAGAGTGTGCCTGCGGCCAGCATTGGGAATGGCGCGATGGCGCACATGGCAGGGCACATGTATATGACCACGCTGCGTCCGACAAAGCCAGGCGATCAACAGAAGGCAGGCGCAATCGTTGCGGCGGCAAAAGAGGCCATGGAACCCTACCAGGATTACCGCAAGGCCCTGGCCGACGGATACGAAATCTTTCTGCCCAATATTCCACAGCCGCAATATCACTTTACGAAGTACGAATACGGACGCGAGGCACGATCGCATTTCGATCCGCTGAAGCCGACCTCACTGCTCTACAAGAAAACTCCCGACGGAGGATACAGGCTGGTTGGAGCGATGTACACCGATCGCGTGGATGCCAATGAGGACGAGCTGAATGATCGCATTCCGCTAAGCATTGCGCGATGGCACCAGCACACCAATTTCTGCAAAGCGCCGGCAGGGGAGAAGGGAGAATACTTTGGTCCAGATGCAAGGTTCGGATTGCTGGGTTCCATCACTACAAGAGAATCCTGCGAAGCGGCGGGCGGCGAGTTTTTCCCGCACATCTTTGGATGGATGGTTCACGTTTATCCGTATGAGAACGACCCGAAGAAGATCTGGTCTACAGACGATGACGACCAGGGACACGACAATATGGATCACTCCATGATGCCGGGGATGAAGATGAACTAGAGGAGAGATGGAATTTGCGATTCAGACTTCTTAGTCACTTATAGGACGGGTTACGATCAACGGCGGCCTACTAACCCGGCTAGCGTCAAATCCGAGCATCGAGTGTTCGATTGCAGAGGGCACTCTGCTCAAATTCAGAAGACTAAGCTGGTCGGGGCGGAGGGATTCGAACCCCCGACCCTCTGCTCCCAAAGCAGATGCGCTACCAGACTGCGCTACGCCCCGACTCTTTCCTTGATTGTATCGCGAACGGTTTCTCTGCCGAAGCCCCGCCGACCTGCGCTCACTGCCTGATGAGCCACGCCAGAAGCCACACAATGACCACCACTGGAATGGCAAAGATGGCGCCGATCGATGCTGCGAGCAGGAGCAAGAAAGTCCAGTCCCGCCACGTATGGCGCCGCGGCTCGCCGAGGTGGCGGCGCATCAGTTGGTAGTTGCGGCGATTCGCCTTCCAGGCAATGTCGAAGATGTCGCCGAAGAAGGGAATTGAGCCCACAAGCACGCCGATACCGATATTCGCAGCCATCCGAATCAGGGCCACATATGGCACGCCTCTTATCCAGGCAGCCAGTGGGATGATGAGCGAGAGCAACCCCGCGACAACGTCTCCCAGACCTGGAACCAGGCCGATGATTCCATCGAGTCCGAACCGTATGTTTGTACCGGGCACGCGGAAGGCTTCGTCCAACAGGATCTCCAGCCGCTGAAGCGTCTGATCGCGAAAAATCCAGGCGCCCTGCGCCCAGCGCTCGGGCTCGAGCACTACTGGATTCGAGGGCAGCGGCGAGCTATTTTTCGGTGTTGGATGGGCGTCGAATGGGGTCATGAACGGTGTTCGCGTGGGGCCTCTGAAACTGATTCGATGCTACAATCGAAAGGGTATTACGGCGGCTATAGTTCAGCGGCAGAACGCCTGACTGTGGCTCAGGATGTCGTGGGTTCGATCCCCACTAGCCGCCCCATCAATAACCCCTTATAAGTCAAGCGTTTGTGAGACAGCCTAGAAAACTGTGCTAGTTTTGTGCTACCATGCTCCCCGCATTGGAGTCACGAATGAGCACAGCCCCGGTCATCACGATCTTCGTCCGTCACGCGGCAGAATGCAAATACGCGGGTGACGAGTTCTGCAAGCGGTGCAACTGCCGGAAGCATCTCCGTTGGTCACAGAACGGCACGCAATACCGGCGCATGGCGGGGACGCGCTCGTGGGCTGAAGCCGAAGAGAAGAAACGCGAACTTGAGGACCAACTCGCCGGGCGCGACCCATCCCCGGACCGCGCATCGAACGTGCACGGCATCCGGGAAAGCATTGACTTGTTTCTCACGGACAAGAAGGTCCAAGGCGTCACGGCGGGGGTCATCAAGAAGTACACGCTAGAGCTAGCCCGGCTTCGGGACTATTGCGAGCGTAACGGCGCCTACACCGTCCGGGGCATCACGCGGGAATTGCTCACGGGTTTCTGCGCAACGTGGGAGACGTTCTACCCGTCCAGCTACACCCGCTCCAAGGTCCGGGAGCGCCTCCGGTCCTTCCTCCGCTACTGCTATGAGGCACAATGGCTCCCCCGCGTCCCATCCTTGCCCAAAGTCAAGGTTGACGAGCCGCCCACCATGCCGTTGACCGATGAGGAATACAAGAGACTCTTGGACGCGCTCTACGTTGCCAACCCGCGCCGATGGGACGGCAAGAAGTCCACGCAGGGGCTAAGCGCGACGATGCGAGAGCGGCTTCATGCTCTCTTACAACTCATTCGTTGGTCCGGCTTGGCTATCCGTGACGCGGTGACGTTGGAGCGGGCGGAGATTCAACACGACGCAAAGGGAAAGCTGTACCGGGTCACCACGTCCCGGCAAAAGACGGGAACGCACGTGAGCGTCCCTATCCCCGCCGATGTGGCGAAAGAGCTGCTAGCCATCACCAACGATAACCCGCGCTATCTGTTTTGGACGGGGGAATCCGGCGAGACTATCGCGAAGACTTGGGCCAATCGCTACATCCGTCCGTTGTTTGAGGCGGCAAAAATACCGTGCGATGGGCACATGCTCTCCCACCGATTGCGAGACACCTTTGCCGTTGACCTCTTGGTGAAGGGCGTCTCCTTGGAGGAAGTGAGCAAGTTGTTAGGTCACGAGTCCATCCGCACGACAGAGAAGCACTACGCCAAGTGGGTAAAGGGCAGACAAGACCGGCTAGACAATGCCGTCACCGGGACGTGGAGCGTTTAAAAGCCCCTTCCTGAAAAGGCCGCTAGGGGTGATGCTTACCCCACCGCTAAACGCCGCCTAGCCCCCTCCCTGCCCCGGCAAACCCTTAATCTCAGCAAGACCCGCACTCATTCCGCTACAGCATAAGTGGGTTGACACCGCGAGTAGCCGCCATGTGGACTTGACACCGGGCCGCCGTAGCGGTATGGTCATAGGTAGAGGGGTCCACTATGGCATGAGTGGAGACGGAACACCGTGACTTGACAAGTGGACGCTTTATCTGTACGGTGTGCTTATAGGTGGATGCCACTAGGTGCCAAGTGGAGACGGAACAACGGTACTTGACATTTGGACGCAACACCGGTAGTCTCTGACAGTAGAGAGAGTCCACTAGGTGCAAAGCGGTACTAATAATGCAGTAGTTGACAACCGGGTCCACAAGCGGTATGCTCTTATGTAGAGGGAGGGTTACGAAAATGACGGCAATGAGAACGGCAACGGCCAGAAATTCCGCCAACCCGCTGGACGCGGCAATGACCCCCACACAAGTGGTGCGCCGCAAGTTCAAATCCGGTCTCCCGCGCACTCCACAGAACCGCGTGCTGACACCAATGGAAGCAATGGGCCGGACGATGCAGTTGCTTGACCAGCTCATAAACGAGACGGCGGAGGCGGGGTTGGACCCGAGCAATATCAAAGCCGGTTTGGTTTACCACCAACCCAATACGGAGAAGCTGAAGCACCACCTCTCGGGAACGATACTCATTCCGGAGAACTCGAAAGAGATAGGGAAGAAATTCGTTGACGTGGTGGTGGGGCTGGACAATCCCCGGTTTCTAGGGGTGCTTTTCTTACAGCACGACCCCGACGCTAAGAAAGCCGAATACGAGGACGTGCTTTTTGTATGGCCGTTCTTGAATGGCCCGGAGGATGCGGCGCGGCTACTTCATGCGCGTCAGCGGCAATTGGAATTGACGAGGAAAGCGAACTGAGTTTGTAGAAACACGATGGCCCCAAGGCGTTCGAGCGCCAAGGGGCCGGTTTTAGCCAAAACGGGACAAGCGGACCTCATCACGGTAGGGCTTTGTCCATTTTAGGGGAAAGAGGACAACGATGTACGACAAATTTCAACTACTCGCCGGGACAGCAGAGTTTCCCGTTGGTGTTGTCGGCAATCCCGCTACGTTCGATTACGAACTCGTGGACCTTCGCGGTGACGTGAACGACTGGCAAGAC
>Ga0182024_10011934_pt1 | contig 17315 bp, 21 predicted proteins | sample P32metaG_FD_120480 | JGI IMG/M metagenome (GOLD analysis project Ga0182024, IMG submission 120480) | Permafrost microbial communities from Stordalen Mire, Sweden - P3-2 metaG (Illumina Assembly) | ecosystem: Environmental > Terrestrial > Soil > Wetlands > Permafrost | place: Sweden: Stordalen...
CGAACCCATTGGTCGTCGCTCAACATCAAGCGGACTTCGCTGTCCAAGACTGCCTCCCTCGAATCGGCAGTCTTGAATCATGATCCGCCCCTCACAGGAATCCCGAATGTCCACAGCTCCTAGAGGTTCTGACCTCGAAGCAGCCTCGGCAGATCGCCGGCAGCGCCGCCAGCCTCCCGCATGAAGAAGCGCCGGGCCGGACCAAGACGATTGACCAGGGCCATGCCGGCCCCGCGGGCCACGCGCAGCACCGGATTGTCGTTGGAGAACAGGCGGGTGAAGGCGTCGGTCGCGATGGCCACGCCGATGTTGTCGACCCTTCGCCAGCGCTCGTATCGTTCGAGAACTGACAGCGCGCCCAGATCCTCGCCGGCCCGAAGCGCATCGGTCAGGACCTCGGCGAGGGCGGCGGCGTCCTTGAGCCCCATGTTCAGGCCCTGGCCGGCGATCGGATGGATGGCGTGGGCCGCGTCCCCCAGGAGGGCGGCGCGCGGCGCGACCAGATGATCGGCCAGCTGAAGCGACAGCGGATAGACGAAGCGGGGCCCGCTGACTTCGAGGCTTCCGAGGAACGAGCCGAATCGACGCCTCAGGTGCGCGGCGAAGATCTCGGCGCGAACCTGCGACAGGGCCGCGCCCCGCCGGCAGCTTTCCGTCCACACCAGGCTGACACGGCTCTGAGTGAGCGGCAGGATGGCGAAGGGTCCGGCGGGGAAGAAGTGCTCATAGGCCACGCCCTGGTGGTCGTACTCGATAGCCACCGTCGCCACCACCCCCGACTGCCCGTAGGTCCACCCCAGGACGCCGATGCCGGCCTCCCGGCGAACGGCGGAGTTTCGGCCGTCGGCGCCGACGACAAGGGAGGCGGTGAGCAGGCGCCCGCATTCGAGACCGACTCGGGCGACGGCGGAGCCAAACTCGACCATCATCACCTTGGCCGGGGCGAGAACCTCGATTCCAGCGTCGGCGACCGAGCGGGCCAGGCCGGCGCGAATGTGCCGGTTTTCCACCATGTAGCCCAAGGGCTCGCCCTCATTGCGACCGGAGAGTTCGGCGGCGTCGAAACGCAGCCACGCGGGGCCGGGGGACAAGGCGGCCGCGCCAGGGCCGCGCCCGTCGGTCACCACAATCTGCTCGATCCTCTGGGCGTGAGGCTCGATGAACCGCGCCGCGCCCACCGCGCGCCACTGGCGAAAGGCGGCGAAGGAGATGGCGCTGGCGCGGCCATCGAACGTCGGCGTGGTCTGGGCCTCGAACGGGGCCGGATCGACGAGCGCCACCTTCAGGCCAGCGCCGGCGAGCGCCAGCGCCAGCGTCGAGCCCGCCATGCCGGCGCCGGCGATGATCACATCGGCGTCGGCGGCGGCCATGGCGGCCTAGGTCCCCTCTTCGCCGCCGGGCAGGCCCATCATGTGAAAGCCGGCGTCGACATGGACGACTTCGCCGGTGGTCGAGCGGCCGAGGTCGGAGAGCAGCCAGAGGGCGCATCCGGCCACCCCCTCCATCGAGGTGTCCTCCTTCAGCGCGCTCATGCCGCGACCCTGCGCCAGCATCCCGCGTCCACCGGCGATGCCGGCCAGGGAGAGGGTGCGCATGGCGCCGGCGGAAATCGCATTGACCCTGATGCCGCTGGGGCCGAGGTCGCGGGCGACATAGCGCATCGCCGCCTCCAGGGCGGCCTTGGCCACGCCCATGGTGTTGTAGTTGGGAATGGCGCGCTCGGAACCCAGATAGGTCAGGGTGAGGATCGATCCCCCGGCCGGCATCAGCCGGGAGGCGCGCCGGGAGGCGTCGACGAAACTATAGGCCGAGATGTCCAGCGCCTGGGCGAAGCCCTCGCGGGTCGCGCCCTCGACGAACGAGCCGCTGATCTGGCTGCGGTCGGCGTAGGCGATGGCGTGGACCAGGAAATCGATCGTCCCATAGGCGGCCTCGACGACGCCGAAGGCGGCCGCCATCGACTCGTCGCAGGCGGCGTCGAAGGGCGCGTAGACCCGCGCGCCGAGGCTCTCGCCCAACGGGCGCACCCGCCTTTCGTTCGCCTCCATGTAGCCCAGGGCGACCTCGCCTCCCTGGGCGGCGATCTGCGCGGCGATGCCCCAGGCGATGGAGTTGTGGTTGGCCACCCCCATGACCAGGCCCTTCTTGCCGGCCATCAGGTCGCCCCTGGGAAGCTGGAAATCCGCCATCGGCGCCTCGTTGCGGGATCGGGCGCTCTAGCTATCAGCGCCGAGGCGCCGGGGGAAGGCGATCAAATCCGGCCCATCACCAGGCAGCCGTTGGTGCCGCCGAAGCCGAAGCTGTTGGACATCACCGTCTCCAGCGGCCGGTCCATTGCGGCGCGGACGATCGGCAGGTCGGTGAACGCCGGATCCAGCGTCTCGATGTTGGCGCTCTGGGCGACAAAGCCGTGGCGCATCATCAACAGGCAATAGATCGCCTCCTGCGCTCCCGCCGCGCCCAGGCTGTGGCCGGTGAGGGCCTTGGTGGAGGAGATCAGCGGGACGGCGTCGCCGAAGACCTCGCGCACGGCGCCCATTTCCTTGAGATCGCCGACCGGGGTCCCGGTGCCGTGGGGATTGAGATAGTCGATTCCGCGCCCGCCGGCGCTCGCGAGCGCCAGGCGCATGCAGCGGGCCGCCCCTTCGCCGGAAGGGGCCACCATGTCGTGGCCATCGGAGTTGGCGGCGTAGCCGACCACCTCGCCCCAGATCTTGGCCCCTCGCGCCCGCGCCCGCTCCAACTCTTCCAGGACCACCATTCCGGCCCCGCCGGCGATGACGAAGCCGTCGCGGTCGAGATCGTAGGGACGGCTGGCGCGCTGCGGCGTGTTGTTGAACGCTGACGACATGGCGCCCATGGCGTCGAACAGCGCCGAAAGAGTCCAATCGAGTTCCTCGCAGCCGCCGGCGAAAACCACGTCCTGGTTGCCCATGCGGATCTGCTCGAACCCGGCCCCGATACAGTGGGTAGAGGTCGCGCAGGCCGAGGAAATGGAGAAGTTCAGGCCGCGGATCTTGAACCAGGTCGCCAGGGTCGCCGACGGCCCCGAACTCATCGCCTTGGGCACGGCGAAGGGACCGATGCGTTTGACGCCCTTGGCCCTGGCGGTGTCGGCGGCCTCGACGATGGTCCTGGTCGAAGGTCCGCCCGAGCCGACGATCAGCCCGGTGCGCTCATCGGAGACCTCGCCCGGTTCGAGGCCGGCGTCGGCGATCGCCTGCTCCATGGCGATATGGGCATAGGCGGTTCCGGCGGCCAGAAATCGCGCCGCGCGGCGATCAACCATGGCCTGCCAGTCGATGCGCGGGGCGGCGTGGACCTGGCAGCGGAATCCCAGTTCCGCGTACTCCGGGGCCACGACGACGCCGGAGCGGGCCTCGCGCAGGGCGTCTGCCACCTCCTCGGCGGTGTCGCCGATCGGAGAGACCACGCCAATCCCGGTGATCACGACGCGGCGCATGCGAGAGACCCTTCTTCCCGCGGCTCAGGCCAGGCTGTCGGCGCTGAACAGGCCGACCCGAAGGTCGCGCGCCTCATAGATAGGCGTGCCGTCGGCTTCGAGAACCCCGTCGGCAACGCCCATGACCAGGCGGCGCAGGATGACCCGCTTGAAGTCGATCCGGTAGATGACCTTCTTGACCGTGGGGGTGACCTGGCCGGTGAACTTGACCTCGCCCACGCCCAGGGCGCGTCCCCGCCCCGGCGCCCCCGACCACCCCAGGAAAAAGCCCACCAGCTGCCACATGGCGTCGAGACCCAGGCACCCGGGCATCACCGGGTCGCCGATGAAATGGCAGTCGAAGAACCACTGGTCGCGGTGGATGTCGAGTTCGGCGACGACCCGGCCTTTGCCGTGGAGACCACCCTCCGCGTCGATTTCGCTGATCCGGTCGAACATCAGCATCGGCGGGTAGGGAAGCTGGGCGTTTCCTGGCCCGAACGTCTCGCCTCTGGCGCAGGCGAGCAGATCCTCGCGTTCGTATCTCGTCTGGGTGGCTCGGTTCATGAACCCTGAGGTAGCATGAGGGGCTTGCCGCCCTCAACGACATTGCGCCGCCGCCGCCGTCCCCCAGACCTCGCCGGCGGCGGCCCATCCGGAAACCCCGCCCGCCTTGACCTTGCACCAAGACCCCTGGCATCGGCCCAGGACGGCGAGCGCCCTGGGATTGAGAAAGCCGGCGGCGGCGGCGCCCGCCTGCGGTATGCGGCGCAGGGAAACCGGGCCGGGGCCCAGCGCCATCACCGTCCGACGGCCGTCGATCATCGAGCGATGGACCCAGATGGCCCCACCGTCCGGATCGCAGATGCGCCGCCAGTCGGTGGTTTCGGCCACGACCTGCACCGGCAGGCCCTGAACGCGGTAGATCCACACCGTCGGGTAGTCCTTCCCCGGTCCCTTGCGGCCATAGACCTCGCCACGCTTGAGGCTCACCCACCGCGGCACGCAGAAGCCGGACAGGGTCGCGCGCCCGGCCGGCGCGCAGGCCCGGTCCTCGCCGCCGCGATCCGAACAGGCGCCCAGGACCACGGCCCCGGCCGCGATCATCGCCCCCCTGGCGTTCATTGCGCGCGTTTCGGCCCCCCGGGTGTCAACATCCTGCTTGCTTGGCCGGCAAAAGCCGCTTTGGTAGAGCGCGCGGCGCCACTCCGGCGTCTGGATACAGAGGTTTCAGACTTCAACCTATGGCCGCCCGCAAGCCCAAAGTCATCGTCACGCGCAAACTCCCCGATCAGGTGGAGACGCGGATGTGCGAACTGTTCGACACCGAGCTCAATCTCGACGACCTGCCGATGGACGCGGAGAGCCTCGTCGCGGCCATGCGGCGGGCGGAGGTTCTCGCCCCGACCATCACCGATCGCCTGGACGCCGCTCTGATCGGACAGGCGGGACCCCAACTCAAGCTGATCGCCAATTTCGGGGTCGGCGTCGATCACATCGACGTCGCCGCCGCCCATGCCCGCGGCATCGCGGTGACCAACACCCCCGGCGTCCTCACCGACGACACCGCCGATCTGACCATGGCTCTGATCCTGGCCGCCGGCCGCCGCTTGGTCGAAGGGGCCAATGTGGTCCAGGCGGGCGAGTTCCGCGGCTGGTCGCCGACCTGGATGCTCGGCCGTCGCCTGCGGGGCAAGCGTCTGGGCATCGTCGGCATGGGCCGCATCGGCCAGGCGCTGGCCGAGCGGGCGCGGTCCTTCGGTCTGGCCATTCACTACCATAACCGCAAGCCGGTCAGCCCGAGGATCGCCGAGGCCCTCGAGGCCACCTATTGGGAGAGTCTCGACCAGATGCTTGCCCGCATGGACGTGGTGTCGGTCAACTGCCCCCACACGCCGGCCACCTATCACCTGCTTTCGGCTCGGCGGCTGAAGCTTCTGCGGCCCCACGCCGTGGTGGTCAACACCGCCCGTGGCGAGATCATCGACGAGGCGGCGCTGGCCGGCATGCTGCAGCGCGGCGAACTGGCCGGGGCCGGGCTCGACGTCTATGAGCACGAGCCGGCGGTCAATCCCAAGCTCTTGAAGCTGCCCAACGTCGTGCTGCTGCCGCACATGGGTTCGGCCACCATCGAGGGGCGCATCGACATGGGTGAAAAGGTGATCATCAACATCCGCACCTGGATGGACGGTCACAAGCCCCCGGATCGGATCATTCCGTCGATGATGTAAGCGGGCGCGGCGCCCGGTTCGCATCACCGCCGCAGACCGGGCACAGCGGATCCGCCCCGATCCGCACCGTGCGCGCTTCGCCGGAAAGGGCGTCCAGGATCAGAAGGCGGCCGACCAGGGCCTCGCCGGCCCCGGTGATCACCTTGACCGCCTCGAGGGCCATCAGCGAGCCGACGACCCCGGCCAGGGCCCCGATCACCCCGACCGCGGCGCAGGTTTCGGCGTCCGGTGGGGTTTCGGGAACCAGGCAACGGTAGCAGGGCCGCCCGGCGAACACGCCGACCTGGCCGGTCCAACGGCCGATGGCGCCGCTGACCAGGGTCTTGCCTGCCCGCACGCAAGCCGTGTTGACCGCGAAGCGGGCGGCGAAGTTGTCGGTCCCGTCCAGCACCAGATCGTAGGGCGCGACCATCTCGGCGGCATTGGCCGCGGTGACAGTCACGGGGAACGGCGTGACGAGCGTGTGCGGATTGAGTTCCTTCAGGCGGCGGGCCGCAACCCCCACCTTCACCGCGTCGACATCGGCCGTGGCGTAGAGGATCTGACGCTGCAGATTGGACAGGCTGACGACGTCCGGGTCGGCCAGGCCGATCCGGCCCACCCCCGCCGCCGCCAGATAGAGCGCGGCCGGCGCGCCCAGCCCCCCGGCGCCGACGATGAGCACGCTGGCGGCCTTCAGCTTCTGCTGGCCCGGGCCGCCCACCTCGCGCAGGACCAGATGGCGGGCGTAGCGTTCGACCTCCTGGTCGGAAAAACTCACCGCGCTTGACCCCGACAGCCAGCGCCGCCACATGCGCTTCGATGGCCGCGAACCCCCTTCCTGACTGGCATGGCACCACCATCCTGGCCGTGCGCAAGGCGGGATCGACGGTGATCGCCGGCGACGGCCAGGTTTCCATGGGCCAGACCATCGTCAAGGGCAACGCCCGCAAGGTGCGCCGGCTGGCCGGCGGGCGGGTGGTGGCCGGCTTCGCCGGGGCCACGGCCGACGCCTTCACCCTCATCGAGCGGCTGGAGGCCAAGCTCGATCAGCATCCCGAGCAACTGGCCCGCGCCTGCGTCGAGCTGGCCAAGGACTGGCGCACAGACCGCTATCTGCGCCGCCTGGAGGCGATGCTGATCGCCGCCGACGCCGGCGCCATCTTCACCCTCTCGGGGGCCGGCGACGTGCTGGAGCCGGAGTTCGGCGTGGCCGCGATCGGCTCGGGCGGCCAGTACGCCCTGGCCGCCGCCCGCGCCCTGATCGACTTCGACCTGACCGCCGAGGAGATCGCCCGCCGCGCCATGGGCATCGCCGCCGAGATCTGCGTCTACACCAACGGCGAACTCGTGGTCGAAACGGTCTAGCGGATGACCGAGTTTTCCCCCCGCGAAATCGTCTCCGAACTGGACCGCTTCGTGGTCGGTCACGACGAGGCCAAGCGGGCGGTCGCCGTGGCCCTGCGCAACCGCTGGCGCCGCCGGCGCCTGCCGGCCGACCTCGTCGACGAGGTGACGCCCAAGAACATCCTGATGATCGGCCCCACTGGAGTCGGCAAGACCGAGATCGCGCGGCGCCTGGCCCGGCTCGCCCAGGCCCCGTTCCTCAAGGTCGAAGCGACCAAGTTCACCGAGGTCGGCTACGTCGGCCGCGACGTCGATCAGATCGTCCGCGACCTGGTCGAGATCGCCCTGGCCATGGTCCGCGACCGGCGCCGCGCCGGCATCCGGGCCAAGGCGGAGAAGGCCGCCGAGGAACGGCTGCTCGACGCACTGGTCGGAGCCGGGGCCGGCCCGGCCACCCGGGACTCGTTCCGTGGAAAGTTGCGCGCTGGGGATCTGGACGACAAGGATGTCGAGCTGACCCTGGCCGACACTTCCTCGCCGATGCAGGGTTTCGAGATCCCCGGCCAGCCGGGCGCCTCGATGGGGGTGCTCAATCTCTCCGAGATCATGGGCAAGGCCTTCGGCGGCCGCAGCAAGGCGCACAAGACCACCGTCGCCGCCGCCTGGGCGCCCCTGATCGCCGAGGAGGGCGACAAGCTCCTCGATCAAGAGGCCCTGACCCAGGAGGCGCTGGACCTGGCCGAAAACGCCGGCATCGTGTTCATCGACGAGATCGACAAGGTCGCGTCGCGCAGCGACCGGGTGGGGGCCGACGTCTCGCGCGAAGGGGTGCAGCGCGACCTCCTTCCGCTGATCGAAGGCACCACCGTCTCCACCAAGCACGGCCCGGTGAAGACCGACCATGTCCTCTTCATCGCCTCGGGGGCCTTCCATGTCGCCAAGCCCTCGGACCTCCTGCCGGAGCTTCAGGGCCGCCTGCCGATCCGGGTCGAACTCAAGGCCCTGACCCGCGACGACCTGCGGCGCATCCTCACCGAGCCGGAAGCCAATCTGATCCGCCAGCACCAAGCCCTGCTCGCCACCGAGGGCGTGACCCTGACCTTCACCGAGGACGCCCTCGACGCCCTGGCCGACGCCGCCGAGGCGGTCAACGGCGCCCTGGAGAACATCGGCGCCCGGCGCCTGCAGACGGTGCTGGAAAAGGTGGTCGAAGAGATCAGCTTCACGGCCGGCGACCGCGGCGGCGAAGCGATCACCATCGACGCGCCCTACGTCGAGGCCCGGGTCGGCGAGCTGGCCAGGAACGCGGACCTGTCGCGGTTCATTCTCTGAGCCACTCTCACCCGGCGAACCCCTGCGCCCGCGCGTTGAGGATGGCCCGATCGAGGGCCAGGGCGAAGTCCAGGCGCTCGCTTCTGCGCAGGGCCCGGGCCACGGCGATCTCGCGATCCGACAGGGCCAGGCGAAGGTCGGCGCCGTTCTCCGCCTCGCCCAGCAGCGTCACCCGGGTGAAGGCGGTGGGCGAGGTCCACACCCGCCGCGCGCCCCGCCGGGTCTCCAGCACCACCCGCACCTCGGCGGCCGTGACCTGGACCCGCTCGCGGCCCTGGCCGGAGCGGTTGCTGGCGATCAGCGCCACCGCCAGGGCGATCACGTCCAGGCCGAGAAAGACCGGCACCAGCCCCGCGCCGATGGCCACGAAGACCGCCGCGGTGGCGATATTGATCAGGGTCAGCACGCTGATCAGCACGATGAAGCCCCGCCGCGAGAGCGAGCGGTGCGGCGTGATCACCGCGTCCATGTAGTAGGGGCCGTCCATGGCGGCGCCGACCATAGTCCGCGTCCCGGCGCTTGGCGATATGGCCGAAGCCGGCCATGGTCGCGGCCATGGCCAGCCGACCCGGGCCGCGCGAGCGGCGACGCATCCAGGAGATCTTCGACCGCTTCGCCGCCGCGGCGCCGGAGCCGCGCACTGAACTGACCTACGCTTCGGCCTTCACCCTGCTGGTCGCCGTCGTCCTCTCGGCCCAGGCCACCGACGTCTCGGTGAACAAGGCGACGGCGCGGCTCTACGCGGTGGCCGACACCCCGGCGAAGATGCTCGCCCTGGGCGAGGACGGCCTGACCGGCTTCATCGCCTCCATCGGCCTTTTCCGGACCAAGGCGCGCAATGTCATCGCCCTGTGCCGCATCCTCGTCGAGCAATACGGCGGCGAGATTCCCACGACCCGCGAGGCCCTGATGGCCCTGCCCGGGGTGGGGCGCAAGACCGCCAGCGTGGTCCTCAACGAACTGGGGATCGAGCCGGCCATCGCCGTCGACACCCACGTCTTTCGCCTCGCCCACCGGCTGAAACTGTCGGCCGGCAAGACCCCCGATCAGGTCGAGGCCGACCTGATGCGGGTCGTCTCGAAGGACCGCCTGACCCGGGCCCATCACTGGCTGATCCTACACGGCCGCTATGTCTGCCTGGCCCGCAAGCCCCGCTGCGCCGAATGCCTGATCGCCGATCTCTGCCCCTCGCGGGAACTCTTCCTGGGCGCCTGAGCGGGGCGAGTCGTAGCGCGGGCTTCCAGCCCGCCCTTCTCGAAGGCGCGCGACGGGGGGATATGGCAAGAGCGGGCTGGAAGCCCGCGCTACGGTGGTGTCGAGGCTTGGCGACAGCCAAGTTCACGCTCCAGGCTCGCCAGGGCGGCGGCTTTGCTGTACGTCGCCGATCCCCACGACAGGATCGCCGCATGACCACCCGCTACGACGTCGCCGCCATCGGCAACGCCATCGTCGACGTGATCGCGCCGGCCAGCGAGGCCTTCGTCGCCGCCGAGGGCCTGGCCAAGGGGGCCATGACCCTGATCGACGAAGCCCGCGCCCGCGACCTCTACGGCCGTATGGGTCCGGGGATCGAGACCTCCGGAGGCTCGGCCGGCAACACCATCGCCGGCGTCGCGAGCTTCGGCGGCAACGCCCTCTATCTGGGCAAGGTGGCCGACGATCAGCTCGGCGAGGTCTTCGCCCACGACATGCGCGCCATCGGGGCCGACTTCGACACCGCGCCCCTGGTCGGCGGTCCAGCCACGGCCCGCTGCCTGGTCAATGTCACCCCGGACGGCGAGCGCACCATGTGCACCTTTCTGGGCGCATCGGTGGAACTCACCGCCGCCGACATCGGTCCCGGCGTGATCGAGGCGGCGAAGATCCTCTATCTCGAGGGCTATCTGTTCGATCCGCCGGAGGCCCGCCGAGCCTTCGCCAAGGCCGCCGGCCTGGCCCGGAGCGCCGGCCGCGCCATCGCCCTGACCCTCTCCGACGCCTTCGTGGTCGAGCGCCATCGCGAGGCCCTGCTCGGTTTCATCGACGGCCAGGTGGATGTCCTATTCGCCAACGAGGTCGAGATCACCGCCCTCTTCGAGACCTCCGATTTCGACACGGCCGTCGCTGCATTGCGAGGCCGGGTAGAGATCGCCGCCGTCACCCGCGGCGAGCGCGGTTCGGTGGTCCTGACCGCCGACGGCCGGCACGCCATCGCCTGCGAACCGATCGAGAAAGTCGTGGACAGCACCGGCGCCGGCGACCAATACGCGGCCGGGTTCCTGTTTGGGCTGGCCGCCGGCCGGCCGATCGAGACCTGCGGCGCCCTGGGATCCCTGGCCGCCGCCGAGGTGATTTCCCACTACGGCCCGCGCCCGGAAACGTCCCTGCGGGCGCTGGCCGCCGCGAAGGGGCTATAGTCTCAAAGATGCCCAGGATCGCCGAGGTCAGGCGCGACACCAAGGAAACGCAGATCCGCGTATCCCTCGACGTCGATGGCGCCGGCGTCTCGAAGATCGCCACCGGCGTGGGCTTCTTCGACCACATGCTCGACAGCTTCGCGCGCCACGGCGGCTTCGATCTCGAGGTCGAGACCCGGGGCGATCTCCACATCGACATGCACCACACCGTCGAGGACACCGGCATCGTCATCGGCCAGGCCTTCCATCGGGCCCTGGAGGGCTTCAAGGGCGTCCGCCGGTTCGGCCACGCCTATATCCCCATGGACGAGACCCTGACCCGCTGCGCCGTCGATCTCTCCAACCGGCCCTATCTGGTCTGGCGGGTGAAGTTCGTCCGCCCGGCGGTGGGCGAGATGGACACCGAGCTGTTCAAGGAATTCCACCACGCCTTCGCCATGAACGCCGGCGCCTGCGTGCACCTCGAAACCCTCTACGGGGAAAATTCGCACCACATCGCCGAAAGCGGCTTCAAGGCCCTCGCCCGGGCCTTGCGCGACGCCGTCGAACCCGACCCCAAGTCCCTGGGCCAGGCGCCGTCGACCAAGGGCGTTCTGTAAAGGTCCCATGCGGAACATCGTTCTGATCGACTACGGGTCGGGCAATCTCCGCTCCGCCGAAAAGGCCCTGCGGAAAGCCGCGGCCGAACTCACCCGCCCGCCGCGGATCCTGACCACCGCCGACCCGGACTCGATCGCGCGGGCCGACGCCGTGGTTCTGCCCGGAGTCGGCGCCTTCGCCGCCTGCCGCTCGGCGCTCTACGCCCGCCCGGGTCTGGTGGAGGCCATGACCGAGGCGGTCACGACACGGGGCGCGCCTTTCCTGGGCGTCTGTGTCGGCATGCAGCTCCTGGCGACGCGCGGCCTGGAGTTCGGCCAAACGGCCGGTCTCGACTGGGTAGCCGGGGAGGTTCGGCGCCTGATCCCCGCCGATCGCGCCGCCAAGGTTCCCCACATGGGCTGGAATTGCATCGACGGCGATCTGCCGGCCCCCCTCTTCGCCGGCCTTCCGATCGGGAGCCAGATGTATTTCACCCACTCCTTCGCCTTCCATGCCGCCGACGCCTGCGATGTCGCGGCGTGGACGGACCACGGCGGGCCGGTGGTGGCCGCCGTGGTGCGGGGCAATATCGCCGGCGCCCAGTTCCACCCCGAAAAATCCCAGGCCGCCGGGGCCGTGCTGCTACGCAACTTCCTGGAGTGGCGGCCGTGATCCTCTATCCGGCCATCGACCTCAAGGACGGCGAATGCGTGCGCGTGGTGCGCGGCGACCTCGCCACGGCCACCGTGTTCAACACCCGGCCGGCCGAACAGGCCAGAACCTGGGCGGCGGCCGGCTTCAACTGGCTGCACGTGGTCGACCTCAATGGCTCGGTCCAGGGCCGGGCGGTCAACAATGGGGCCGTGGCGGCCATCCTGGAAGCGGTGTCGATCCCGGTCCAGCTGGGCGGCGGCATTCGCTCCCTGGCCAATGTCCAGACCTGGATCGAGGCCGGCGTCGGCCGGGTGATCCTGGGAACCGCGGCCGTCCGCGATCCGGATCTGGTCAAGACCGCGGCCCGGCGCTGGCCGGAACAGATCGCGGTCAGCGTCGATGTCCGCCGCGGCCAGGTGGCTATCCAGGGCTGGACCGAGGACTCCGGCCTCGACGCCGTCAGCGTGGCCAGGCGCTTCGAGGACGCCGGCGTCTGCGCTCTGATCATCACCGACATCGATCGCGACGGGGCCCAGCTGGGCTTCAACGTCGAGGCCTTCGGCGCCATCGCCGACGCCCTGGCCATCCCGGTGATCGCCGCCGGCGGCCTGGCCGGGGTCCACGACATCCTCCAGCTGCGGGGCCGTATCGGCACGCCCATCGCCGGCGCGGTGCTCGGCCGCGCCCTCTACGCCGGGGCCATCACCCCCCGCGAGGCCCTGGCGGCGGCGAACGCCTGATGCTCAAGGTGCGGGTCATTCCCTGTCTCGACGTCAAGGATGGCCGGGTGGTCAAGGGCGTCAAGTTCCTCGACCTGCGGGACGCCGGCGACCCCGTCGAACAGGCCAGGTCCTACGACGCCGGCGGGGCCGACGAACTGATGTTTCTCGACATCACCGCCAGCCAGGAGGGCCGCGCCGCCCTGCTCGACGTCGTCGCGCGCACCGCCGACGTCTGCTTCATGCCCCTGTCGGTGGGCGGCGGCGTCCGGGCCGTGGAGGACGCGCGGCGTCTGCTGCGCGCCGGCGCGGACAAGATCGCGGTCAATACCGCGGCGGTGGAGGATCCCTCCCTGATCACCGCCTGCGCCGACGCCTTCGGCGCCCAGGCGGTGGTCGCGGCCATCGACGCCAAGAGCGACGGCCAGGGCGCCTGGCGGGTGTTCACCTATGGCGGCCGGCGCGACACCGGCCTGGACGTGGTCGACTATGCCCGCCAAGCGGTCGAAAGGGGGGCCGGCGAACTTCTGCTCACCTCGATGGACCGGGACGGGGCGAAGAGCGGCTATGACGTGGCCCTGCTGCGCGCGGTGACCGGCGCGGTCGCCGTGCCGGTCATCGCCAGCGGCGGCGCGGGAAGCGCGGCCGATCTCATCGACGCGGTCAAGTCCGGCGGCGCCGACGCCGTCCTCGCCGCCTCCCTGTTCCATTTCGGCGAACTGACCATCGCCGAGGCCAAGGCCGCCATGACCCGCTCCGGCATCGCCGTGCGCCTATGATCGAGGGACCCGGCTTCCGACGGCGGTCCGTGCAACCGGGAACACCTCTCCCGTGGGGAGAGGGAGGGGCCCGCGCCCCCTTTCTTGGGCGTGGGAGGGTGAGGGCGTACGGTCTCTATGCTCTCGCGCGGCGGGCGCCTCGAGCCGCTGAAAGACCAGTGAAAAATCACCACCACCTTACCCCTCACCCTCCCATGGCTACGCCATGGGCCCCTCCCTCTCCCTCTGGGAGAGGTGTTTCAGGGCGCGCTGCGGCCAGAACTGGAAGGGGTCGGCATGAGCCGCTTTGGTGACATCGTGGAGCGGCTCGCCGCCGTGATCGAATCGCGTCGCGGCGGCGATCCGCAGACCTCATGGTCGGCGCGGCTGATCGCCGATCCGGTCCTGGCGTCGAAGAAACTCGGCGAGGAAGCACTGGAAACCGCCCTGGCCGCCGTCCAGGGCGACAAACCGGCGATCGCCGCCGAGAGCGCCGACCTGATCTACCATTGGCTGGCGGTCCTCGCCGGCGCCGGCGTCACCCTGGACGAGGTCGTCGCCGTGCTGGAAGCGCGCGAGGGGCGGTCGGGGATCGAGGAACAGGCGGCGCGGAAGGGTTAGCTTGTACCGTTCTCCCCTTGCGGGAGAAGGGTATTCACGCTCACCACCCCCTCCGCTTCAAGGCCACATAGAGCGCGCCGGCGCCGCCGTGGCGGCGGTGGGCTTCGGAGACGCCGGCGACGATGCCGCGCAGGGGCGGCTCGGCCAGCCACTCGGGAACCCGGCGGCGCAGCACGCCCTCGCCCAGGGCCCCCTTGCCGGTGATCACCAGGACCGAGCGGCGGCCCTCGGCATGGCGGGTCAGGATCAGCCGGGTCAGTTGGGCGCGGGCGTTGTCCTGGCTGTGGCCGTGGAGATCGATCCGCTCGCCGGGGCCATCGGCGCCCCGCTCCAGTTTCCGCCGCCGACCGGGTTCGATCATGGCCGGCGGACCCCCGGCCGGCGGCGGCTTTGCCGGCCCCGGCCGGTGGCGATGCGGCGTCGAGGGCGGCGTGGCCCGCGTCGCGGGGGGCGCGGCGGGCGCCGGCGCGGGAACCGACCGGCCCGCCAGGGGGCGGACCGTGGCCGTCACCACCGCCCACAGGCGCGCTCCGTCGGGATCGCGGCGGGTCCTCACCGCGCGGCCGAACTGATCGGGGCCAGGCGAAAGAGGCGCAGGACGTGCCGCACCCGCCCCGCCTCGAGAGCGGCCGACTGTCCCTCGCCCAGATAGAGATCGGCGCGCACCTCGCCCTTGATCGCCCCGCCGGTGTCCAGGGCCACGGCCAGGCGCCGGTAGGCGGGAAAGGCCCCGGCCAGGGCCGGAGCGGCGGCGTCGACCCACAGCAATTCGCCGAAGGCGTGCCGGGTGGCGTCGACGGCCAGGGAACGCCCGGCGACCAGGGCCACGCCGGACGCGCCCGACGGCGGCGCTCCGTCATCGACGGTGAGACGAAAGAACACATAGCGCGGATCAAGCCGCATGATCGCCTCCGCCGCCGCGCCGCGATGAGCGGCCAGCCACGCCCGGATGGCTTCGCCTGAGGTGTCCTGGTCAGCCAGCAGGCCCTTCTCGCGCAAGGGCTTGGCTATGCCCCGAAACAGCGCGCCGTTGGAGCCGTCGAAAACCGCCTTGGCCCGGAAGCCGCCCGGAAAGATCAGCACGCCGGAGCCCTGGATCTGGAGGACGAACAGGTCCTCGGGACGCATCCAGCCGAGCGCGTCGCGGGCCGGTCGCGCCTCGATCGCCGCGCGGGCGGGGTAGGGTGCGCTCAGAACGGCGTTGAGATCGGCCGCGGGCAGATCGGCGGGACGCGGCCGGATCGGGGCCGTGAAGGCGCCGTCCGGATGGGCGCGGGCCTCATAGACCGGCGTGAAATAGGCGGTGAGCAGCCCATCGGCGTCGATCGGCTCGGGCCGGAAAAAGCGCTCGAAGAAGGCGCGCGCCTGGGCCTCGTTCAGCGCGCCGGCTTGGGCGGCGAGGGCGCAGACGGCGCGCGTGGACTGGTCGCGGGCGATCGCGCAACCCGCCCGGAAGGCGCGGAAGGCCGCCACATGGTCGTCCTGAGCCCAGCCGGTTAGCAGACGGAAGGGGTCGGGGCGGGGCGGCAAGGCTGGCGGCGATGATCCGTCGCGGGACTCGAACCGGGAAGACGGGGCCATGGGCGCCGGCCCCCGCGGCCCCTGGCCGGCGCAGCCGGACACCAGCGCCGCGCAGAGCAGCGCCGCGGTCGGGCCGCGGGGCCGCAAGGTCTAGGCCTCGGCGGCGTCGACGTGGATCAGGGTCCAGTTGGGATTGCGGCTCTTGAGGTTGCGCTCGAACGTCCACACCTCGGCCGTCCTGCGGTCGTCGACCCCTTCCCCCTCGGGGCCCTTGGTGCGGCTCCTGAATTCGGCCAGGAAGCGCACCGACGCTTTGGCGAGATCGCCCAGTAGGTCGACGCCTTCGAAATCGGCCCGCGGGGCCTGGAGAAAATCGACGGTCTCGGTGCGTCCCTGGGCTTCCCTTTCCGAGATCGCGGTCTCGAACCCCGACATCACCTCCGCCGACAGCAGGGGCTTGAGCGCCGTCCGGTCGCCGGCCGCGAACGCCTTGACGATCATCTGATAGGCCTGCCGGGCGCCCTGCAGGAACTGGCCGACATCGAAGCTCGGATCGCGGGCCCGCAGCGCGGCCAGACCGGCGAGCGGCGCGCCGGCCTCGCCGACGGCCGCCGGGGCGCGCGGCGCCTCGGCCCCCGGGACCGGCGGCGTGATCTGGGGCAGGTCGGCCGGCCCCCTGCCCACCCGGCGGCCCAGGACCGCGTAGAGCTGGAAGAGAACGACCGCCGCCAGGGCGGCGAGAATGATGAGTTCCAGAACCTGCAAGACGGCACCTAGGGCTTCAGCGCAAACGATCGCTGGCCTCAATATAGGCGCATCCATCGCCCACGTCAGCCGGGGGCCGTTGCGCGGTCCCAGGCCGCGTGATAGCCAGCCGCCTCGCCGCCACTCGAGGTCGCTTGGCTGGCGACGAGAACGGGCCCCTTTCCCCATGACCGACACCGCCGCGGGCGAGTCCGCGCCGATCACCAACAATTCCGCCCCGGCCGATCAGCCGGGCGTTCGCATCCTGGCGCAATATATCCGCGACCTGTCGTTCGAAAGCCCGCACGCGCCGGAATCCCTGCGCGCGCCGGTCCAGCCCCAGATCGACCTGGGCATCGAACTCAACGCCCAAGGGCGCGAGGACTCCCTCTACGAAGTCGAACTCAAGCTCACCGCCCGCGCCACGCGCGAGACCGAGACCGTGTTCCATATCGAGCTGGCCTACGCCGGCCTGTTCCAGATCGTCGGCGTGGCGGCGGCCGACCTCGAGCCGGTTCTGATGATCGAATGCCCGCGCTACCTCTTCCCGTTCGCCCGCCGGATGATCGCCGACCTTTCGACCGAAGGCGGCTTTCCGCCCTTCATGCTCGAGCCGATCGACTTCGCCGCCGTCTACGCCGCCCGCCGCGCCCAAGCCGCCGGCCAAGTGGCCGGCAACGCCTGATCAGGTCCGGGCTGCCCGAGGCCGCTGCTCGAACGTCGTCAGGGCGCGCGCGTCGATTCCCCCCAACCTCCACCCTCATCACCGGGCGGAAGTCCTGGTGATCCATGAGCACCTACATCCGACGTGGCCGCGCCTGGGCGCGGCCATTGCACGTCTCGCGGTCCCGGATGGCCGGGACGAACGCCCCGGCCATGATGGGTGGACGGCCTCCGAACGGCATCGAGATGTGCCAAGCTGGTCGTGTTGGACCCAGCAGAGGAGACCGTCCATGACGCAGGCTATCAGGTTTGGGATTGATCTGGCCAAG
>Ga0182024_10011935_pt1 | contig 17314 bp, 14 predicted proteins | sample P32metaG_FD_120480 | JGI IMG/M metagenome (GOLD analysis project Ga0182024, IMG submission 120480) | Permafrost microbial communities from Stordalen Mire, Sweden - P3-2 metaG (Illumina Assembly) | ecosystem: Environmental > Terrestrial > Soil > Wetlands > Permafrost | place: Sweden: Stordalen...
AGTGAATGTCGTCCATCCCGGCTGGACCGACACGCCCGGCGAGCGAAAGTTTGCCACCGAGGAAAAAATACAACGCGTCGCCCCCTGTCTCCCTTGGAAACGCATGGGTCGGCCCGACGAAATGGCCCGGGCCGTCGTGTTCCTCTGCGACCCGGCCAGCGACTATATCAACGGCGCCGAACTGCTCGTCGACGGCGGCAACACGCTCCCCTGGTGGGCCGCCGGCGGAATGGCGGTGCCGAAGTAGAGGATAGGGTGAGGGGGTAGGGTGAGGGGACGCGCAAGCGGATGTCCGTCGTGACGTTTATTCTTCGTTCTTCGTCCCCTCACCCTAGACCCTCACCCCTATGCATTCCTTCCTCCTCCCTTGCGAATGCGGGCACAAGCTGGAGGTGACGGCTGCGCAGGCCGGGCAGCGATTGACTTGCGCTTGCGGGCGAGGGATCGATGTGCCGACTTTGCGCGGCCTGCAATCGCTGGAGCGAACGGGTGGCGACACCGCGCCTGCGCCGCGACGTTGGGGCGCGCGGCAGGGTTTGCTATTCTTGGGCACTGCGATCGCGCTGGTGTCGTTGATCGCCGCGGTCGGGCTCGAGCTGACTCGGCCGAAAGGATTGATCGTCGTCGAACGTCTTTTGCCCCCTCTCGGCCATCCGGGGCTTCCTCTGCAAGATTCGATCGAACCGATGCCCAATTTCAAAACCCTTGCCCCTGCCGATGTCTGGCTTACCTGGCAGATTACGACGCCGGTGGGGGCCGATCCGCGGGCCTCGGTCTACGGCTCAATCGCCGATCATAACGAAACCCGGTGGGTGCTGAGCTGGCGGGATTGGAGATCCATGGTTTGGATCACCGGCGGCATCGGCATTGCGCTGATCACCGCTAGCCTGCTGATCCCGGCCAGAAAAGTCCGGCCGAAAGCGAGAAATCGAGCAGGATCCCCATTATGAAAGCCGCTTACGTCGACAAGCCGGGCCCGGCCGATACGATCCGGTATTGCGACTTGCCCGCGCCGCAGCCTAAGGGGGCGGAGGTGCTGGTGAAGGTCGGCGCGGTGGACGTGAACCCGATCGACACGTATATCCGCTCGGGCGCAGTGGCAATGCCGATTCCGCTGCCGTACATTCCCGGTTGCGATCTGGCCGGCGTGGTCGCGGAGGTTGGCCCGACGGCGCGGCGGTTCAAAATCGGAGATCGAGTGTGGGGATCGAACCAGGGGCTGCTTGGCCGGCAGGGAACGTTTGCCGAACTGGCGGCCGTCGATGAATGCTGGCTCTATCCGACGCCGGCATCGTGTAGCGACACTCAGGCCGTGGCCGCGTCGCTGGTCGGCATCACGGCCAATTTGGGGTTGGTCCGCGACGCTCGGCTGCGCGCGGGCGAAACGCTGTTCATTCACGGCGGCACCGGCGGCGTCGGCTCGATGGTCGTGCAGATGGGCAAGATTCTCGGCGCTCGAGTGATCACGACCGCCAGCAGCGACGAAAAGCTGGCGTTGTGCCGCGAGTATGGCGCCGATCTGGCGATCAACTACAAGACCGGCGATGTCGAGGCTCGGGTGAAGGAATTCGCGCCCGGCGGCGTCGATGTCTATTGGGAAACCTACCGCGAGCCCGATTTCGATCGCACGGTGCGAATGCTGGCTCCGCGCGGCCGAATGATCTTGATGGCCGGCCGCGACGCCCGGCCGCCGTTTCCGGTCGGCCCATTCTACGTCAAAGGCTGCCGTCTCATCGGCTTCGCGATGTTCAACGCGACTCCGGAGGAACAGCGCGCGGCCGCCGAAGACATCAACCGCTGGCTGGCGGCCGGCCAACTGAAGCCGCGCATCGACCGCGTGCTCCCGCTCTCCGAAGCGGCGACGGCCCATCGGTTGCAAGAAGAAAACGTCACCGGCAAAGACGGCCAGTTGATGGGCAAGATCGTGCTGACGCCGTGAATCGCCGCTTGCGCGCAGGCTCAGCCGGAGAAATCAATTCAGCGGTTGTGGCTGGGTCGGCGGACGACGTCAATCGCGAAATCGCGCCCGAAGCCGCGCTGGCGGGCGAGGATGATCCACGTCATCGCCAGCGGCTCCAATAGCCGCGCGTATTTGAGCGACCCCAATTCGATCGGCTCGAAGCCGATATCGGCCGCAAGGCCCGCCGCAAGTTGGTTGGCGGCCGCGTCGTTGCCGGCGTAGAACATGCTTACGCGATGCGGGCCGTAATCGGTGTCGGCCATGTTTTTCGCGCCGTTCGTGTTGAAGATTTTCACGACGCGCGCCCGCGGCTCCAGTTTGGCAATCACTTCGCCCGCCGAAGTGTCGTGCCCCATCGTCAGCCCGGTGAAGTCGGCATTAACGGGATTCGTGCAATCCAGGAGCACTTTTCCGTTCAAATCGCCGGCCGCTTTCAATGCATCGGGCACTGCGGCCCAGCGAACGGCCAACAAGATCGCCTCGCCCCGGGCAGCATCATGCACCGAACCGAGCGACGCATTCATATCGTTCGCCACGGCCTGTTTCTGGGCGTTGCCGGGATCACGAACGCCAAAGGTGACATCGTGTCCGACCTTAGTCCACTGTCGCCCGAGCGCACTTCCCACGTTCCCCATGCCGATGATCCCGATGCGCATGGCGTCCTCCTTGTCGTTTTCCTCGACGATTGATATTGGAGGAACAATACGGAGCAACTCGCGTACCGAGATCAGCGCGAACCGAAACTCCGCCCGTAGCGGAATTTGTGAAAATTCCGAGACCCTACGGGCGATCGACTGAGTTTTGGCAAACTCAGCTACAAGAACGCGTGCGCGCCGCTGCCTACGGCTGCACTTCGTAGATCGGCAGATGCCGATAATAGACCTCCAGCGAGAGCATATTCATTGTCGTCACATAGACGCGGCCGCCGTAGGTGCCCCAGCGATCGGGCACGGGGCCGAGCGGGTCCCAGCTTCCCGAACGCTCACCAATCTTGATCTGCGAGTTGACCAGCAGCGGATGCAGCCGCTCGCTCCAGGCTTTCCAATACTCGCCGCGCAATTGGAACATGACCTGCGTCGCGTAGTACCAGTAGTACGTATCGCGGGAAAGGTCGTCGGTGTCTTTCGGTAGATTGTCCTTGATGAAGTCGGCGCCGCGGAGCAAGGCCGGGTCGTCGCGCTTCGCGCCCAGGTACATCCGCATCAGCAAGGCGACGGAAGTCATCACCGGGTGGTTCCGATCTCGCCCGCCTTGCGATTCGCGCTCGAAGGCGTTGTAGACATAGCGAGAAGCGTCTTGCGGCACGACTTCAGCGGAGTCGAGCCAGCGGGTGACGCCGTCGTAACATTCCTTCGGCACTTGCAGCCCGGCGAGATCGCCGCTCTTGAGAGCCGTGGTTGTCCAACCGGTGACCGACGTGTCGCTTGTGTCGGGCCGAGGGCCATACCGCCAGCCGCCGAGCTTCGGGCTTTGCGCGGCGACGATGAAATCGAGCGATTTTTGGGCCGGATCGCGGAGCTTCGGATCGCCCGTCATGCCAAACGCCTCGCAAAGTGCGATCGAAGCGATGGCATGGCTGTAGAGCCACGCGCTTTCATTCGATTTCGCATGCATGGGGATGTAGAGATCGCCGTTGTCTTTCTGATGTTTCAAGAGAAACTCCAGACCGCGGCGGACGACGTCGCGATATTTGTCGTCGTAGTGATCGTAGCCGGCGCCCAAATAGGCAAGCAGCGCCAGGCCGGTGGCGGCGGTGTCGGAATGAATCGTGTCGGTATTGGGCGCGGGCGCGCCGGGAAAATGCTCGAGGCTCCAATGGCCATCGTCGGCTTGCAGACGCGTGAGATAGACGAGCCCGCGCTCGATCGTTTCCTCGGTTTTGCCGTCGGGGCCATCGCCGGCGATCTTATTGCCACCCGGGCCGTTTCCGCCGGGACCATCGCCGCCCGGTCCGTTCCCACCGGGCCCCTTGCCACGACCGCTAAACGAAGCGGCCGGCACTCGAACCGGCAAGCTCACCACGGCCGGTCCGCCATCACCGCCTCCACTACTGCGCGGCAGGAATCGCCCGACCGACATTGCGAGTTGATCGCTATCCGGCCGGGCGCGTCGATCGGGCACGCCGAATTGCGGAGCGATGGAAAGCCCCGTGCCGCCCGCCAGACCGGTCGCATCGGACGAACCCAATTGCGACGGCAAGCCGGCCGAGCCGAATCGATGGCCGCTGCCATCGCCGCCGGGGCCGATCGCGTCTGGCCCACCGGGGCCGCCCGCACCATTTCCACCCGCGCCGCTTATCGCGCCCGAAGCGCTGTTGCCAGGTCCGGCGGAGCTTGGAGATCCGGCAAACATCGGAGCATCCGCGGCGACACCAGTTCCATTGGGCAGCCCGACGGCGCCGTTTCGCGGCAAGAGCGCGCCAGTGCCGGTTCCCGTCGGCGAGGGACCGCCCGAGCCGTTGCCGGAAATGCCCGCCGCTGGTGCTCCGACTCCCGAAAGCAATACGCCGGGCGCGCCGCTGAGCAATGCGTCGCCCGTGCCACCGTTTTGGCCGCCCGCGCCGGTGCCGATCGTGCCCGGCAGACCGTTGGCTTGGCGACTCACGCCGGCGAGTTGCGTGTCGACGGGTCCGGTGGCCGAGCCACTTGCCGTGCCCGCGCCGGTTCCTTGAGTTCCTTGACCGGAGCCATTGCCGCCCGGACCGCCACCGCCGGGCGGAAGTTGCGGCATGTCGGCTTTCACTTCGGCAGCCAATCCGCCGGCCGCAGGTCGGCCCGGCAAACCGATACCGGCGCCGAGACCGCCGGGGATGCCGCCAGAAATTCCGCCGGGAAGATCGGTGTTGCCCTCGCCGGGGCGGCCGATTTGCACGGCTGCGACTACCATCGCTCCGCCGCTGGCGCCCAAGCCGCCAGGACCATCACCGGGGGAAGTGCCGCCGGCCAACGCCGCGCCGCCTGGAATACCGCCGCCGGGCGAGGTTCGCACCGCGCCGGTAGCGCGACTTTCTGGAACGGGACCGCCCGAGCCAACGCCATCGCCGCCGGAACCACCCGAGCCGCCGGTGCCGATGCCCGCTGGGATCGCCGCCGCCGCCGCGACACCGCTACCCGGAATCGGCGAGACGCCGGCGATTCCGCCAGCGCCGCCGATCGTTCGTGGAAGCTGCGCACCCGCCATTCCGAGCCCGACGGTCGGTTGACCATTTCCATCAGACCGGCCGGCGCCGCCGCCAATGCCAGTTCCGGCGCCGACATTCAATGCAAGTTGCGTGGGACCGACGTCGATCGCGCCGCTGCCGCCCAGCCCATTGCCGTGCCCGATGGGGCCGCCGACGGTGGACCGGCCCGCGCCGGCCAGCGATGCCGCGCTCAAAGGTGCGTTGGGCGAACCGGGATCGCGGCTGACGAGCAATGTGTCGCTGCCGGTTGGAACCATGGCGACCGCGCCGGAAGTGACTTCGCCTGTCACGGCGGCGCGAGACAGCCCGCCGGGTTGGCCGATGCCGACGGCAGGTCCGCCGGAGAGTCCGTTGCCTTCGCCCAACTTGCCGGCGATTGAGCCACCAGCATTCGACGATCCGAGCGCGGCGGCAACATTCGGTTGGAAGGCCGCATTGGGCAATCCGGCGTCAAATCCTTCGCCGCGGCCTGGTCCAACCGGTCCACCGATGGCCCTGGCGATGCCGACGTGGGCTGGCCCCGGCGCTGGCGAATCGGCCGAGGCGGCCTGGCCCGGTGTTCCAATGACGCCGCCCGGTGGGGCAGCGGCCGGAAGACCGGCGATCGCGGCCGAGAGGGCCGGAGAACCGACGCCTGCCGTGCCCAAGGGCGTGTTGCCGAGCGGGCCGATTCCGGGAACCGACGGCTTGGCAACCGGGCCGCTGATCGGTCGATCGCGGCCGGGCGTCGCGCCGGCCATCGCCACGGTGACGCCGAAACCGCCCGCTCCCGCCGGACCATTCAACTCGGGACCGGAAGGACGAGTCGGCGAAGAGGCGGGGGAACTACGCACGATTTGTGTCGCGGCCGCTTGCAGCGGGCCAGAACCTTGACCGCGATCCGCGATCGACGGCTGAATCGGACCAATCGGCCCGGCCGGAGTCAAATCGGCGACGGGACCAACAACCTTGGAATCGCGAACGGAGCTCACCAGCCCAGCGTTCGGAATATCCGGCTTCGCCGACAGGGCCTCGGGGCGAACCGGCGAGGCCATCGCGACCACCAGCGGCGCCTTGGGAGCCGGCGAAGCCGCGTCGGGCGAGGGCAAGCGGCTGACCACGGCTCCGGCAATCGCTTGCCGGCCGACGCCCGTCGCAGGGCGCGGCGCACCTTGTTCCGCCGTCTGTTCGTGCCGTGCCGGAGCCGCGGGAGCGGGCGCTTCGCCGCGCGGAACCGCCGCTGGTTCGGTCACGGTCTTCACCAGCGCTGGACCGACGGCAATCGTCGCGGTCGGCTGTTGATCGTCGGTTCGCGGCGCGGCTTCCGCCCGCGGGCCACCGGGTTGCACGACCTGCGGCAGCATCGCAACCAGATCGTTTTCAGGCCGCCGCGGCACGGCCGGATCGAGCAATTGATGACCCATCGGCGTCGCATGGGCTTCGACCGTGCTGGCCGCCGGAGCGGCGATCGGATTCGGCGCTTGCGGCGCGGTGATGGCCGCCGCGAGCGGAGCCGCGTCGGCTGGAGCGGACTGGCGAGTCTTCAAGGTCGAAGCCAAATCGCCACGGCGCGGGGCCGCCGATTCGGCAGGCCGTGGTTTCGCTTCGACGACGGCCGGAGCCAACTTTGCTTGCGGTTGCACGACCTCCATTCCAGCCGGGCTCGGCGCGGGCGCCGCCGGCTTTGGATTCGCGGGCTGCTCGTTGCGGGCAATTTCGACCGGCTGCTGATCGGGCAAACTTGTGGGCAAACCGCTCTGCACCGGCTTTTCGAGATCGCTGTTGGCGGGCAGGATCGGCGTCAAACCGTTCATCTGGTAGTCGGGAAGCGTGTCGATCTCGCGCAATTCGTGCTGTGCCAGGGGAACGCGCGGGCCGACGCCCCATTCCGTGTGATCGACGTGCGTAATCAGCACCACGATTGCGATCACCAGATGCACGGAAAGGCTCAACAGCGCCGCCATTTGCAGCCGTCGGGCAATCTCAAGCGCCTCGCAAAGCCACACCGCAAGCCCGGCCAGCCCGCCGACGCTAAACAACAGCAGCGCCAGACGGACATAGCCGTTTTCGTACCAGACGTGCGTCTGGAAATCGCTCAACGCCCAATTCATGCCGACGACACAGCCGCTGAGCACCACCAGGGCCAGATTGACCGGCCAAAGTTGTTGATCGAAATCGTGCGACTCGATCGGCTCGACTTTGCGGATGTTGGGACGCATGGGGGAAGGGGCGAGGGGCTAGGGGGGAGGGGCTAGGGGGAAGAAGAAGGTAACCACAAAACATGCGAAAGGCGCGAATACGGTAAAGGGGAATACGCTCGGGAAGCAATGCATAATGGGCAGTTGTGCCAACGGTTCAATTTGCCGCTTCGCTGGTGGTGACGCGATAATCGCTGATGCCGACTTTGTTGCAGGCGTTCATCACGGCGACGACATGGTTCCAGACGCAATTCTTGTCGGCGCGAATCACGACCGATTGGCGTTGCGGATTGTCGACCGATGCCTGGATCAATAGCTTCTCAAGCGCATCGATCGTGGTCGGCACGCCGCGAGCGTAATAATGGCCTTCGCGATCGACGTCGATGAAGAATTCCTTCGGCTTGCTTGTGAGCGGCTTGGCGGCGCTGGCTTGCGGCAGCACGATCGGCAAGCTGCGTTCCGCGGTGGTGATTTGCGTGGCAACGAGAAAGAAAACCACGAGTTGAAACAAGATGTCGATCATCGGCATCATGTTCACGTTGCCAGCCAGCGGTCCCTTTGCGGCGCCTGCCATAGACTCTTCCTTCAACTCTGAATGACTAATTTCTAATGACGAATGTCTAAAGAATGACGAAGCACGAATGACGAAACGACGCAACGCACAGAGTCCATTAGTCATTCGTCATTCGACATTCGTCATTTCCTCCGTCATTCGCTTTGCACCGCTTCCGAAACGGATTCACTCGAAGCATATCTGGCCACCGGGGGCGGTTCGACAACCGTCCCAGCTTCACGGCCCATCGATTGCCGGCCCACGCGCAGCCGACCCTCGTACTTTTCCAACTGCGGCAGCATGCTCTGCACTAGATCGTCGACTTCGTTCATCAGCGACTGGACGCGCCCCTCGAAATAATGCGCGGCGAAAAGAGCCGGAACGGCCACGACCAAGCCGGCAAACGCCGTGATCAGTTTCAAGTAGATGCCATCGGAGAGCGCCAACACTCGGTCCTCTCCGGCTGGACTGTTGGCAAACCGGAAGAAGACGATGATCATGCCCTGCAATGTTCCCACCAGACCCATCAGCGGAGTCACGGTGACGGCCAGCGCCAGCGGGCGAATGTTGTAGTTCAGTTTCCACGATTCGCGCGTCGAAGCTTCCACCGCGGCATGTTCCACTTCGGTGAGCGGCCGGCCGACTTTCAACAATACCGCGCGGACCACGTTCGAGGCCGAGCAGGGAAATTGTTGACAAATCCGATAAGCCCGGCGCGGATCGAAGCCATTGGGCGAATCGGCCAGATCGCCCAAACTTTTCACCAAGGCACGCGGGATCACTTTCTTGCGACGCAAGCCGATGGCTCGTTCGATCGTGAAGGCCACGACCACCAGCGACATCAGCGTAATCGGATACATGAGGATGCCACCTTTGCGGAACATCTCCCACGGATCGATGGCCGGAATCGGAATGGATTCGACATCGACCGCCTTCGGGGCCTTGCTAGCGGCTTCCTTGCCGGCTTCGCCGAGATCTTGGGCGGCCTTTTGCTCGGCGGCGGAAGGCCCCGCCGCTGGTTTTGCCCCGTCGGTTGTGCCAGGCGCTGGCGCTTGCGCCTGAACGGCGGCGCCGTAAGCCAGCACTAAAACCAATGCTAGCCAGCTATAAGCCAGCCGCGAAGCGCGGCGCGGGCGCAATTTCATTTGCAACATGAGAGCCTCTCCAAACTATTGCCGTTGGGAACCCGCCGCTCGGGCCGGTACACCCGGCGACGGCCGTCGCTGGGCTAAGTGGGAATGTACAGAATCCGTTGGTCAACCGGCGATCGCGGCCAACCGCTTCTTGGCGGCCGCTGCTTTGTCACTATCAGGATACCTGGATAGCAATTCGTTGTACAACTTTTTGGCCTGTTCGACACTCTTGAGCACCTCGAAACATCGCGCCGCTTCGAACGTGGCATTGGCCTGCCAGACGTGATAGGGAGCCGGCGACTGGGCATCGCCGTAGCCGTAAATCACCTTGTAGTAATTGCGGATCGCCTCCTTGTGATTTCCCTGGTCGAAGAAAACCTCGCCCATCATGAATCGCGCCCGGGCGCCGACGGCGGTTTGGGCGTTGTCGGCCACGTTTTCATAAATCTTCAAAGCCTCGGCTTGATGCCCCAGATTCTGTTCGGCGGAGCCTTGCTCATACAGTGCCTCCATTCGATGCGGCGAATCGGGGAATTCTTGCAGCAGCCGCTTCAAGAGCGCCAGCGATTCATCCCACTTTTTCAATTGGCCCGCGGACTGGCCGGCGTGCAACAGGGCCAGTTCGACGAACTCGGGGGACGACGGTTTTGGGCCGGCGGTGGGAGCCGGAGCAGGAGTCGGCGGCGACGTACCGTTCGGAACAGTGCCGTTCGGAGCAGCGGTCTTTCCGAGCGCCTTCTCGAAGGCGGCCAACGCCGGCTCGTATTTCTCCTGTTTGAACAAGCTTTCGCCCGCCATGATCGCGGCGTCGGCCGACAGCGGACCTTGCGGATACGATTCCAATTGCGCAGCGAATGCATCATGGGCTTTGCCGAAATCGTTGGCCTGGAAATAGGCCCAGCCGAGTTTGTGGGCCACCTTCTCGCCCAACTCTCCCTTGCCGGCTTTTGCGAGCGCGGCGGCATAAGCGTCGGCCGCGGCTTTGTAATCTTTCTTATTGTGGTAGGCGAACTCGCCGACGTTGAACCAACTTTCGGCGGCCAACGGACTGTCGCCATGTTCCTTGGCCAACTTCGCAAACGCATCGGCGGCCTGCTGCTCGGCGCCGGTTGATTTGCGGCTCCAAGCCAATTCATACAACACCTTGTCGGCCGAGGCGTAATTCGAATCGGCGGCGAGCAGCGAATCGAATGTCGCGGCGGCCTCGGCGTTCTTCTTCAAGCCCTCTTGCGCCAGACCGAGAACATACAGTGCGTCGCTACGCGCCGGCGGCTTCGGATCGGATTTCAAATAGGCTTCGGCATCTTCTGCCGCACCTGCGTAATCCTTGAGCTGCTGGCGGGCCGCGGCCCGGCCGTATCGCGCTCGGGCAACCAGCGGGTCGCCGGCATGTTTATCCACTACTTCGGCGAATGATTTCAGCCCGGCGGCCGCATCGCCACGATTCAATTGCGTCCAGCCCAAGCCGATCAAGGCTCCCGGCACCAAGGGGCTGCTCGCCGCATGGTCCAACACCCATTGATATTCGGTTGCCGCGCCGGCGTTGTCGCCTGATTCCAAGAGCATTTCGCCGAGTCGGAAATGGGCACGATCGAGCAATTTGCTCTGCGGATAATCGGCGATCAGCATTTTCAAATTAGCCTTGGCCGCCGGAGCCTTCATCGCCGAATGAGCCACGGCCAGGGCCAGCAGGGCTTCGTCGGCCTGCGGACCATGCTGGCTCGCACCTATCGATTTTGAAAGCGAGTCCGCGGCATCGGCGAACTGTTTCAATTCGAGTTCACTGCTGCCCAAGAGGAACAGGGCCTCGGATTGCCGTTCCGGCGATTTCAATTGTTCGAGTTGGGGCTTTAGCAGCGCAATCACGTCGGCATATTGCTTTTCGAAATACAACGCAAACGCTCGCCGCACGAGCCACTGCGACGCGTCGGAATGCGTCGGAAAATCCTTGAGCAGTGCTGCGTAGAGCTTGTCGGCCTCGGCATGATGGCCGAGCAACAATTGCGATTCGGCCTCGATGAATCGAGCATCGGGCGTCAGAGCATGATTGGGAAAGGCTTTGTCGAACGCTTCCGCATGGGCCAGCGCGGCCGCATAGTCGCCGCCGGCCAATGCGGCTGAAGCTGAAGCGTAGAGCGCTCCGGCCGCTTGCGAATCGCTCGGAAAATCCTTGGCGATTCGGGCATAGAAGCCGGACGATTCGCCGCGTCGGCCGGGCAGGTCGTACATCGCGTCGGCCTGGTCCATCAACAGATCGACGCGTCGAGGGGTCTTTTCCGCCAGCGGCAACGCCTTTTCCGCTACGGCAAGCGCTTCCGCTGGATGCTTTTCCTTCAGCCAACTCCGCGCGATCCAATGGGCCGCTTCGACGGCATCGGGCCCGCCGCCGGCCAACACCTTGCCCAGCCACTCGCGGGCAGCGGCATTGTTGCCGGCCAGATAGTAGCAATTGCCCGCCGCCAAGGTCGCGGCGGCAACGAATTGCGACTTCGGAAACGTGGCGGGCAATAATGCGTAGGCCGTTGCCGCTTCGGCATATTTCTTCTGCGCCGCGAGCGCTGCGCCGTAGCGGAGCGTCGCATAGTCGCCCAACGGATATTCCTTCTTCCCGCTAAGCGTGCCGAACATCTGCTCCGCGTCGGCGAAGTGGTTCGAAGCCAGCAGCGTGTCGGCCTTGCGGATATAGACTTCGCTCGCCAATTCGTGCTGCGGGAAGTCTTTCAAAAACGTGTCGAAGGTGGCGCCGGCGGCGTCTTGCTTGCCGAGTTCGGCTTGCGTCAGGCCAAGGTTGTAGAGGGCTCGCGGCCGCACGGCACTTTGCGGATAGCCGGTGACGAGTTGGCTCCAGGCTTGCGCGGCGTCGTCTTTCTTGCCTTGCGCATAGAGCGATTCGCCTCGGTAATAGAGCGCCTCAGCTACTTGCGGCGATTTTGGAAACTGCGTGATGAGCTGGCCGAACGCTTCGGCCGCTTTGGCATACAAATCCGTCTTGCCGGCTTGAGCAAGGTTGTAATCGCACAAGCCGAGGTTGAAATAGGCATTGTTCAACTGCTCGAACTTCGGATACTTAGCGATGACTTTTTCGAAAGCGTCGCGCGCCTTGTCGTATTGCTTATCTTTCAAGCTCAGGTAGCAGACGCCGGCGTAGAATTGAGCCTGCGCGGCCAACGGGTCATCGGGATAGGCTTTGAGAAACTTTTCCCATTCGTCGACCGCGAGATCAAACGCGCCGCCGGTGTGAAGAGACCTGGCGCCGTCGAACATTCGCCGGGCCGCCTCGGACGTTTGAGCGACGGGAGCGGCGGCTGGGGCACCGGTTGGCGCGGCGGCAGGTGGGGGCGGATTGTCGGCCCGCGCGACCGCCCCTATTGTCCACATCGCCAAGAAACCCAAACTCGCTCGTAACCAAGCGCATGCGCTCATCGAAGTTACCTCGCCGCAAAGCGTTGCCAATTCTCTGATCCGGTTCCCCGGTCCGCCCCGTGCGATTCATTGTAACTGTGCCGCCGGACGGAAGAAAGCTAGCGGGGCTATTCGCCTAGCCGCGTGTTGAAAAAAGGGACAGGCACCTCGCAACCACCAAAAACGATCGGCAAAACTGCTGTGTGGCTCGGAGCCAGTCCCCTTTTTCAACGGCCTGCTCGGAGGTTTGCGCGCGTCCCCGCACGCCAAAGCCAATATGATTACAATGACCGTCACGGCAAAATGGTTACCCAACGTTCCGGCCCTTCCGACGACAGAATGGTATCTTCCGGCATCATGGCTTTGGTCACGGGCGGGGCGGGCTTCATCGGCAGCCACCTGGTCGAGGCTCTGCTGGCTCGCGGGGATCGAGTCGTCGTCATCGACGACCTGTCGACCGGCGACATGGCGAATCTGGCGGCAGTGGCCGATCATTCACGGCTGCGGTTTGTTCGCGGAACCGTGGCCGATGAATCGCTGCTCAGGGAATGTTTGCCCGGCATCAGCGAGGTCTATCACTTGGCTGCCGCGGTGGGGGTGGGGCTGATCGCAAGCAATCCGATTCAGACGATCCAAACCAACATCACGCCGACCGAGCGACTGCTCGCGGAACTGCGGCAATTGCACGCCAACGGACAATCGGCGCGGCTGTTCTTGGCCAGTTCCAGCGAGGTTTATGGCAAGAATCCCAAAACCGTGTGGAATGAAGAAGACGACCTGGTGTTCGGCCCGACCACGCGGGCTCGCTGGTCATACGGCGTCTCGAAGGCCATCGACGAATTTCTGGTGCTGGCCTGCTGGCGGCAGGACCGGCTGCCGGTGGTGGTTGGCCGACTATTCAATGTGGTCGGACCGAGGCAATCGGGCCGGTGGGGAATGGTTCTGCCGCGGTTGGTGTCGGCCGTGATCACCGGGCGGTCGCCCATCGTCCATGACGATGGCCGCCAGCAACGTTGTTTTGCTCACGTCTCCGACGTGGTTCGGGCAATTCTTGCACTGATGCAAACTCCGGCGGCGACCGGCGGCGTGTTCAACATCGGCAGCGATCAACCGATTAGCATTGGCGAATTGGCCGAGCGAGTGATTGCGGTCGTCGATCCCAAGCTGGAAATCGAGTATCAAAGTTATGCGGCGGCGTATTCCGAGGATTTCGAGGACGTACGCCGCCGCGTGCCCGATTTGAGTCGCCTGCGGCGGACAATCGACTTCCAATTGCATTACGATTTGGACAAAATCATCCGCGAGGTAGTCGCCTGGCAACGCGAACGATCGGCTTGATTTCGTCGCGCGCACGGGGTCTGGCTCATTTTTCGGCCCGCGACGGCCAGAATCACCATTGACGTATATGCCGAAAAATGTGCCTGACCCCCTGACGTCGCCACGCGGTTTGACTATGCCTACGTCCAAAATCAGACTCGGCCAAATCGCACATGCCCGTAGCGGCGATAAGGGGAATCACGCGAATATCGGCGTGGTGGCCTATACCGATGCCGGATTCGAGTGGCTACGCGCGGAATTGACGGCCGATCGCGTGGCGGAGTTTTTTCAAGGCCTTGGCGCCACGCGGATCGAACGGTTCGAGTTGCCGCGGGTGCAATCGTTGAACTTCTTGCTGTACAATGCCCTGGCCGGCGGCGCGAGCCGCTCTTTGCGGATCGACACGCAGGGGAAGCTGCTGGGCACCGCGATCCTCGAACTGCCATTGCCGGCGCCCGAGAATCTTTCAGAAATGCTGTTGCCTCCGCCATCGTGAATCAAATTGTTTCGAGCCACGAACCCACAACCCGCTCGCCGTTCCATGTCGCAGCCGCTGGTTAAGATTCACATCCATGAGTCGATGGCCACGATCATTCTGAATCGGCCCGAGAAGCGCAATGCCTTGTCGCGGGCGTTGCTCGCGGAATTGGTCCAAGCATTCGAGGATTTGCACATCGAGCGGCGTGTGCGCGCGGTGGTGCTGGCGGCGAGCGGGCCGGTGTTTTGCGCCGGCATGGATCTGGCCGAGATGCTCGAAACCAGTCGGGCCGCGGATGCACTGGAACGCTGGCACGCCGACTCGGTTGCCTACCGCGATCTGTTGGAGCTTATGTTGCGATTTCCCAAGCCGCTGATCGCCGCGGTGGGAGGGCCGGCCATGGCGGGCGGGGCCGGATTGGTTTTGGCTTGCGACATTGTCGTGGCGGCCGAATCGGCGACGTTTGGCCTGCCGGAACCGCGGCGCGGGCTGGTGGCCGGGATGGTCGCGCCGCTCTTGGCATTTCGGATCGGGGCTGGCCGGGCCGGGTATTTGCTGATGTCGGCAACAACGGTCAATGCCGCAGAAGCCCAGCGGATGGGGCTATTTCACGAAGTGGTGCCGGCGGATCATCTTTGGCCGCGAGCAAATCAACTTGCCGGCGAATGCGCCACTTGCGCGCCGGAGGCGTTGCTGCTCACCAAACGGATGCTGAACGAGACCATCGGCGAGCATCTGCCGACTCTGCTATCCGCCGGCGCGGCAGTCAGCGCCACTTCTCGAACGACCGAGGCCGCGGCAGAGGGCTTGGCCGCGTTTCTCGAGAAACGCCCGCCGCAATGGCCGTAACCGCCCCGCTTGCTGCAAATCAACCAACCGACAGTAAGTCGCCGAATTGCGTCGGTTGGTGTTCAAGCTGCGGCAATCGCGGTCGCTCGGAATCGGCATTCGGGGAAACGCCATACCGAGCCAACACGGCCGCCATGAATTGACCAACCGCCCGTGGTTCATCGGTGGATTCGCGGCGATCGCAGCCGTCGAGTGCTGAATCTTTAGAAAATGAAATCATCGGACACCTCCGTTGACCGTAAACCCTCCAAGTCCAATCCGAATTGCCACTCGGATCGCTCTCTGCAACTGGATTATACCGATAAGTATAAGTTTGTACAGTATTTGAAAAAGAAATACAGCTAGGATTCGTGCTAGCAGAGCGGCAGCCGGCGAATGCGGCTCCAAAAGGGCTCGACGGAAAGAGTGGGTTATTAGCCGATTCGACGCGGGCCAGCCCATGAGCGCCTTGCGTCAGGATACGAGCAGCTTCAGAACGTTCTTGGCTTTGTCTCGCATTCTGTCGCGGATGTGGGCTTTCGCCCGGCCATCGAGAAACAGACTAATGCAATCAATGACCTCTTTGGCGATTGCCAAGTTCCGTTCAACGGTGGTCTTGCGCTCCGGTTTCTTGTTTGACAATTCGTAGTCCGCGTCGTTTCTGGCATTGCGCAACGAGGAGAGTTTTACGCATGCCGTCGTGACATCGGCATCGCCGGCCTGCTCAAGAACCCAGCGGACTTTCGTGTGGCACTCGGGTCCGCCACGCGTCGCGATTCCGCAGCTCTTCAGGAGCTCGTGAGCCGTGTTGTCGGCTGCGTCCGCCTGCCGCGATGACGGCCGGGATCACTGATCGGCTGTGGTCGTTTGAGGATTTGTACGCAGTGGTTGTCGGCTACGGTGATTTCCTTCTGCGGCTGGACTTCGCCGCATCGAGTAGCTGCTTGAAAACGATCGGAGTAATTGCGCCAAATTGAACGGCTAGTTTTGCGGACGGCACTTCATAGATATTTGCTAGCCAACCGGAAGCCAATACAATCAAGCCGCGAATCACCCAAAAGGAAGCCTTTTTATAACGGTCGGGAAACTTGCCTTGCACTGAACAGTCGTATGCAAAAAACAACTCCACGAGCAAGCTGCCCAAGCACGCGGCCAGAATTATCTTGATCTCCGCAGGAGTCATTCAAAGTCCGGCTCCTCATTGGCCGCGTAGGCACGGATCGTTTCCAGTAAGCGGAATAGCTTGCTGACTGGTTTTTGCGGATTGACACTGACGCCTGCGACTGGCGAAGTGGGTTTGACGATGGCCACCGTTGGTCTTGCGATGGCTGCATCGACAATCTCTGTGGGAATCGGTAGCTTGACCTGATACTCCTTGGAGGTCGTAACCGTGTCTGTTGGGTATTTTGCGGCGATAACGAACTCGTTCATTTGTCGCCTTTCTTTTGATTCGCAAATATCTGTTCTAGCTCCCCAATTTTGGTCGTGAGCCAGCCGTGAAAAGCCTTTGCTAGTTCGAGGTCCATAACGAGAGCCACTTCGACTTCTCGAATCATTGAATCGCGTCCCACCCTCCGTTCGAGAACCTCCTCGCCAAGCCCCTTTCCATCGACAATCACGTAGGCTGCATGGGTAGGAATTGGAGGCCGTTCGCTCCAAAGGTCGATATTCAAGAGACCCCGCGAATTGAAGCCGCCCAATATGCCGTCTACATGAACTACCCGAAAGCAACTACTCTTAATGTAGTCAAACCCGGCGATCGGCTTGTCGCTCGATTGCTCAGGTGCGGCTTGGTCTGCTGAATCCCCCATGCCAGAAATCCTAACCGGAACAGCGGTGCCACCGCAAGCCAATTCTCGTTCCGCCCATTCAATGCCTAATCAACTTTTTCCCTTAACACCTCGGCAATACGTACCACTACCCGGCTGGGAGCCGCGCGCGAGCGACTGCGCCAGTTCAAAAAAGTCCGCACCGTTCATCAGTCGTCGGACTCGATTATGAGGCGAAACATCCCGATTAAACTCACTGGCATTGCTGCAAGACGGCGATGCCAAGCGTCATTGCGAGCCAATACGTCTTTGAGGTCTCCATTGTCGGTAACGCGGAATTCCATATGCGTGTCACCAGGAACCTCCCAGTCCTCCGCAACGGCTGATGAAAAATCGGGCTACTGGGTTTTAAGTGGGTAACTGCAAATTCATCGGGTTTTGTGGAACCCCCTGCTTGGATTTACCTGGGCGACGGGGATAGGTCGAGACCGCCGCAGTGGAAGTAGATCGCCGTGG
>Ga0182024_10011936_pt1 | contig 17313 bp, 13 predicted proteins | sample P32metaG_FD_120480 | JGI IMG/M metagenome (GOLD analysis project Ga0182024, IMG submission 120480) | Permafrost microbial communities from Stordalen Mire, Sweden - P3-2 metaG (Illumina Assembly) | ecosystem: Environmental > Terrestrial > Soil > Wetlands > Permafrost | place: Sweden: Stordalen...
ACCCGATCTCTTCCAGAGAAGCGTAGTCGCGCATCCTCGCGAACAGAGCCACCGCCGTGAGCTCGCCGTCCGGCTTCAGGGGGCAGTAGCCGTAGTTCAGATTCTCCCCGACCTTCAGTCCGGTCTGCTTCTCGAGGAGCGCGATGATGTCGTCGTTCCCGCCGATCCCGACGGGGAGGGTGTTGATCACGGTCGCCCCGGTGGAGACGTGCTTCGCTACCTCGCGCATCTTGGAGGTGGATTCGATGGTCGATTCGTCTCCGGTCTTTCTGAGCTTCGGCGAGAAGAAGATCACCTTCGCCTCTGACAGCACCTGCGAGATCGGCTTGAGGCCGAGCAGGGATTCCTCGCCGAGCAGCTGGTTCAGGGTCCTGTTGCTCTTCACCATCTGGGCGTCGAGTTCCATCGCCATCTGGAGGGTGTCGTCGACTATGGTGACGGAGGCCTTTTCGACCGTCTTCGATGCGAGGGTATACCCCTCTGTAGTGAGGCCGTAAATCGCGACCTTGGTCTTCTGCAATGCTGCGAACTCTGCGCCAGCGTAGAACGGCGAAGTGATATAGCTTTTGAAACAAGTTTTTAATGCGAGGAGTCGAAACGGAATCCGCTTGCGCTACTGGCTAGAACTCTTGACCCCGAAGCAGGTGCTGTTCTTCAATCCCGTGGCGGAGGACCTGCGGAAGAAGGGACACCAGGTCCTGATGACCTCGAGGCACTACAGGGAGGTGGAGCAGATCGCCGCCCTGCTCGGAGTCGAGCTGACTTACGTCGGCGCCCGCGGCGGCAAGGATCTCTACGATCAGCTCAGGGCGAGCCTTGAAAGGATGAACTCGCTCCTCCCTGTCATCGCAAAGTTCCAACCGGACGTCTCCGTCTCCGTGGCTTCCGCCGACTGTGCCCGCATCTCCTTCGGTATCAGGTGCAAGCACGTGGCCGTCAGCGACTCGCCCCACTCTGTCATCGCGGGTAAGCTTTCGCTGCCGTTCTCCCATCATCTGCTGACTCCCTGGATCATCCCCTACCTAGCCTGGTATCGCTTCGGCCTGCAGCGGAGGGAGATCAGCAAATACAGGGCGCTCGACCCCGCCGCGTGGCTGAAGAGGGAGCCGACCAAGGCCCCGCTGGGGCTGAAACTCGAGGCTGGAAAGCCCACGATACTGGTGAGGCTCGAGGAGTCCTACGCTCCCTACATGCTGGGCACCGATGAGACGTGGCCCGACAAGGTCCTCCAGAAGCTGGCGACGGAGTTCAGGGACTGCAACCTCATCGCACTGTGCCGGTATCAGGACCAGCTCGAGAAGGTCCAGAAGAGGTTCGGAGACGTCTTCCAGGTCCCCGACAAGGTGGTGGACGGTGCGGGACTGATCAGGCGTTCAGACGTGTTCATCGGGATGGGCGGGACGATGACCACGGAAGCCGCGCTGATAGGGATACCGACGATATCCGCCTACCAGGGGCACGGCCTCTACACTGAGAGATACCTGCGCTCGAGCGGTCTCCTCCTGAAGACCCACAACCTCGAGAGGCTGTCGCAGCTGGTGAGGAAGTCGCTCAAGCCGAGCTACAGGAAGCACTGCGCAAGGAAGGCGAAGAAGGTCCTCGATTCTATGGAAGACCCAGTAGAGAAGATAGTCAACTACCTGGTCACGAAAGGGAACTTCCTCTAGATTCGGTTCTGGATTCTCGCAGACAGGACGTCCAGGCGCCCCCGAGCTTATCGAAGGCGACGACAAGGAATCGACTTGGCTACCAGACAAGCCAAGAATACTTATCTGACCAAGTCAACGGCGGCCTTATCGGAAGCCCAGTGGTGCTGACGGGGTTGGGCTTTAGTACTCTCTAAGCATTCTTGAGCGTGGCATCGGTTCCTCTTGAGAGACGCTTCCGGGATGTATTAGAACTGACCAAGATGAAGCCACGTGGCAGAGGGTTCGGAGTTAAGGGATCTGCCCATACCGTCTTCTGGCCTAACTACGACTCCTATGACCTCGGAGTTCTGACAGGTATGCTATATGGAGACGGAAATCTCATCAAGAGACCGACCGCGCTGCGGACCGGAAGGTGGCGAATCGAACTCTGCGAAGGAGATCTGGGGATAGTGCGAGCATACCGCTGCCTTACTCGCGACCTTTTCAACGTGAAGGCAGCAATCAGAGACAGAGTGACTTGGTATGAAGCTTACTACTGCAGTAGAATTGTCTACGAGTTCATGACTTACGTAGGAGAGCATCCGAATGGGAAGAAAACGGGCGAGCTTCGAATTCCCGAGTTTGCGAAACAACATCCAGACGCTATGCGAGGATTCGTCGCAGGTATATTCTCGGTAGAAGGCTCTGTCACTTGTAATAGCAATGAGAGGCTTCGGGTAGAGATGCTCGAACCTGTGTTAATTCAAGAATTGTATCTATGGCTTAGAGAGTTCGGGTTGCAGCCTCATATCTATCAGTACCCGAAGGAAGGCAAGACGATGCATGGACTGTATCTCTACGGCCCAATAGAATGCCAGACATTCCTTACGAGCATAGGTTTGATAGGCAAGAGAAAAAAGCAACTGACTAGGTTTTTAAGGTCACGAGGGCAGGCGAGCCCAGCCCGGTAGCAGCCCGGTGGAGGAGCGATCCGCTGAATGTAGTGGCAAGCATGCTGGCCTTTGGAGCCGGCGACCTAGGTTCGAATCCTAGCCGGGCTACCTAAAAATCATTCGATTCAGGCTCTATCTGATTAGACGCGCTGACATGGGCGTCTATTGGCTCAGAAAGGTCTTGAATCGGGTTACCAATCGTGCTTATTAGTTATCTCTCACCTTAACCTGTCCTATGCCATACGCGAACAACAATGGCGTCAAGCTTCACTATGAGGTCTTTGGGGAAGGACCCCCTCTTTTCCTGCACGTAGGTTTGGGCGGGGAGTGGGACCTATGGAAGCTCGCCGGGTTCTTGGATCGACTCGAGGAATTCCAGCTGATAATCAACGACCCGCGTGGATTTGGAAGCAGCGACAGGCCGAAGACTCTCGCCGCCTACCGAATGAAAAACTTTGTTCAGGACGTTGTTACGATCTTGGATGACCTGCAAATCTCCAAGTGCTTCTTTTGGGGGCACTCTGACGGCGCAAAGGTTGGGAATGCGTTTGCGGATGCCTATCCTAGCCGTTTGAGAGCTCTAATCGCGGCGGGTGGCGCGATGGGGCCGACTGACGGTAAGGAACGCCGGGACTTTGCCAAGTTTGTCCGCGAGAACGGGATGGGATTCCTTAGCGAAGTGTTTGAGAAGTCTTACGGCAAGAAGCTGCCTCTCTGGTACACAAGGGGAAGACCTCTGAGGGACCCGGCGATAGTTGGATTGCAGCTGCTCGCATGGATCCCGTGGGCAAATGAGGCGTGGGAGATGTACCCAAGAATAAAGGTCCCCACCCTGCTTATCACCGGAGACAAAGAGGACCCTACCGGTCTAAACAAGAAGATTGCCAGAGCCATGCCGGATGCAAGATGCGTGGTTCTGAAAGAATTGAGGCCAGAATCGTCAGACGTAATGCTCGACCACGTCGATGAGCTCATGAGGAGCGACATCACCGTCCCTCGTGCGAAGCGTTTTCTCCGTAAGCACATGCGTTGATCTCGTGAACTTCCGCCTTGCGCGATAGCTCTTGCTAGTCAGTCCGGTGATTCGTGAGTTAGTTTGACTAGGCGCATTTCTCCCGCCACTCAGATCCGATCAACAGAACTAAATTGGTCTGCTCGCCGCGTTTTCCCCTCTGGAATCAATGTTCTGTTCATGCCCGTGTTCAGCCTCCAACAGACTCACGAAAATCATGAAAATTGATGAAAATGGCATCTCCTGAGGCCAATTGGCTGGACCCGAGACTTCTTTGACCTGGGGACTACGATCTCTGACTAGGGTTACTTCGCGCCGTTTTTTCATGCAACCAGCCCAACCACAGCTGAGAGTACGAGATACCAGCGGCTCAGATAATGACTCAGGCACTCGGCATGCTAACTGGCCCAGCTTACGCCTGATGGCACCGTCTGCCCGGTATAGTCCCCGATCACGTAGGCAGAATAAGGCCCGTCGAGCTCGTTCGGGCCCGCTCCAGGTATGTTCGTCATGCCGTACTGGTACACTATCTGACCCGACATGTCGACGACTATGATCCGGTCGTTCAGCGTGTCCGCGATGATCGTATGCCCGCTGGCTAGGCGGAGGGCGTAGGAAGGAGACGGAGTGGGGTTGCTGCCCTGCGACTGGTTGGTGAAGTACTGCCACACGACGTTATTCTGGCTCGAGATCTCGACTATGCGCGAGTGCCCTGAATCCACGATTAGCGTGTCGTTATTCGGGAGGCGGCTCGCGAACGCCGCCGTGTTCAGCCCCTGGTCAAATTGCCAGACGATGTCGCCAGAGTGGTTGACCTCGATCACCCTGTTGTTGCCCTGGTCGGCGATGAGGATGTCACCGTTGGGTAGCAGTTGGACGGCGTTGGGGTTGTTCAGCATTCCAGGCCCGGAGGTCGGCCCGTACGACCAGTCGATCTGCTTTGTCGTGTAGTTCACCTCGATCACGCGGTTGTTCGCTTGGTCCACTATCATGATGTCCTTGTTTGGAAGCTGGGTAGCAAAGACCGGGACGTTGAGCAGATTCGGTCCCGAGCCATTGATTCCCGCCTGCCCATATTGCCACGTGATGTCTCCCTGCTGGTTGACGATGATCACCCGGTTGTCTGAGCATGCGGGGGCTGATGACCCTGCTGGGATGCCCGATCCGGCGATGAGCGTCAATCCGCCGGCTAAACGTTGTGCGTCGTTAGGTCCTATGATCGCGCCCGGACCTGGGTTGCACAGAGACCCGTTTCCGGTCCCGAAGCTCCAGACGATCTGGTTGGTCACCGGGTTGACTTCGATGATTCGATCGTTGAATTGGTCGGCTATCAGCAAGTTTCCCGGAGTGTTGAATCCGCCACCGCCGTCGGGAAATTGAGAGCTCAAGTAAGAGGCGCTAAGCGGCGCTACTACCGCGACGTAGGATGCCCCTGCCGCAATGGCTATGACGTAGATTATGAAGGCCGCGTTGAAAATCTTCCAGTTCATTGAACCCGCAGACGTGGAGGTCATCTTCTTTCACTCGTCGAGCGCGCCTTTGGGAAGAGCTGCGAATAGTTTCTGCAGGGAAATCTGGTTGACACTTTTGAGCCGAAACGGTCTCAATTCCAGCGCTTCGAAAGGAATCCGGCAGAGAAGCATCGCGACATCATCATCATTCGACTCGGATTGTTCATGTTTTCTCTGATATATTAACGTCACCGTTCCTGCGGCGTGGAGCGAGCGGCGGTAATTCGGGGATAAATCGAACTTAAACGCGTTCGCGTTCAGAGAAAGGAAAAAAAGCACCGACTTGAACCATTCGGAAGACCAAAAAAACCCCGCGTCGACTGACTAAAGTTAATATGGGGCTGCAGGCGATTGCTGCCGTTTGGTTACCCAAGAAAAGAGGTTTATTGCTTCGGTATCGATTCTCCTCCTTTTGCTTCTCGCCCTCGCCCCAACCTTCTCCGGACGAGGAGTGACCAACTATGCTAACGCGCAGAGTTGTCCGGCGAGCCAGACGCTCAGATTGACGACCTTTCCACTGCCGGCGAGCTTCAACATGCTCACCTCGACGACACTTTCCGGCTACATAATGGCCGCGTTGCTTCAGAACACGGTGTACCCGTATGTGACCTTTGCAAACGGGAGCCTCGACTGGAACAGCTCAATCACGAACTGGGTGTCGCACAACTCCAACTATACGGTCTGGCTCTTCCATGTAACGCCCGGTCTCCAGTGGTCCAACGGACAGCCGGTTACGTCCCAGGACATACTCAATACCTATAGCCTGACCTACGCGCTCAACTCCTCCTACGACCTGGTAGGGGCTGCGTCGGAGGTGCAGAGCATGCAGGCCGTTAACAGCAGCACCGCCCAATTTGTACTCAACCAGACCGACGCCCATTTTGCGGAACGAATATCACTGATGATCTTTGAGAACGTCCAGCCTGCCTCTGCCATTGCGCAGGGACCTGCCGCGAACCTGTTCAATCAGAACGTGACGGACGGACCATATTATATCGCCCAGCCGTATGTCTCTGGGAGCTCGCAGGTCGTGCTGGAAAGAAACCCCGACTACAAGCCGCTCCCGGGAGCGTGCGAGCTCATCGTCAACTTTGTCGAGTCGAGCAGTCAGCTCTCCGAGTTCCTCACATCCGGATCAACCGACATCGCTGGCCCGGTCGATCCGTCGAGCGTTACTGCAGACCTCAATAACCCCTCGATACACCTAATCGACGAAAAGGGAGTCAACATCATGACGATGCAGTACAACGTCACGAGCTATCCGTACAACATGACCGCGTTCAGGCAGGCCCTGGCATATTCTGTGAACCAGTCTCAAATCCTCAGCCAGGCCCTGAGCGGCTACGGGGTCCTCGGATATTCTGCCGAGGGTGACGTCTCGCCGACGGCCGGCCCGTTGTACAGCGCGAACATCCCGCAGTACAGCTTCAACCAGTCTCAGGCGCTGTCGCTGCTCCAGTCGATAGGGATCACCAAGGGCACTAACGGCGTCCTGCAATACAAGAATGGAACCGCGGTGTCTTTGAGCCTGATAACCGATAGCGATCAGACGTTCGATGTCATCGCCGCGGGGATAGTGCAGGATAACCTGCAGCAGCTGGGCTTCCAGATATCCACACAGGTCCTCTCGGGCCAGACGATTACCGGCGACTTCCCCGGAAACGTCAATGATATCCAGCACGCGTTGGTCCTGTACACGTCTATCGGTGGGGCCTTCTTCCAGAACGCCTGGACGGACGCGCAGCCGGGCTATCATGTGTACCTCCTCTCCTATGGGGTGGGAGGAAACTACTGGGAGTACCCTCCGAGCGTAAATGACGAGTACAATTCGAACCTCACTGCGATAGACAACACGGCCAACCCTGCGCAGGAGAAGACATACATCGACTCAATACAGGCGCTGAACGCGGAGTACCTTCCGGTCGTAACGCTGGCCTACCCAGACGAGCTCTGGGCCTATAACACCCAGCACTGGACCGGATGGCCGTCGAGGTATCTCTACGTGGGCTCGTGGTTGAACGACACGGCCCTTGCCGCACTCAAGCCGGTTTCTACCGCGACCAGCACCTCAACGACGTCTGGGTCCACGGCCCTGAGCTACAGCGCCGCTGTCCTCATCGGGGCCAGCGCTGCCGCAATAGTCGCAGTCGCTGCCTTTGGCTTGACCGCCCGCTATAGGAGGCCCCGCGGACCCCTATCACGGTGATCTGCGCTGGATCTGTCCACCGCCTCGTATGGCTACCTGCTCCCGACCCGTGGGATGGTCTTGCAAGGGGGAGATTCCGATTTCTCCAAGATACTCGACCTAGCGCGGCATGCTGAGAGGTCTGGCTTCACATCGCTCTGGGTCGGCGACAGCGTCCTTGCGAAGCCTCGACTGGAGCCGATGACGACGCTGGCCGCGGTTGCGGCTGCCTGTCCGAAGTCAATTATCGGTACCGCCGTGCTTCTCCCGGCTCTGAGGCAACCGGTGGTGCTCGCCCACGCGCTGAGTACCTTGGACATCATTTCCGATGGGAGGCTCATAGTCGGTGTCGGGAATGGAGGGCCATTCGACATTTACAAGAAAGAGTTCGCCGGGTGCGGCATCCCATTCAAACAGAGGATAAGCAGGACAAACGAGACGGTCCAAGTGCTCAAGCGTCTGTGGTCGGAGGACCACGTGAACTTTAGCGGCAAGACGTGCACTCTCGAAGACGTGTCGCTCTCACCGAAACCGAAGACTCGTGGTGGCCCGAAGGTCTTGATGTCGGCGGGCCTTCCGCTGACCGATGCCTCCATCGCGAACGTCGCCGCGATCAGCGATGGATGGATGACTGCCCAGGTCTTCCCGTCAGAGTTCAAGGAGACGTGGTCCAGGATAAAGTCTCTTTCCCAAAAGAGTGAAGAGATCATTCCGTCGCTCTACATGACGATCAACGTGAACAAGGACGAAGCCACTGCCCGAAGTGAGACCGATGACTATCTTCAGAAGTATTACGGCGCGCCTCCTCATCTGGATCGGTGGGGGCCGTTCGGACACCCGACCGCCGTCGCTGAGGGAATCAACCGGTACTTCGACGCAGGGGTTCGTCTGTTCTCGATACGGTTCAGCTCCTTCGATCAAGAGAAGCAGGTAACTTCCTTTGTCGAGGAGGTCCTACCTCACCTAAAGAGGTAACTTCGGTACGCTTCGAAGCGCTCATCGATATCACCGCGGAATGAAGGACCCGTAGTCTTGGACTTCCTGAGACGACGCATCGTCACCTCGATTGTCGTTTTCGTCGTCGTCCTGAACCTCGACTTCATACTGCCTAGGCTGGCCCCCGGTAACGCCGCTGAAATCTTGGCTGCGGGGAGCAAGGTACCGGCGGCCGCGATCGCGCTCCTCGAACAGCGCTTCGGGCTCAACCAATCGGTGTACGTTCAGTATGAGCTATACCTCAAGGGGATCTTCCTCTCGTGGCCACCGGATTTCGGCGTCTCGTACGGGTACTATCCCGCCACTGTGACGCAACTCTTCTTCCTGAGGGTGGGATGGAGCCTGCTGCTCCTGCTCTGCAGTCTTGCAGTAGGGATTGCTTTCGCCTACGCAGCGGCCGCGGTGACCTCGCTGAGGAGGGGCGGTACCTTCGAGAAGGCGGTTCTGCAGATCTCGGTCCTCGTAAACTCGACCCCGATTTTCTGGAGCGCGCTCGGCCTGCTATGGATCTTCTCGATTACCCTCGGTTGGTTCCCCCTATACGGGAGCGTCAGCTTCGACACGACGTCGTCCCTGAGCTTCGTCATCTCGGTCACCGAACACGCGATTCTCCCGGTCGCGACGCTGGGGCTCTCGATTTTCGGAGAGAGCTACCTCCTTCTACGAGGTTCGACGCAGGAGGTGCTGAAGAGCGATTACGTCCTCGCGGCTAGGTCTAGAGGGTTGCTCGACAGAACGATCGCGTCGGGTTACATCCTGAGGAATTCCATGCTGCCACTCATATCGATAATGTCCTTCTCCTTGGCGAGCCTCATCAGCCGTCTGGTCTTGGTCGAGGCCGTGTTCGGTTATCCCGGGATTGGCGATCTTCTTATCGACGCCGTGAGGCTGCACGACTTCCCCGTCGTCGAAGGCACGCTCTTCTACCTCACCGTGATGGTGATCGTGGGCGGTCTGCTCGGGGACCTCCTCCTCTTGCGCGTAGACCCGAGGCTGAGGAGCGAGTAGATTTGGCGTCTTCCCAGGTCCAGCCGAGCCGCCTGCGGTACCTCACCTCGACCATTCTAAGGTCAAAGTCCGCGAAGGCAGGGGTCATCATGATAGCGGCCATGCTCTCCCTGGTCCTGTTAGGGCCGTTTTTCGTCCCGTACTCGCCGTACGCGATTTCGGGGCTCCCAAACCAGCCGCCCAGCTTCGCCCACCCGTTCGGGACGGACTTCTTGGGCCACGACCTTCTCAGCCAGGTGATCTACGGCGCATACCCGTCGCTGCTCGTCGGGCTGGGGGCCGCCGTGGGCGCGACCGCGTTTGGATTCTTTGTCGGGCTGCTCGGAGGATACTACAGGAGGCTCGAATGGCTCCTGTCCGCTTCCACCGACTCAATTCTGAGCATCCCCGCCCTCCCGCTTCTCATCCTGATCGGCATCATCTACCCGGTCAACAACACGATCATAGTGGAGGGACTCATTCTAGTTCTCTGGGCTCCAGCGGCCCGTGCCGTTCGGGCACAGGTCGCCTCCGTCAAGAAGCTCCAGTATGTCGAAGCGGCGAGGACGTCTGGAATGACCGATTGGCAGATAATATGGAGGGTGATCGTGCCGAAGGTCGGTGCAATCGCCATGGCGTACTTCATCCTCCTCGTCTCAGTCTCGATAGTGCTCGTCACGGCGCTCGAGTTCATCGGAATCGGAAATCCAGAGATCGTCAGCTGGGGCAGCATTCTCTACTTCGCGCAGCAGTATGGCTTCTATCTGGGCGATTGGTGGTGGGTGCTGGCTCCTGGGCTCTCGATTACGATTGTGGCCACCGGCTTCGCCCTGGCTGGGTTTTCGTTCGAAGAGATTCTGAACCCGAGGCTGAGGACGTGAAGACATGACTAGCTTGCTCAAGGTCACGGACCTTTCGGTGGAGTATAGGGTCGACGGGAGGAAAGACCCGATAGTCGCGCTCGACGGCGCGTCCATCGAACTTCCCGAGGCGGGTTACACCCTCGGAATAGTCGGAGAGTCGGGCAGCGGCAAGACCACCCTCGGGATGAGCATCATGAGGCTCATCGACCCTCCTGGAAGGATAACAGGCGGAACGGTGGAGTACCAGGGGAGGGACGTGCTCCAGATGGACAAGGAAGAGCTGAGGCACTTCCGATGGAAAGAGGTCGCCATGGTCTACCAGTCCGCTATGAACTCGCTCAACCCGGTGAAGCCGATCTCCCAGCCGATAGTCGAAGTGCTCCAGACCCACGCCAAGGCGCCCCGGTCAGAGGCGAGGGAGAGGGCGTTGCAGCTCCTCTCTGAGGTGGGGATAAAGAAGGATAGGGTCGACGATTATCCGTTCGAATTCAGCGGGGGGATGCGCCAGCGGGTAGTCATTGCCCTCGCCCTCGCGCTGTCTCCGAAGCTCCTGATTGCGGATGAGCCCACATCTGCCCTGGATGTCGTCGTCCAGAGGCAGATACTCGAGCTCTTGAGGCGCGAGATGAAATCGAAGGGGTTGTCGCTTATCTTCATCACGCACGACATCTCAATCCTGAGCGAACTGGTCCAGAACGTGGCGGTCATGTACGCAGGAGAAGTCGTCGAGCGAGGTTCCCACGACAAGGTCCTCTTCGACCCGCTCCATCCCTACACGCAGGCATTGCTGGAGTCGATGCTGTCCATCGATTCGACCGCGGATATCGACGGAGACCTCGCTGCGCCGCCGAGGACGGCGCTGTCCCTCGAAGCGTCTGGGGTGAGCTATTGTAAGTACGTCAGGTCTTGCAAGTACGCATTCGAGAGGTGTGTGAAAGAACGGCCGGTGCTTAAGGAGACGGAGCCCGGGAGGTTTGTGGCGTGTCACAAGTACAGTTGAGCCTCACCCCAACCTCGGACGACGAGACGAGGGCGCCCCTCCTGCGGGTGAGGGACCTCTCCGTCACCTTCAGGAAGAGCCGCGGTTCGATCAGCAGGACTCACGTGACGATAAAGGCCGTGGACCGCGTGTCCTTCGATATCGGGGAATCCGAGATCGTCTCCCTGGTAGGCGAAAGCGGGTCGGGGAAGACGACCGTTGCGAGATGTGTCATGGGGCTTCAGGTCGCCAGCAAGGGGTCGATAACATACCGAGGAGCGGAGGTCTCCGGTAGGAAGGGAAGGTCCCTCAGAGACTACTGGCGGGAGGTGCAGATGATTTACCAGGATCCCTTCGAGTCTCTCGACCCCGGCAAGAGTGTCCAGAACGCCATCTCCACGTCGATAAGAAACCTTACGGGCGAGAGAGGCGAAGAGGCTATCCGCCGGAAAGTGATCACCCTCCTCGAAGAGATGGAGCTCGACCCATCCGACGTTCTGAACAAGTATCCCCACCAGCTCAGTGGGGGGCAGAGACAGCGTGTGAACATCGCACGCGCGCTGGCGTCCGACCCTAACCTAATCCTTGCGGACGAGCCGATAACCATGCTCGATGCTGCCCAGAAGATGAACATACTGCGGCTGCTCAGGCGGCTTCAGTCGAGGCGTAAGTTGAGCATTCTTCTCGTGACCCACGACTTGGCGAGCGCCAAGGTGATGAGCCAGAGGACATTGGTGATGTACTTGGGTAGGCTGGTGGAGGTGGGCGGGACCGAGGTCGTGATGTCCCGTCCCCACCATCCATACGTCGAACTCATACTTCAGAGCACGCCGAGACTGAAGCACAGCTCCGAGGTGCAGGCTGGTGGTCAGGTTCTCTCTTCCATCGAGCAGAGCGAAGACGTGACAACAGGGTGTGCTTTCCAGCCAAGGTGCAAATACTCCACGTCGGTGTGCAAGGAGGTCGAGCCAGAGCTAACCGAGAAATCGAGCGGGCATTCTGCGGCGTGCCACAACCCACTGAACACTTCCTAGGACATCGAAGGCATTCACAAATCCGAAACCTAGATTAACACTAAAGGAGAAACAGGGGCTGATGATAGAACCGCCAAGGTTGATGATGACCACCGGTCCCGTCGAGGTGTCTCCGCGCGTTCTGAGGGCGCTGGGAAACAGGATGATACACCACGGCAGGCCTGAGTTCATCCGACTTTACGAGGAGATGCTCATCGACCTTCAGACGATATGGAAGACAAGGAGCGACATGGTGGTGCTGCACGGTGAAGGAATCATAGGGGTGGAGGCATCAATAGCCTCGATGATAGAGCCTGGCGACAAGGTCGTGGTGGCCAGCGCAGGCGTCTTCGGCTTCTGGTTCAGACAACTGGTGGAGTCGCACCAGGGAGTGCCCGTGATAGTCGGGTCGGACCGCAGGAAGCGGACGAAGATGGAGAGTGTGAAGGAAGTGCTCGACCAGCACAACGACGCGGCGTTGGTGATAGCGGTCCACTGCGATACGGTATCCTCCATCGTAGACGATCTGGAGGGTATCTGCAAGGAGGCGAAGAAGAGGGGAATCCCGACTGCTGCAGATGCAATCTCGACCATAGCCGGGCAGGACTTTCGGGCCGACGAGTGGGGCATCGACCTAGCCATCGGAACCGGCCAGCACTGCCTTTCGTGCCCGCCGGGCCTGACTCCGGTCTCGGTGAGCCAGGATGCTTGGAAGAGGATGGAGGAAAAGAAGCACCCCGTGCGCAACTCATACCTGAGCTTCCTCGACATGCGCGAGACGTGGTTCAAGGGGAAGTATTTCCCGTACACGCCGCTGGTCTCGGAGGTATACGCCATGGCGGAGTCTTGCAAGGAAATCCTTGAGGAAGGCCTGGACAACGTATTTGCAAGGCACCGTGACACCGCCGAGACGGTCAGGAAGGGTGTCGTGGGGATGGGGCTGGAGCTCTTCCCAGAAGACAGCCGTTCCGCGGCCGAGGTCGTAACCACTTTCCTGCTGCCCGATGGCATAGAGGACTCCAAGCTGATCGAGGCGGTGCTCTCCAAGCATGGCATCCTCCTCGGAGGAGGGTACAGGGACCTCAAGGGTAAGATCGTCAGGGTCGGGCACTCCGGGTACTCATCGACGCGCGCAAATGCGATTGCATCTCTGGCGGCCATAGAAGAGGAGCTGAGGGCGATGGGTCACGACTGCAGACCTGGAAGCGCGGTCGCGGCGGCCCTGTCGTGAGAGGTCAGGCGTCCGAGATGGCCGACCCCATAAGGCTGAGCGAAGTGGAAATCGAAGGACACGAGAAGTTCCGCAACTGGAGGCCGTCTGAGTACTCGAAGTCCCTCGAGGAAGGGAAGGCGCGGCTCCTCCGAGTGGAACGCTACATCCCGGAGATCCTGGCAGAGGTGGACCGCATGGAAGACTATGCCGTCTCCCTTCTCAGGGAGGTGATAAGCACCCAGTCGGTCAACTCCTCGCCCAGCGGGGAGAGGCCGGTGGCAGAGATCGTCGCACGCGAGCTAAGGAGTCAAGGCTACCAAGTCCACACAGTGGAGCCCGAGCCGAACAGGACGAGCCTGGTCGCGAGCCGGTCGTTCGCAGGCGCACAGCATCCGGAGGTCTTGTTCTACGGCCACATGGACACGGTCCCTGCCGGTAACCTCTCGGAGTGGAGCTATCCTCCATTCGAAGGAAAGGTTGTCGATGGAAAAGTGTTCGGACGCGGCGCCCAGGATTGCAAGACAGGGGTGTCTTCGGCGGTCGTCGCCGCGCGGGTCCTAGCCCAGTCTGGACTGAAGCTGAAAGGGACGGTGTCGGTCGCAACGGTCGCCGATGAGGAGGCCGGCGGGCACAAAGGCGTCCACCAGCTGATCGAGCGTGGGCTGCTCCACGGAGATTACGCTGTCTATATCGAGTCGGTACCGGATGAGGTGCACATAGCGCACAACGGCATGGTGTGGCTAAAGGTCACGGCGAGGGGTGAGAGCGCACACTCGAGCAAGAAGGCCACGGCCACCAACGCCATTCTGAAGATGGGGAAGGTTGCGGATGCCCTCGATCGCATGGAGTTCACCGACTGGAAACCGCACGCTCTGGTGCCCGGGGGGCCCTACATTAGCGTCAACAAGATTGTGGGGGGGAACAAGGAGAACATGATTCCAGACGAGTGCTCGATTACCTGCGACATCAGGACGATGCCGGGTCAGACGCTCAAATCGGTCCTCGTCGACGTCGAGCGGACGCTGAACGACCTCCGCCAGAGGGATCCGAAACTGACGGTCTCCTACGAGGTTCTGACCTATGGGAGGTCCGGGGAGATTCCGCCATCGGACCCCGCAGTCGTCTTCACCCAGCTCGCCGCGGAACGCGTGATTGGCATAATCCCGAAGGCCATAGGCGTACGGGCGCTCACCGATCAGAGGTGGGCCCTGTACGACGCTGGTATCCCGATGGTAATCTACTCCTGCGGAACGCCGACGTGGCACGTGCCCAACGAGTACATAACCGTCAAGGGGTACCTCGACACCGTGAAGATACTCTGCGTCGCCGCCCTGATGCACCTAGCGGCGGACGAATGAGCCGAGCTCTCAATCTACCTCCCCTACAAGGAATTCCCTAGGGAGGTCGTGTTGCTCAAGCCGCCCTGAGAAGGTTCTTCCGGCACTAAGGGCCAAGAACAGAAGGCGGATTGACGGTTTGATTCCACCGGGCTCTGACCCATCCCCCGACGGACTGAACCTGAGCGGACGGGAATCCTAGCCGAATAACCGTTTCCTCCTTAATATGACGCGCTCCGGTCAATGCGACACGGTTTGAGCTGCAAGGGCCAGAGACGCCGGGGAACGCGGACGGCCGACATTCACACGACGGCTGGGTCTTTCTTGGGGTCGACCGGAAGAGGCCTCGATGAAACGCGCTTCAACAATACAAATGAAACAAGGGCCAGCAGTCCGATGGCGACTGCGACGTAGGGGAGCTCGGATACGATAGAGAGCGTGGCGGCTGGATTCATGACCGCACCTACGACTATGGCTGAGAGTAACACCCCACCGGAGACGACCCATATGATCTTGTAGGCCCCCTTCGCTTCGTAGGTATTCCCGATCTTCACCTGCTTGCGCCTGAAGACCTCTCCCGAAACATAGTTCGTGAAGCCTCCGGCCAGGGCGATAGACAAAGGAACGACGTACGAAAGCTGGATCGGTTGGTAGGACAGGTCGACGAACTCGTGGATACCGAGGGCGGAGAAGAAGAGAGTCAGGAGCACGATGCTCGCTGAGCCGACGAAGATCCCCTGGTCGAGCAGCTTCCCGGAGACGCCCGGTCCGTAGGTCCTTCTCCACGGTTGGTGCTCCTGGTCGGGCTTGAGGTCGACATCGGTCTTCCTCGTAAGCCCCGGCGGTTCGTTCTGGTAGAAGTAGATCTTCTGCTTCGGGTCAAGGGGGATTCTCTCGCCATGAGAATCAAATACTGACCTCTTGACCAACCTCGAGAACGGATAGAGCCACTCGACACCCCTGTCGTGGGCCGTGGTCAGCGCGTCCAGGAATGTGTGGAGGAACGCACCGATGGCCAGAAAGGGGTTGACCAGGTATACGAAAGCCAGGAACGCGAAGTTGTGGAAGAGGGCGCGATGAACCTGATGGTGACGGAAAGACTCCTGGCTGAGCAGGCCATATTCCCTATCTAGGTCCGGAATCGTCGAGCCCGCGGCAATCAGGACTATGAGCTCCGGCTTTACGAAGAATACCGTCCCGATCGCCACCCCAAACATGACATGCGTCGTTAGGTTCATCCTTCGCTTTTCACGCTGTTCGGCAGAACGCTCCGGGGTTCATATTAAAAAGAACACCGTAGTTTCGTGGGGGAGGGCTTTGCGTTGCGAAATACATTAGCAGACCGTTCCCCCGACGCAATTCATTGGGCGCCAGGCCCGACGAGCGCGTCTTTCAGGTAAGAAGCTTAAGTTCTTCCCGAAGGAACGACGGGGATAACTTGAGCAAACGCTGGAGGAGAGTCTTGAGTATCGTGATACTGCTGCTTCTGGTCGTGTCGGCGGTCGTGAGCATCCTGCTCTATCCATAGCTTTCTCTCCCGACCGCTTTGTTGCCTTCCAGCGCAGATCAGGGGAGACATCGGCATCAGGAGGCTGCGGGCAGCTCCGGCCCAAGAGGTTTGCGGCATTCAGGCGATGGGGATGGCCTTCCCCCTTCGCGCTAGCGTCACCTGGCTGGCCGTAAACGAGGCGAACAGGTCGGCCCTCTCCGTGTGAATCGGCACAACCCGTTTCGCCCCGACGCGGTTGACCAGGTCCGCCACTCTGCCCATTGGCGCGTGGCCGGAAGCATGGATCTGATGGTAGCTGAAACCGTAGTGCTCGACCCAGTTTCGCACCACCTGCTCGTCCTGTTCTCCCTGCTCGTTGAAGGCCTCGGTCGTCGAATGGATGTATGTCCCGCCCTTCTCCGGCCTGATGTCTATGAGCTCGGGCATGCACCACTGGTCGAGGTGCAGCAGCACCTCACTGTCCTTCTTGCGTATGTCCGAAGCCGTCATCCCGTTGTCCAGGAACGTTCTCTCCCAAGCGAAATAGTCGCTGTCGTCGTAGGCGCCCTTCTTCTTCCTGCGTACGTAGACCGACACGTCCTTCCCGATTCTCGGAAGCTTCAGGTGCTTGTCCGCCGCGAGCTTGTCGAGCAGGATGGCGACCTTCATGGAGACGACGAGCCTCCTCCCGTTTGCCTGACACGCCTCGTGGAACGACACGACTCTGTCCAGGTCATTTCCTCGGAAGGAAGAGAAGACAAGGCGCTTGCTCTTGGAGAGCAGGCGCGCCGTGCGGTCCGCAACGTCGCGCTCCCCGATCTCCGCCTTGGAGGCGCCTTCCTTCACCCGCGTCCCCTCGGTCACGAGGACGGAAGGACCGGCCGCCGCCGCTCTTTCGATGAAGTCGTCCGTCATCGAGCCCATGGGTCCATGGAACCTAAAGTCGCCCGTGTAGGCGAGAGCTCCCTCTGATGTATGCAGTATGAACCCGTAGGCGCCGGGGATCGAGTGGTCGACGTGGACCGGCTCTACTTGGATCGCCCCAATCATGAACTTGTCCCCTGTCCTGAAGGTCTTGATTTCATGGTCGTTGAGCGGCGAGTCTCCGGAGCTAGAATACGCCGAGTGTATCAGGGCCGTCGTCTCT
>Ga0182024_10011937_pt1 | contig 17313 bp, 14 predicted proteins | sample P32metaG_FD_120480 | JGI IMG/M metagenome (GOLD analysis project Ga0182024, IMG submission 120480) | Permafrost microbial communities from Stordalen Mire, Sweden - P3-2 metaG (Illumina Assembly) | ecosystem: Environmental > Terrestrial > Soil > Wetlands > Permafrost | place: Sweden: Stordalen...
CGATGCATTTGCCGATCTTGCTCCGATGGTCCGCGTGCCGAAGCGTGACCCGAGCATCAAGCATGTCTATCATCTCTATATGCTGCGAGTGGAACGGCGTGACGAACTGCACGAGTACCTGAATCGAAACGGCGTTGAGGCGAAGATCCACTATCCGATTCCGGTGCATTTGCAGCCTGCGGCCCGCGGCCTCGGCTACAAATTAGGCGATTTTCCGGTTGCTGAGGAAGATAGCCGCGTCCTGATCACGTTACCAGCGCATCAACATCTCACCGCCGACGAAATCGAGTACACGATCGAGACAGTTCGTGCGTTCTATGGATTTTAGCGCGCGATTCGGCATCGATTTCGACAATACGATCGTCGACTACAGCAGCCTTTTTCTCGAAGCGGCGGCGGAAGCGGGATTCGCGCCGGTAACTGCCGGTGGCGAGAAGAATGCGGTGCGCGACCACATCCGCAGCAAGCAGGGCGAGGCGGCCTGGCAGCTGCTGCAGGCGCAAATCTACGGGCCATCGATTCAGCGCGCCGTTCCGTACGCGGGGTTTATGGAATTTCTCGAACGTGCGCGCCAGCGGTCGGCGACGGTCTCCATCGTCAGCCATAAGAGTATGTACGCTGCTGCCGCACCCAGTGGGCCGAACTTACACGAGACGGCGCGGGCTTGGATCAAGGCCCAGAACATTGCGGTGGGCGGCGTTCACTTCGAGCTCTCGCGCGCAGCCAAGTTGCGGCGCATTTCCGAGTTACGATGCACGCATTTTATCGACGACCTGCCGGAAGTCTTGGAGGATCCGGACTTTCCCGCAGGCGTAGCGCGCATTCTCTTTGCACCGGGCGGCGTGACTGCGGCGTACCCCTATGCCGTCTACACCAATTGGTACGAGCTTGCCGATGAGCTGGTCAGCGCAGCTGTCTAGCTCGCGCGACGCGCTCATTGCCGAATGGGTCGAGAGAGTCTGCGGTGCGGCGGCGATCGATATGGAAAGGTGCGAGGGGGGCCGCAACAACCGAGTCTACCGCATACGCACGCTCAGCGGCGAATTTGCGGTCAAGGATTACGCCGCCGGTGCGACCGACGACGGGCGAGAGCGCTTAGACCGGGAGTTTCGCGCGCTGCGCTTCCTTGAGACAATCGGCTTCCCTGCGGCGCCCCGTGCGTTGAGCGAAGATCCACAACACAGTCTAGGACTGTACGAATTCGTTGAAGGCGAGAGAATTGTGGCGCACTCCGACGCTGATCTCGATGCCGTCGCGGCGCTTCTGGGCGCGCTGCACGTGCATCGCGCACGCGCCACGGCGCTTGACCTGCCCGTGGCAAGTGCCTCGCACTTCTCTGCGGATCAACTGATCCGACAGATCGAAACGCGCTATGACGCGCTGCTTGCGCAAGACGACCTCGCATTGCGTGCGTTTCTGCAGCGGGATTTCTTACCCGAATTCGAGCGCCGCCGCAAGTGCGCCATTGATGCATGTTCTCGTTCGATGATCGCCCCGCAAGATACGCTGGACCACCCGCAGCGCACGCTGTCCCCTTCTGACTTCGGTTTTCACAACACCCTGCGGCGGGCCGACGGCGTGCTCGTTTTCCTGGACTTCGAATATTTCGGGTGGGACGATCCGGTCAATGCGACCGGGAACTTCCTGTGGCATCCCGGCTTCGCGCTCTCCGCTGCCGACCGCGCCCGATTTGAAGAAGCAGCCGTGCGCATCTACGGCGGCGATTCAGATTTTGTTCCACGGCTGTGCGCGCTGCTACCGCTTTATCCGCTTCGCTGGGCGATGATCGTGCTGAACGAATTCTTGCCGGCACCATGGCGACGGCGTCGCGGCGCCGGAAGGACTCAAACTCGCGGTACGACGAAGGCAACGCAACTTGTGAAAGCGGCGGCTTTGGTTTCTGCGGCAAGCGAAATATAGAGTGTCATGACCGGCACCGCGGCGCTCGACGATCGTTCTGTTTACTTGCGTACGCTGGTTGTCGATGCGCTCGAAGGCGGAGGTCGCGGTCATGTCGGTGCGGCACTTTCGCTCATCGAGATTCTGCGCGTCCTGTATGATGACGTTCTCGATGTTAGGCCGGGGGAACCGGGTTGGCCTGATCGCGACCGTTGCATCCTGAGCAAGGGACACGGTTGTCTGGCGCTTTACGCGCTGCTTGCGGACAAAGGCTTTTTCCCGGTGGACGAGCTGCTGCGGCAGTGCAAGGCCGGGGCGCTTCTCGGCGGACATCCGGAAGCTCATATCCCTGGAGTCGAAGCGTCGACGGGCGCACTGGGGCACGGGCTCTCCATCGGGGTTGGGGTTGCGATCGCCATGCGCTTACAGGGCCGCAAGAGCCGCGTCTTCACGATCCTCGGCGACGGTGAGTTGGATGAAGGTTCGGTTTGGGAAGCGGCGCTGGCGGCCAGCAAGCACGGCTTGAGCAACCTCACGGCCATCGTGGACCACAACAAGCTGCAGTCGTACGGATCGATAGACGAAGTCTTGCCGCTGCGGCCCTTGGATAAAAAGTTCGAAGCCTTCGGTTTTTCCGTGCGGCAGGTGGACGGGCACGATGTCGGCGCATTGCGCAGCACACTGCGCGAACTGCCGTTCGACGCTAAGATGCCGAGCGCGATCATCGCGCACACCGTCAAGGGCAAGGGCATTCATTTTGCTGAGGGCGATCCGGCTTGGCACCATAAGGCGAAGCTCGATCAGGCGACAGCCGATGAGTTGCGACGCGCGCTGGAGCACATCTAGTGCGTCAAACCGCCATGAACGCCGTGTTCGAGCTCGCGAAGCGGGATCCGCGCGTCGTTTTCATCGGATCCGATCTCGGGTCCGGAACGCTCGACGCGATGAAAAAGGAGATGCCCGAGCGCTTCTTCATGGAGGGCGTTTCGGAAGCCCACATCATCGGGATGGCTGCAGGTCTCGCGATGAACGGGTACATTCCCTATATCAATACGATCGCAACCTTCCTGACGCGGCGCTGTCTCGAACAAATCGCAATCGATTTATGCTTGCACGATTTGCCGGTCCGTTTGCTCGCGAGTGGCGGCGGGGTCGTATACGCGCCATTGGGACCGACCCATATGGCGATCGACGACGTCGGACTGCTGCGCACGCTGCCGGGCATGACAATCGTGGCACCGTCGGACGCGGACGAGATGCAACGCACGATGAACGCGACGCTGAATTTCCCGGGGCCGGTCTACGTGCGCATCGCAAAGGGCGGAGATCCGATCGTATCGCGGCCGGAAAACGGCTTTGAGATCGGTCGCCCGATCGTGTTACGCGAGCCGGGAGATGTGCTCATTATATCGTCCGGAGTAATGACCGCGCGCGCGCTTCACGCCGCAGAGCTCTTGGGCGAGCGTGGCGTCGAGGCGGGCGTCCTACACGTCCACACCATCAAACCGCTCGACGTTGAAGCAATCGTTCGCGTGGCTCGCGTTCCATCGCTCCTGGTAACGGTCGAGGAGCACTCGCTCGTAAACGGTTTGGGAAGTGCCGTCGCCGAAGTCATCGTTGACCGTAACGTGATGAAGCCGCTGCTCCGGCTTGGTCTGCCGGATGCGTTTTCCAGTCTCTACGGGTCGCAGGACGACGTCCTTCGGGCGGCGGGACTACTCGCACCGCAGCTCGTCGACTCGATCTTGGCTGCTGTCGAGCGCGTGGGCGTGCCGCTATGAACCTCCTGACGACGGCTGAGCAGAAGCTCTCCGATGAGTTTTGCTCTCGTGGTTTTCTGATCACAGATGCGGAGAACCGTGCGGCGCTCGACGAGATTCAATCGGCCGTGGCAAAAGAGGCGGCCCAATTCTTAGGTATCGCCGCGCCCGAGAGCCGGATCGAGTTTTTCGATCGCATCGCGGATCGCGTGTCACCGAGCCGGCTCAACGACCTGCGGCTCGCCGTGATCAACCACCTCCAAGCCGCCCCGTGGTTTCGCGAAGCGTACTTTGCTTGTGCGCGCTCGCTGATCGAAATGCTCGTCGGGAACGAACTGGCGATGCAGCGCGGCGTCGGCTTCAGCATTCAGCTGCCGGAGGACGAGAAGTCCTTGCTGCCGCTTCACTCCGACGCCTGGTCCGAAGACTCGCCGTTTGAGGTGGTGCTATGGATCCCGCTCGTCGACGTCTTTCGTACGAAGAGTATGTTCATTCTGCCAAAGGAGCACGAGGCTCGGTGGAGGCGGGAAATGCCCGATTACGGCGATCGCGGCATCGACGCAATGTTCACCGACATGGAAAAGGACCTCCAGTGGCTCGACATACCGTACGGTAAGGTACTGGTGTTCACCCACACGCTTATGCACGGTAACCACGTGAACCGTGAAAGAACGGCCCGGTGGTCGATGAATGTTCGCTTCAAAGGCTTGTTTACGCCGTATTCCGACAAGCGGCTCGGCGAGTTCTTTGAGCCCATTACGATTCGTGCTGCGTCACGCGTCGGCATGACGTACCAGCAACCGTCCGGGTTCGCGGGTTAGTCGTTGGAGCCGCGCAATCGTTACGGATACCGCGGCTACGTGGCCAGCCGGGCAGTTCGCGGCGCGAGCTTTCCACAGCAGGTTCAAAATCTCGTCGTGCGTGACTATGCGGCACGCAACAGCCTGCGGTATCTGCTGAGCGCGACCGAATACGCGATGCCGTCGTGCTTTATGATGCTCAACACCCTTCTCGACGAGCTGCCGCGGCTCGAAGGCGCGATCTTCTTCAGCATCTTCATGCTTCCGCAGCGCAAGGAGCACCGACTCAGGATATACGACCGGGTGCTGGCCGAAGGCTGCGAGCTGCACGCTGCTTTGGAAAATGTGGCGCTTCGCTCGCGCGACGACATTCAGGCCGTCGAAGATTTGCTGGATGCGGCATTCACATTGCCTCTCGTACCGATGGGCGGACGCTACGAAAAGGATGAGGCGAGCTCGGAAGAGCGCGACCGCGATGAGTTTTGGCGGTCGTTGACGGCCGCATTGTGACGCCGCTGTATGTCGTAAGCGCACACGGGAAGAGGCAACACGCGGGGCCCGACGAAACGGCCAGAGCATGTCGATGAACAACGTGGGCGAACTCGGAGAGCGCATCGATTTCACGCAAGCGCTGCATTCCTCGACGAAACGGGATTACGTCGCGCGGGTCGTCGAGTTCGACAAGGCGACGAGCGCCGAGGTCGCTTCGCGCTTCGGGCAAGAGTACTGGGACGGTGAGCGGCACTATGGTTACGGCGGCTATCGGTACGATGGACGCTGGCGGCCCATCGCGCAGAAGATGGCGGATCATTACGGCCTCAAGGCCGGCATGCGCATCCTGGACGTAGGGTGCGGGAAAGGCTTTCTGCTCTACGAGTTCACCCAAGTCGTTCCCGGCATCGAAATCGTCGGAATCGACATCTCGACATACGGTATCGAGAACGCGAAGGAAGAGGTTCGCCCGTACCTGCAGGTCGGGGATGCGTCGGTGCTTCCCTACGCGGACGACTCATTCGATCTCGTCGTAACGCTCGGCACGCTGCACAATCTGCCGATCGGCAAGCTGTGGTCAGCGGTGAGCGAGATCGAGCGCGTTGGGCGCGGCGGAAAGTACATCATGGTGGAGTCCTACCGCGACGAGCGCGAGAAGGCGAACCTGCTGTACTGGCAGCTCACCTGCAAGAGCTTCTACGGCACCGACGACTGGGAGTGGCTGTACCGGAAGATCGGATACACCGGCGACCACGGATACATCTTCTTCGAATAGCCGAGCCCGAGCGATGAACGGCGAACCCGGCGTCGAACCGGGCGTGTATGCTCGCCTATGTGACCGGGGCCGCCGGGTTCGTCGCCTCCCATCTCGTCGACCGGCTGTTACACGAAGGCGCGGTCGTTATCGGTGTGGACAACCTCTGCACGGGCGACATGCGGAACCTCGACCAAGCTTTGGCACACGAGCGCTTCGGTTTCGTCCGAGCCGACGTGTCGCAATCATGGGACGAGTGGATCGGCGCATTACCCGAGGATCGTCAACGGCCCGACGGCGTGTTCCACCTGGCGTCGCCGGCTAGCCCGGTTCACTACGAACGCCTGGCGTTGGAAACCATGGCCGTCAACGGGCTAGGGACGATGCACGCCGTGGCCTTTGCCCAGCGAACGGGTGCAACGCTTCTTTATGCTTCGACCAGCGAGTCTTACGGTGATCCGCTCGAGCACCCGCAGCGCGAGACGTATTGGGGCCACGTCAATCCGATCGGCATCCGCTCGTGCTATGACGAGTCGAAGCGGTTCGGTGAGGCCTACGTCACGACCGCCGTCCGCAAGATCGGGGTCGACGCGCGCATCGTGCGCATCTTCAATACGTACGGCCCGCGCATGCAGGCCGGCGACGGACGCGTCATCCCGAACTTCTGCATCTCGGCGCTGACCGGATCGCCGCTGACGGTCTACGGCGACGGTTCTCAGACGCGCAGCTTCTGCTACGTCGACGACCTCGTCGAGGGTCTGGTGCGACTGGCTTCGCGCCGGGGCTTGAGCGGACGAGTCGTGAACCTGGGCAATCCCGGTGAGTACACGATCCGAGAGCTGGCCGAGGTGACGGCACGTTTGGCCGGCGTGCCGCTGTGTACCGAAGACCGGCCGCTGCCGCCCGACGATCCCACCAGGCGACGGCCCGACATTGGGGTCGCCGGCGCGCTACTCGATTGGCGGCCGACGATCGACCTGGAGACCGGCCTCAAGCGGACGCTGGAGTACTTTCGGACGACGGCGCGCTAGCCTTCGCTCTCGCGCCGAACAGCGACGTGGCGCACGCCACGATCGCCAACGTATGACCGACGCCGATCGTTTGCAGCACATCGCCGGCGCTTCGGTGCCGGACGACGACCGCAATGATCTCTCCCAACGCCACCGCCGCCAGGGGGCCAACGAACGCCGTGCGGCCGCGCGCGATGTTATAGGTCGCGACGACGTTCGCGACGCAGAGCGCGGCCATGGCCAGGACATACGGCTCGAGCATCGGCGCGGCGGAGGTGAACGCTCGCCCCGCGATGGCCGTCATGACGAGTTGCGGGAAGAGCGCGAAGCCGATGCAGGTCGGAATGCAGATCGCGAGCGTGAGTCCGACCGCCTGAGCAAACAGCGCGCGTGTCGTGTGCCCCCGCTGCGCCGTCAGCGCGGCTTGCGGCAAGAGCACGACCGGGATGAAGCTGGTGACGGCGTACAAGGCACGACAGGCGAGGGAGACCGCGCCGTACAGTCCCGCCGTGTGTGCGTCCAAATATCGCTTCGTCAGAATCGTGTCGAAAAACAGCATGACGTAGATGCACGACACGGTTAGCGCCACGCCGGCGGTCGTGCCAACCGCGCGTCGGAGCGAATACGGTGGTGCGACGCCGCGGCGGTGCGGGTGGCCGACGACATACGTGTACGCTGCCGGCACCGCATACGCACAAGCAGCTCCGGCGAGTGCCCCCGGCAGGCCGGCGACTACCGCCATCAAGGGTGGGAACACCGCCTTCGACGCGCCCTCGACCACGTTGGAGAGCGCGAACGCGCTGAACGACGAGGTGCCTTGCAGAACGCCGCGAAAAAACGGCAGTGCGATCAGGCCACCGAGCGCGAGCGCCGCGATCACGACCAGCCACGCATCGCCGAGGTGCAAGAAGTCGGCAATGGGCTTCGCGAGAAGTGCCATAACCGCGGTCGCTCCGGCGGCGATGATCAGCGCCAGGCGATCAACCGCGCGCACCAAGCCTGCGAGGCCCTCGGGATCGTCGGCGTACTGGGTGGAGAGTTTGGCTACCGTCAACTGGGCGATCGCGGCCGGTGCGCTGGCAACGAACACGATCGCGAGCAGCGACGAGAACGAGCCGTACGCCTCCACGCCGAGCGCCCGGCTCACCAGCGCGTAGAAAACGTAGCTTAGGAGATTGTTCGCCAGCGTGCCGGCAAACGTCAAACCGGCGTGCTTTGCGACACGCGCGTGCACCGAGGCGCTCCCGCTCATAGCCGCAACCCGAAGTCTTCGGCGTCGACGGTCAGGTTCGGATTGTAATACGGATCGCGCGCGGCCCAGTCGGGCCAGCGCCGACGAATTGCTTCTACCTCTTCCATCGCGCGTGCGACCTTGGCCGGCGTGTCGTCACCGCCACGGCTCTTGGATTCATAGTGGCGGACCCGCGCGCGCGGGACGAAGACGTTGCGGTAACCGCGCTGGCGTAGCTTCAGGCACAGATCGACGTCGTTGTACGAAACCGCCAGCGATTCATCGAGACCACCGACCTCTTCGTACTTGCGCTTCTCGAGCATGAGGCATGCACCAGTGACGGCGAGGTAGTTCGTGTCGAGCGCGAGTCCGCCGTGGTAGCCACGTGCGTTGGCCGGAAGGTAACGATGCGCGTGTCCGGCCAGGCCGAGAATGCCGAGCACGATCCCGCCATGCTGCACGGTGCCGTCGGGATAGAGCAACATTGCGCCGACGGCGCCAATGTCGGCGCGCCGAGCCTGGCCGAGCATCGCTTCCATCCACTCGGGTTCCAGCACCTCGGTGTCGTTGTTGAGCAGCAGCATGAACGACGCATCGGTGGCCCGCACGGCTTCATTGTTCAGCCGCGAATAGTTAAACGGTGCCGGATCGCGCAACACACGAAACCGATTTGGCTCGCGGTGCTCCCAATCGGCCAACAGCTCGTGCGTCTCGCTCTCGCGGCTGCCGTTGTCAATAACGAGCACCTCGAAATTGCGGTAGGACGTCTGCTCGAACACTGAAGCAATGCACGGACCGAGCAGGTCGGCCCGATCGCGGGTCGGCACGATCAAACAGACGCGCTCGTTGCCAGGCACGGCGAATCGAACGTCGACGCCGGCGTCGACGACGGTGATCGCCGCCGACTCGCCGCGGCGTCGTAGCGTAACTTCCACCGCCAGTGCGAGATCCTGATTCTCGACGACGTTGCTGACGTGACGATGGCATAGGACGCGCGGCACATGCGCGACGCGGTCGGTCTGCTCGGTGACCCGCAACAGCGCTTCGAACCAGCGCGCCGTCTCGAACACGTCGCGCACGCCACCGACGCGCTCGAGCAGCGCGCGGCGCATCACGCAGATTCCGCCGACGTAGTCGCGAGTCAGCAGCGTCTCCGGCGACCACTCCGGCTTGAACCACGGATCGCCCGGCACGTTGCGATCGTCGAGCCGGTCCTCGTCGGAATAGACGACATCAGACCCGTCTTGTAGTGTCAGCGCGAGCTCGAAGAGCGCGTGCGGCTCGAGCCGGTCGCCGGGTTCGAGCGGCCCGACGAAATCGGCGGCGCCGAAGCGGTCGTCGCCCGGCGCCACGATCGTGACGCGCGCATCCTGTGCGACGAGCGCGTGCAGATCGGCCAGCATCGCATCGTCGGCGGGCTCGTCGATGAGCACGCGAGCCATCCAGGCCTCGTAGACCTGCTCGCGCAGCGAGCGCAGCGTGGCACTCAGCCCGTCGAGGCGGCGCCCGCGCGCCTCGACGACGATCCCGAAGGACAAGGTGGCCGGCAAGAAACGAACCAGCGTCCGCATCTGCTCGACGTCTTCGGCACGCAAACGATGCTGTTCGCGAAATAGCTGATACGGATCGCCGAGCGCCGCCAGTTCGACCGTGCGCGCGTCTTCATCGGAAATGTGCACCGGGTCGGTCACCGGCCCGATCCCAAGCCGCCGTTTGAGCGCGAACCAAGCGTCGCGCAAGCGCCAAAACCGGCTGACCCGCATCGCTTCGATCGTGCGCCGTTGGCGCTGCACGAGCGGATACAGATAGGCGACCTGCGCCAAGAGCAGGTCGCTCGAGCGGTCCTCGTCGAGCGCGCCGAGTCCGTCGATCGCCTCCGACACGCGGCCAACGACGTCGCGCCAGCCACCTTGATCCCCGACGTACGCGGCGCCGGCCGTCGCCAGCTCCGTCAACACTCCATCGACCGGCAAATCCCGCAACGCCGCGGTCCAACCATCACGTGGGACGACGATCCCGCCGCCGGTCTCGCGCACCAACGCTGCCGCCCCCGGCGCTTCAGCGGCGACGAACACCGGTTTGCCGTAGGCCCACGCCTCGACGACCTCGGGAACGAATCCCAAGCCGGCGGCGCACAACGCAACGGCGCGCGCGTACGCGAACGCGGCGGCGCGATCGCGCTCCTCGGTCTCGTCGAGCGCTACGATCTGCATGCCGCTCGCGCGCATCTGCGCTGCCGTCGCCGCGTCGCACTCGACCGCGAGCACGTACGGATGCCCGCGCGTCACGCGGTTGAGCCGGTCCGGCTGCAGGTTCTCGCGAGGTACCACGTCGGCACCGAGTCCGATGACGCGAGTGCGGCGCCGCGGCTCGGCGCCGTAGAGCTCGGCGACCAGCATCGCCTCCGCTTCGGTCGTGCACAAAATCATGCGCGCGTGCGAGACCGCCGCAACGACCGCCGGCAGCCGCGCGGCCGGCTCGTCATCGAGCAACGGCACGAGCAGTGCGCGCTCGGCGACGTCGGTCAGCGCTCGCACCGTCGTCGCAACGGTGAGATCGCACAGCAAGAACGCGTCGTAGCGGTCGGCGTACTCGCGCACGAAATTCAACAGCTCGGGGCTGCGCAGCCGCTCGTCGAGCAGCGCGTGCTCGCGTTCCTCGCCCAACGTTTCCCCGCGCCGCGCCGCGAGCAGCGCGTCCTGGTACGCAACCCGATCCGGTGCGAGCACATGCAGCCGGTGGACCGGAAACGGCTCGGTGTGGTCGAGTCCGGCGCGGTAGAAGTTCGCGTCCGGCGCGTCCGAGGTCGCCGTCGTCGTGACGACTTCGACGCCGACCCCTTCGAGCGCGAGATGCGTCGCAAAGGCGAAGGCAAAGCGCTCCTTGCGTCCACGCAGATCGCGCCCGAAGAACGGCGTGACCAGCGCGACGCGCTGCCGCGCGCCGTCCATCACGAGGCGCCGGCGGTCGCAGGCGTCGCGCTCACGACGGCAGCGGTGGCCCGCCGGCGCTCAAACAGGCGCCGCGCCGCGATCTCGGCCAGCGCCACGCCCGCGACCAGCCAGTACACCGACGCGACCTTCGGGAAGAAAAACAGATCGTCCGAAATCTGATGCGTGGCCAGTGCGATCGTCGCGCCGAGGGCGCCGACAACGAGCGGCCGTCGCACGCCGCTGCGCGCCAGCGTCACGATCGCGGTGACGAACAGCGCGAGCGTGGCGACCAGACCGATCAATCCTTCTTCCGCCAGACTCTGCAGGTAGATGCTGTTGGCGTGCGTGCGCACGTCGGGGAGCCCGACCTCGCCGAGATCCAGCTCGTAGTTGCCCGCGCCGACGCCCACGACGGGCGACGTGCGCCAAAGCGCGATCGCCGCATGCCAGAGCTGCGCGCGGTTGGCGAGATGATCCGCCGACTGCGTCGCCTGATCGAGCGAGAAATATCCCGCCGGAACGCCGGCGCGCAGCGCCAGGCCCGCGCCCAGCGCGACCGTCAGCGCGACGGCCGCCGCGAAGCGCCACGCGGTAGCGTGCAAGGGGCGCAGAACCAACAGCACGACGATCAGTCCGACCGCGACGCCGACGATCCCCGAGCGCGAGATCGTCAGTATATCGGTCACCGCGGCCACGCAGATGACGCCGGTCAAGAACCGGTCGCGATGAACCAGTGCGCGCGCGACCAGCACCGGGAGCGTGACGTCGAAGTACCCGGCCAACTGGTTCGGCCCTTCGAGGGCGCCGGCGATGCGCGGCGCCGAGTGACCGTGCACGAAGATCCCGCTGTGTGCGCCGATCAGATACTCGGCCAGCGCCGACGCCGACACGAGCAGCACCGTGACTTCGAGCATCCGCCAGAACGGCCGGTCGTCCGGATCGGTCGCGAACGCGACGATCGCACCGATGAACAGCAGCAGGTACTCCCCGTCCTTGAGGCCTTCGCGCAGCACCGAGCCCAAGTGTTGGGCATGGATCGCGCTCAGAGCAATCGCGAGCAGCGTCGCGCCGAACGCGGTCAGCATCGCGCGCACCGGCGCGGTCCGAAACGCGGCGATGTCGAAGCGCGAAAATGCGAGCGCGACGAACATCCCGACCAGCCCCGCTTTGAGCGTGGTGATCGTCGTCGGACCGGCGTAGCGCGCCAAGTCGAACGGCGCGAGCACCAAGAGCGCCGCGACGCCGAGCGCCGGCCGCCGCCGCGTCAGCCAACCCACGGCGACCGCGCACAGAACATAGACCAACGCGCTGACTGCGTCGACCGGCACGTGCGTCTCGTGGCGCAGCGTGACGGTCCACGGATGAAAGATCACGGCAGGGGGACGAGATCGCGCGGGCGACGCCGGAGCAAGAGATCGGTGGCGAGCTTGAGCTCCTCAGAGTCGACCAAGCGCGCCAGAACGATGAACACAAACGCGCCGAACAGCAGATGTTCGCCCAGATTCGCGGCGCGCGCGAGCATGCTCGGCGCGGGCGGCGTTCGGGTTACCTGAACGGCGGCCAGCGCGAATGCCATCACGCCCGAGCACAGGCCGACCTTGAACAACGAGATCGCGACCGTGCGCAGGTGGAAGCCGCCCAATGCGCGCCAGGCGACCGCGACGTACGCGAACGTCTGCAACGTCTGCGACACGGCATTGGCGAGCAACAGCCCACGCGCGCCGAGCGACGGCAGCCAGGCCAGCGAGAGCGCGACGTTGAGGATCACGGTCGCGACCGAGATCGCGATCGCGACGCGCACCGTTCCGGCCGCATACAACGCGCGGGTCAGCACGACGTTTGCCGCGAGCGCGATCAAGCCGACCGCCGCGAACGGCAGCAGCTGTGCGCACAGCACGGTCGCTTCGGGCGTGAAGGCGCCGCGTTCGAACAACGTCTGCACGATCGGCCCGGCCAGCATGCACAGCCCGACCGCCGACGGCAGCGTCAAAAAGATGACCGCCTGTAGGCCGCTCGCGACGCTGCTGCGCATTGCACCGCGGTTCTTCTGGGCGAACTGGCTGGCGAACAGCGGGAAGATCACGGTCGCGATCGCGGTCACGAAGATCTGCTGCGGAAAGCCGACGATCCTGACGGCATAGTTCATCCCCGCGATCGTTCCTTCACTCAACCCGGACGCGAAAGCGCGGTCGAACAGCAGCGCGATCTGGCCGGCAGCCGAACCGATCGCGATCGGTCCGAGAACGTGCAGCAGCCGGCGCATTCCCGGATGGTCGATGTCGATCGTGAACCGCGGCCGCGGTAGGGTCAAGAGCGGCGGCACCAGCACGAGCAGCGAAACGAACGCGCCGGCAAGCGCGCCGATCACCAGCGCGTACGCGCCGTAGTGCGGTTGCGCGAACCAGATGCACACGATGATGCACAGGTTCGCCACGAAGCCCTGCAGCGCGGCGGCGCCGAAGCGGTGATACGCGTTGAGCAGGGCGCCGAGCACGCCGGCGACGCTCGTTGCGATGATCGTCGGCATCAGCCAGCGGGTCATCGCGACCGCGGTTTCCGATACGTGCGGCGCGGCGAAGCGCGCGATGTGCGGCACGTACCACGGCGCGAGCCAGGCGCCGAGCGCCGCGCAGATCCCCAAGCCCGCCAGCAATACCGCGATCACGGTCCAGGCGAGGTTCCCGGCCTGGTCTTCGCGTTCGGTGTTGACGTAGTCGGCGAACAGCGGAACGAGCGCGGTCACCAGCGCACCGTTGAAGACGCCGAACAGGATGACCGGCACGATCGAGGCGGCGAGAAACGCGTCGAGCTCCCACGACGTGCCGTAGAACTTCGCGTAGATGACTTCGCGCACGAAGCCCAGGATGGTCGATGCGAGGGTCGCGCCCATGACCAGCACCGTCGAGCGCGCGAGTCGCCGCGGGGTGCGGCGGTCGGCGACGACGGTCAGCCGGCGGTTAATGCGCGCCGACCCCCCGCAGCACGGCCGGGACGGTCTTGGCGACGATCGTGAGGTCGAGCCAGGGAGACCATGTGTCGATGTACGCGTTGTCGAGTGCCATCCACTCCTCGAACGAGAGGTGAGAGCGGCCGGAGATCTGCCACAGGCAGGTCACGCCGGGCTTGACCACCAGCCGCCGCAGCGCGTATTCGTCGTAGCGCGCGACCTCATCGGGCAGCGGCGGCCGCGGGCCGACGATCGCCATCTCGCCGGCCAGCACGTTGAGGAAGTTCGGCAGCTCGTCGATCGAGGTGCGGCGCATGAACGCGCCGAGCGCATGCAGCCGGGGATCGTCGCGCATCTTGAAGACCGGGCCATCGACCTCGTTGAAGCGGCGCAGCTGCGGCAACATCGCGTGCGCGTTCGGCACCATCGTGCGCAACTTGAACATGCGGAAACGCCGGCCGCCCATCCCAATGCGGTCTTGGCGGTAGAACGGATTGCCGCCGCTCACGACGACGACGCCAATGGCGGCCGCGGCAATGATCGGCGAGGTCAGCGCCAAGATCGCCAGCGACAGGCCGATGTCGATCGCACGCTTCGCCGGACCGTACCAGGCCGGTCGCGGCGGCGCGGCCGGAAACGGCACGTCGCGCGGCAACGATCCGTTCAGACGACGCTCCTCGACCAGGCGCAGCTCGACGGCGCTCATCGCGCTGCTCCCAGGATCGCTTCGATCCGCTCGCCGACGTAGCCTAAGCCGTCGACGATCCCGAGCTCGCCGCCGGTCACGCTGCCGTATTCGAGATACGGCACGAACTCGCGGGTGTGATCGGTGCCGGGCTGGGTCGGATCGCAGCCGTGGTCGGCGGTGAACATCAACGCATCACCGGGCCGAATCCGAGCCAGCAGTTCGGGGACCCGCGCATCGAGTCGCGCCAGCGCATCGCCGTATCCGCGCACGTCCCGGCGGTGTCCGAACTTCGTGTCGAAATCATTGAGATTGACGAACACCAACCCGTGGTCCGTGGCATCGGCCAAAGCGAGCGCGCGGTCGATCGCTTCACCGTTGTCGGCAACGCGAACGGACGACGCGATCCCGTGACCGCTATAGATATCACAAATCTTCCCGACTGCGTGTACCGGTACACCCCCCTCCTCGAGACGATCGAGGACGGTCGGCGGCGGCGGGATCGCGTAGTCACGCCGGTTCGGCGTGCGGGCGTAGCTTCCCGGCGCTCCAACGAACGGCCGAGCGATGACGCGGTTGACCTCATGCGGCGGACGCAACATCGCGCGGGCGCGCTCGCACCAATCGTACAATGTCGCGAGCGGGACCGTCTCTTCGTGCGCGGCGACCTGAAACACTGAGTCGGCCGAGGTGTACAGGATCGGCCGTCCGCTGCGCTGATGCTCCTCGCCCAGCTCGGCGATGATCTCGGTCCCCGATGCCGTGACGTTCCCGAGCGGCGGTTTGCCGACAATCCCGGTGAACGCGTCGACGACCTCGGGCGGAAAGCCGTCGGGATAGGTGGGAAACGGGACCTCGGTGACAACCCCCGCCATCTCCCAGTGACCGGTAATCGTGTCTTTGCCCTTGCTGCGCTCGCGCAGGCGCCCTACCGCCGCAGCCGGCGGCGACGAAGCGGACAAGCCGCGCACGGCCGTGATATGCCCCAGTCCCAAGCGTTCAAAGTTCGGCAGGTGCAGCCCACCCAAGCGTTGCGCGACGTTTCCGATCGTGTTCGCGTTCAGTGCGTCGTGGTACGCGTTCGCATCCGGAAGAGCACCGACGCCGGCAGAGTCCATGACGAAGGCGAGAATACGCGGCATCCCGTTCGTCGCGGTTCCCTCCCTCGCAGGACCGCGCCTCCCGCGATGCTGAACGCGTGATGCTTCACATGCGTTTTCCGGTCCTGATCGCGCTGGCGAGCGCGCTGTTCGCGAGCCTGCCGGAAACCGCGCTCGCGCTGCCTCCGGCCAGTCTCGACATCACCGCGAAGACGGTCGACTTCTATTCCAATCGTTACGTTCTGACGGCTGACGGCGCCGTGCGCGTCCGGCTTTCGGACGGCACGGTGATCACCGGGCAAACGTTTTCGATGGACCTCAAACTCAACCGTTACCTCGTCGCGGGTGACGTTCATCTCGACGGGCCGACGGTACACGAGACCGGCGCCGCCTTCGCGGGCTATCCCGATCTCGACCGCTCGTACTTCTTACCGGCCGAGGGGCCGCCACGTCGCGAGACCTTCTTCGGCTTGGACTGGGCCCACCCGAACAGCGTGCGCGAGCAGCCCGGCGACGCGTATTATCTTCCGGATCTCACCGGCGAGCGCCCCTACATCATCGCGGGCGGCGCGCGTGTCGTGCCCAAGACGAATATCCTGTTCGACGTGCCGCGCCTCTACACGGCCGGCGTCTACATCCCGCTACCTCGTTATGTCGTGACGTTCGGGACCAACTCCCATTTCTACGAGAATGCGTTTGCCGGCGGACGCTTCGACGTCGGCGTGCCGTTCAACGGCTCGGCGCACAGCCTGAGCGCACTGCACCTTCGCAACGATGCTTTCAACGGGACGTACCTTGCGTTCGACCAGCATTTCGTGTGGGACAAGGACTGGGTCGTGTTCGGAGTCGATCCGCTGACCCAAGAGGAGCGTCAGTACAATCTGATCGGTTACAAGCGCTGGTCGCCGAAGCTTGAGAGCCGGTTGTTTCTGCAAGAATCCGCCGCCCAAGCCGGGATCATCAACCGCCCCACCAACGCCGCGGGGTTCGGCGAGTTGCAAGTCGCCGCGGGTGTCGGGCACTCGAACATCAGTTACACCCAGGACAACTACTATCAGTATCTGCTGGGTTTGCCGCAAGGTCTGACCGATCTCAACACGCCGCTGCCGAATTTCGATCCGCGCTGGAAGGAGCATCCCACCGACGGCGCGCTAGCATTTTCCGGCGGTCAGGTCTCACTGACACCGCACAGTCCGCTGCAGCTCTACGTTCAGCCGCGGGCCGGTTTCGGTTTTGCGCACGACATCTATGGTGAAGGCGGGTTTCCGAACGAACAGCCCGGACCGCCGGATTCGATCTACCACTACGCCGGCGGTTCGCTGTACACCGCGCCGATCCCGATCGGGAAGAACCTGACGTTCTCTACGTTGTACGATCGGCAGCGTGAGTGGTTCAACGTTCCGCATGAAGTGGATCAGGGCGATCTGCGCCTCACGATCGCCGGGACGCACCCCAAGCTCCCGCTGCACTACTTCTTGGCCTACGAGATCAAGACGACCGACGACTATTGGGGCAGCCAGCAGCTCGCCGCGTACGTGCCCACGGCTGACGTCGTCACCACGCCGTTCGGCTCGTTCTCGGGTCAAGCGGCGTTTCGCGGGCTCGCCACGTCGCGCGGATATACCTCGTCGCTCGTCTATACGCCGACCGCGTTCTTCGCGTTCAACCTGGCGCTGTCGCGCTTCTACGATACGCCCGCGCC
>Ga0182024_10011938_pt1 | contig 17313 bp, 14 predicted proteins | sample P32metaG_FD_120480 | JGI IMG/M metagenome (GOLD analysis project Ga0182024, IMG submission 120480) | Permafrost microbial communities from Stordalen Mire, Sweden - P3-2 metaG (Illumina Assembly) | ecosystem: Environmental > Terrestrial > Soil > Wetlands > Permafrost | place: Sweden: Stordalen...
AGCAGGAGAAGGGTAACGGCGATCACAGGCGTGCCCAGCACGAAGATGAGGCTCGTCGCATACAGCGCCCAGATGAAGAGCGGCAGCCGGAACCAGGTCATTCCCGGGGCTCGCATCTTATGGATCGTGACGATGAAGTTTAGGCCCGTCAGGATGGATGAGAAGCCCGCGATGAAAATCCCCAGTGCGGCAGCTAGAACGTGCGTGTGCGAATAGGAAGTGCTAAACGGCGGGTAGAACGTCCAACCCGTATCGACGCCCCCGGCCATTACGGCATAGAGGATGAACGCACAGCCTGTCAGGAAAACATACCAGCTCATCAGGTTGAGCTTCGGGAAGGCGACGTCGCGCGCCCCGATCATCAAGGGTATTAAGAAATTTCCTAGCGTTGCCGGAATCGACGGCACGAGAAAGAAGAAGACCATGATGATGCCGTGGATCGAAAACAATTTGTTATACGTGTCCGGCTCAACAAGCGCGCCCGTCGGCTCAATAAGATTCAATCGCATCAGAACGGCAGCTATGCCACCGATGACAAACATCAGCGTGATCGTTCCGAGGTAGAGCAGCCCGATGCGCTTATGATCCAGTGTGAGAAGCCACGATTTCAGTCCGTAGCTTGCATTTAAATAGTTGACGCGAGATTCGGCCGGAACCTCGTGCAGATCTACAGTGGCCGTACTCATTTTACGTTCGCCCTTTCTTGCACGCCGAGCGATTTGACATACGCAATCAGCTGCAATATCTGTTCCTCGGTGAACTGGCCCTTGAACGTCGGCATGATCGGCGCGTAACCCGCCACTTGAACGGAATTTGGCTCCATCAGAGCTTGCCGAATCAAGTCTTCGTCCACGATCTTCGACTCGCCGCTCGCCAGTTTCTCAGGCTTTCCAAAGATTCCCACCAGCGAGGGGCCTCGTCCCGTCCCATCCGCGACGTGGCAATAACCGCATGTATAGTGGCTAAAGATCCTCTCGCCCTGCTGGGCCATCGGCTCGCTTTTTTCGCCACCCGCAAGCCACGCAGCGTAATCGCTCGGCGCCATGACGTAAACCCAGCCTATCATCTCGGTATGATTCGTTCCGCAGAATTCCGTGCAGAACAAGTGGTAAGTCCCGATCTGTGTTGCCTCGAACCACATCGATGTATAGCGCCCCGGCAGCACGTCTTTCTTCACGCGGAAGGATGGGACATAGAATCCGTGTATCACGTCCTGCGACGTCATCGTCAGCCTTATCGGAACGCCCACCGGCACGTGCAACTCATTAATCTCCCGGGGTCCTTCCGGATGTTGCAAGTGCCACATCCACTGCTTGCCAATCACGAAAATCTCGGTGGAATTGGCGGGCGGATGATAGGCCCGGACGTAAAGAGTCGATGACCATACGAACACCACCACGCAGATGAGCGACGGAATAATCGTCCACGCCAACTCCAGAGCCAGCGATGCGTGTACATCGGGAGGTTTTTCGTCCTTGGAGCGCCGCCGGTACTTCACCATGAAGTAGAAAATGATCGAGAAAATCAGTACGGTGAAGAACAGCGTAATTCCGGTGAGGAGATAATAAAGTTGGTCGATTTCGCCGGCAATCGACGATGCTGCAGGCGGCTGAAGCTGCAATATCGCCGCCACTGCTGCACTCCATTCCATTTGCGTCAGACCCGTCATCATCGTTCCGTCAAAATCCTTTTCCGGCTTCCCGTTGCTGCCGCGCCTATTTCAGGCTCTTCGACCGGGCAGCGTGTGATGCTCGCCCCGGAACAGGAAAAAAAGAAAAATTCCGCCGATCAGTACCGTCAAACCACCGCTAAGCTGAATGACCCGGGAAATCAAGAGCCCGTATCTCCCCGTGTGCGGGTCGTAGTGGTAGCAAAAAAGGAGTATCTGATCGACCGGGGAGCTGATCTTCCCTTGCGATGCTTCCTCGAGTCCCAGCCGTACATCGCGCTCCGGATACTGAATTCCGTAGAAGTAACGCGAAAGCCTTCCTTCAGGCGTCAGCATCATGATCAGGCTGGCGTGAGCGAACTGCTTCGACTCGGAATCGTATGCGTACCGGAAGCCCACCGCCTGCGCGAGCTGCTTGATCTGCGGTTCATCACCAGTCAGAAAATGCCAGCCATCGGCCGCGCCTGGACGCCCATACATTCCGGTGTACATCGCTTGCTTGGCTTCTGCGAGCACCGGGCGTTCGCTTGGATCAATGCTCACCGTAACGACGTTGAAATCTTTACCGATGTCCATCGGGATCTGCTTGAGCGTGCGGTCCAACCCGTTCAGCACTTGCGTGCAAAGCATTGGGCAGTTGTAATAGACCAGCGTAAGAATCACGGGCTTGCTGCCAAAATATTGTGCCAGCGTGACGGTCTGGCCATGCTCGTCGCGAAACTTCAGATCCAGCGGAATCTCATCATTCAGCTTCTGATCAATGCCCACCTGCTTCAGCAGTTCCGGACGCTGCCCGATATTCTGCAGCGGGTCAACAAACTGCGCGGAAGCCGGCGCAGCCGAGGCGAGAAGCGCTAGCGCAAGGGCCGCGGCCGCGCCGCAGCCCTTCAGGGCATCCTCGGTTAGCTCAATCCAGCGTGTTGTATGTTTTCTTCTCAGTGCAACACCAGCTACCTTTCCGGCGCCTGTTCAGCCGGTTCTCCACTCTGCGGAGCTGCCAGGTACGCGCAAGGTCCCTGCAAGTCCTTGCCGCCAGCGACCATCGGCGGCGGCACGTTTACCGCTGCTGCCCCGGTCGGCGGCGTTGATCGCAGCGGTAGCCCATTTTTCAAAACCAAATCCATCGCTTGATCGACCGGAATATGCACGACTCGGAGGCGCTGATCGACCCAGCCATAGGTGTTGAGCTCGCGTTCCTGGATTTCGCAGTAATCCTTCAATTCCTGGCGCGGCTCGACTTGCAATCGAGGGCTAGGCGGAAGCTCTCGCGGCCGTTCGAAAGGCGTCGCGGGCGCTCTGACCATCTCGTTGTGCTGCATATAGTTGAACGTCCACCTCATCGAGACGAGCGTCAAAGCGATTACGAGCGCCATCCAGAATCCGAACTTCAGTAGATCCGGGATGTTCGCATCGCGCTTTTCGTAGCCGCCTCCGGGGCCGGGTGCGCCATGTGCCGGCCGACTAGTCTCCAGGCTCATGCAGGAGCACTCCTTCGAATCTCGGGTCATGCAGTGGTAGTAGCGGCAACTTTTTAAGTTGCCAAGTGAACGCGGCAACCCACAAGCCGCCAACTCCGAGCAAGGCAAAAATGTCCGTCAAATGCACGTGCGGAGCGGTCTTGTCCCAGGAGGGCACCACGATCCAATAGACATCGACCACAGTCAGGATCACGATCCAAGCCGCCACGATCGATAGCGTTCGCAAACGCCGCTTTACTCCACGCTGCAACAACAATAGGAACGGAACGAAGAAATGAAAAACTACAAGCGCGACTCCTACCGGGGCCCAGCCCCCGAACGCGCGCTGCACGTACCACGGGATTTCCTGTTTCAGGTTTCCGGCCCACGTAATCAGAAGTTGATCGAAGGAAAGGTAAGCCCACAGCATCACGAACGCTAATAGAATGTTCCCCAGATCGTTATAGTGACTGGAGGCCACCGAGTCCTTCACGGGCGGGTAGTCTGAAAGCATTCGCAGGACGAAAAGAGTGAATGAAAAAGCCGCCAAAGCACCGATCACAATAAAGAGCAATCCGTAGATTGTCGAATACCAGTGCGGCTCAAGTGACATCACCCAATCGATGGCAGCTCCGCTTACGGCAAATGCCCACACCACCACGCCTGGGGCGCTCAAGGCACTCATGCGATCGGCGAGCTCGGGGTTTCCAGTTGCGTCTTGTTCGCGCGACCATTTGTTGAGCAAGCCGACGATCAGAAGCCAGATCCCGAAATAAATGACGTAGCGCACCACGAACCCCGTGGGGTTGAGCCACCAGCGTTTGTCTTGAAGAACCGGATCGGCTTGCACCACTGCGGCATTCGCCCACAGGTATAGCTTTGTCATGCCGAAAAGCAACGGTACGAACAAAATCGCCATGACTCCAATCGTGCGCGTTCCCGCTTCGAGAATCCGCCGAATCGGAAGACCCCACCTGCCACCGGTTAGATGGTGCAACATCAGAATGCCCATGCAACCCCATGGAATCGATATCCAGTAAATGAAGGCGAAAAGGTAGGAGCGAAAAAACTGCTGCGTGTCGCGCATGCCGAGAACTGCAACGAGGGTCACACCAATCACGCCGCAGACGAGCGCGTTCCTCTGCAGACGATCCAGTCTCGGCTGAAGGGTATCCGATGAACTCATTGCGGTTTTGGCAGCTCCGCCGGTGGCTGAGTATCTCCCTGCCCGGCACGTTGTTGCAGTAACTTTTGTCGCTGGTCGGCGGGAACATCACTTAAATGGGCGTTCCGGGCAGCTTGGAGGACGCGAATGTATGCGACGATCCGCCAGCGGTCCGCTGGATCGACGCGGTCCGCATAGCTGTACATCGCTCCCATTCCATTGGTAATCACGCCATAGAAATGCCCGGCTGGCGCCTCTCGCAGACGCTGAATGTGATACGAAGCCGGAAGAGGGAAGCCGCGCCGGACGATAAAGCCGTAGGAGTTTCCCAGATAGTCGTGACACGGAACGCAATAAATGTTGTAACGCTCTTGCCCTCGCTCAAGATCCGCCCGCGTGATCGGGAAGGGGAACTCGTCGGCTTCAACGCCGTTTTCCTTGCCGGTATAGAACAGCTCGTCCAGCCGCAACTGACCCCTCGCGACCGTACCTGCTACGGGCTGGCGCTCGGAGCGGCCGTCCGGGAAAAAATCAGTCGGTTCGTAGGGCAGGTATTTCGGCTGGATATGCATATCCAGCCGGCACCCGGCGAGCACCAATACAACGAGAGCAAGGCACGCAGCTCGACGAACACTCGCCCATGGGGCCGTCCCGGCTGCTCTAGAATGGGTGTCAGAATTCAACTTCAAAAACTCCGTGGGGCTTCAATTCTTCCAAAAATGCTTTCGTCTGCGTTACATCGAATCTCTTGTCTCGCGCCTTGATACACAGGAAGAAGCGATCGGTCGAGGCCAGAGCGAACCGGGGAACGTTGAATACTGGGTGATAGGGCCTCGGCAGACCATTCATGATGATCATGCCGAATACCGCCGCTAGGGCTGCGCCCAAGATCGTTAGCTCGTAAGTAATCGGAATCCAAGCCGGCCAGCTATTCAGCGGTTTCCCGCCGACGTTCAGCGGAAAGCTGATCACATTCGCGTACCAGCACATGAAGAAACCGGTGCAGCCGCCCAGAAAGCCGCCCGTAAAGACAACGATGGGCAAGCTGGTCCATTCAAACCCCACCGCTTCAGCCAATCCTTCCACCGGAATCGGCGTATAAGCGTCGATTTTCTCGTAGCCGGCCGCGTGCGTTCGCAACGCCGCCTGAAGCACCTGCTCGGGCGTCTCGAATTCGGCAAGCAATCCGTAAAGAGGCTGTTTCACCATGGGAATCTACCCGTGAATCTCCGGATTCGGATTTCTCACACGCGCCAGATACGTCGTGCGCGGCCGCGTGTTCAAATCCACAAGTAAACCGTAATTGCGAGTCTGCGCCTTCAATTTCGCGACGCGGCTGTTGGGATCGTTGATGTTCCCGAACACAATCGCCTCGGCCGGGCAGGCTTGTTGGCACGCAGTTACGATTTCGCCGTCGACGATCGTGCGGTTATCCTCCACTTCAGAGCGGATTTTCGCCGCATTGATCCGCTGCACGCAATAGGTGCACTTCTCCATTACTCCGCGGCTGCGAACAGTCACATTCGGATTGCGCACGCCAAACAGGCTCGGCGTCGTGTAATCGGAATAAAGATAGAAATTGAAGCGGCGAACTTTGTAAGGGCAGTTATTCGAGCAATACCGTGTGCCAACGCAGCGGTTATACGTCATGTCGTTCAGCCCTTCGGGGCTGTGCGTTGTGGCGCCCACTGGGCAGACATACTCGCACGGCGCATTTTCGCACTGCATGCACGGCAGCGGCTCGTAATACACCTCGGGATTATCCAGATTGCCGCGGAAATAGGTGTCGATGCGAATCCAGTGCATCGAGCGCCCGCGTGCCACTTGGTCCTTACCCACGACCGAAATATTGTTTTCCGATTGGCAGGCGACAACGCACGCATTGCAGCCCACGCAGCGGTTTAAGTCGATCGACATGCCCCAGGCATACCCGTCGTATTTGAAGCCTGGATAGAGCGAAATATCGTTCGCCTTTATCTGATTCTCTTCGTTCTGCGCGAAGGCTGGATTCTTGCGGAACTCATCGAGCGTGCCGATTTGCACCAAGTCACGCCGGAAAGCGGTTTCGCTCGCGAAATCGGCCGGATGCCCTTCGAAATCAATACTGTATTGATGCTGCACGGAAGCGAAGTCGAATGTCTTGCCGGTCTTCGCGAGTTGTAGACCGCTAGCCATCCAGGGAGCGGCGGCGGTGCGCAGAAGATTGGCATTAAATCCCGGGCCGGTGCCAATGGTTCCTCCTTGCGCACGTCCGTAGCCAAGGTGAACTGTCACAGAGTTATCTGCGTGGCCGGGAACAACAAATACACCTGCTTTCGCCTCGCGACCACCCAGTTGCAGCGTCACATAATCACCCGACGTAAGCCCCAATTGCTGAGCAGTCGTCGCGCTGATCATGGCGGCGTTGTCCCAGGTCAATCGCGTAACCGGCTTCGGGGTTTCTTGCAGCCAGCTGTTGTTTGAATATTCGCCGTCGCCAATCGTCGGGTCGGGGCGGAACACAATCTCAAGGCCACCTGCTGCGCTATTTCCGCCTGCTGCAGGCGCCTGCTGAACGAAATCGGAGCGCAGCGCAGGGGAAGCCATTGGCAACGCGGAGCCGGACATCACCCCATCGTGAAGAGATGTCTCCCATACCGCTTCAAATGCCTGACCCTTTTCAGAACGCTGGCTTTGCCAATAATCGCGCACCAGATCGTGGCTGGATTTGCCACCATCATTGGTGAGGAGCGCGACAATTTCATGGGCCGAATGGCCTTCGTAAAGGGGCGCGATCAGTGGCTGCGAAATACTCACTGTACCGTCGTAGGCACGCCCGTCTGTCCAGGATTCAAGGTAATGGGTGGCTGGCGCTTGCCAGTGACATACTCGGCCAGTTTCGTCGCTCATCAGCCCCGAATAAACGCGTGTCTTCGCTTTCAGGATCGCGGACCCAAAATTCAAATCAGCCGGCGCCGTGTAGACGGGGTTCACGCCGAGAATCAGCAGGAACTCTACCTTGCCAGAATTCAAGTCATTGACAAGGTCGCGCAATGAATCGATTTGGTTGACGGGATTCGCTTCAATCGACTCGGTATAAACAACCGTCTTGCCCACATTTCCCAGCGCCGCATTCATCGCATGCGCCAAAGCGTGCACGAAGGGCGGCTGATAATCGCCTGCAACAACCAGCGAGGTTCCGCGGTGCTGCGAAAGATCGCGCCCGACCGTACTTGCCCAATCGGCCGGAACCTTTGAATCTCCCGATGCGCCCGCCGGAACCGAAACACCCACGGCAGCCGCCAGTTGTCGTGCGAAGCCCTCCACATCGGCCGCGCGCAGCGGAAGGCGATGGTCTGCCATCGTGCCGGTGCTCGTCGGCATGGGCTCCACTACATAGAGTCGATTCAGATTTGAGGAAGCCCCTGCCGATAAATCGCGCCGTTTAGAGAAATCGCGCGTGTAACGAGTATGCCCCGGCCCGGTCGTCAGGAAATCCGAGTCAAGCGAGACGATCACATCCGCCTGCTCGAACCGATACACCGGATTCATCGGCTTGCCGAAAGCCATGCGCGTACCTTCACGCACCGAATCCCCGCCAGACGGCTCATATTGATGCCATTTTGCATCGGGGAACTGCGCCAGCAATTTCTTAAGCTGCGCGCCCGACGTAGGGGAGGTGACCGTTCCCGTCAGGACGCGTACTCCTGTGCCCTTCGAGCCAAAATTCACGCTCGCACTCTTCATCTCATTCGCGAATTCGTTCCAATTACTTAGGACTCCTTCGTGCTGCACCGTCCTGAGCCGGTCAGGATCGTACAGGTTCAAGATTGATGCTTGCGCGAAAACGTCTGTGCCGCCCTGGCTGCCCGGATGCTCCGTATTCCCTTCGATTTTCGTGGGCCGGCCCATGTGGCTTTCAACTAGAAGGCCCAGCGCGACACCCGCCTGATGCATGGAAGTCGCATAGAAAAGCGGCCTGCCGGGAATGATTTCCTCGGGCGGCCTTACGTAGGGAACGATTTTTTCAGTGGGAAGCTTCGTGCAAGCACTCAGTCCGGCCATGGCCGCCGACGCAGCCATTAATTTCATTACATCGCGCCGGTTGATGCTGTCCTCTTTCTCCGCATTCGACGGGAACTCGTTATGGAGAAAATCGCGGTATTCCTTGGTATCCGACAATTCCTCCAGGCTTTGCCACATGCGCTTGCCACCTTCGCGCGCAATCTTCGCACGTGCCGCAACGAGGTCGATCGAATTCTTGGGTGTGGAGTCTTGGCTCATTTTCTCGCTTTCACCGATGACACGTCGAGCAGTTCTGCAGGCTCTTAATCTTATATGCCGCCACAAGTCGCCGTCCGAGCTCGAGTTGCTTCTCTCCGGAAGGCGGCTGATAAAAAGGATTGAAAACTTCCGACTTCGGTCGAACGTACTTTTCCGGCTGCCGGTGGCACTCCAGGCACCACGACATGTACAGTGTGCCAGCGCGATACATCAAAGGCATATCCGCAACTTGCCCATGGCAGGTTGTGCACCCAACGCCCTTCGCCACGTGGATGCTGTGGTCGAAGTACACAAAATCCGGCAGCGCATTCACACGCGTCCACGAGAGCGATTGGTCGGTGCGGTAACTTGCGCGCACCGGCTCGAGCATCTCGGAGTTGGTCCAAATTTGCGAATGACACGTCATGCAAGTCTGCGTCGGAGGAACCCCGGCAAACGAGGATTTTTCCACGGATGTATGGCAGTAGCGGCAGTCGATTCCAAGTTCCCCGGCGTGGTGCTTGTGGCTGAACGGTACCGGCTGCTGCCGCGCAACGTCCTGGTCGGTGTACCACGGGGACATCGTTATTTCCCACAGCGCAATACCGAGCAGCCCGATCAGAACAACGGCGCCAATAATGCTCGCCCGCGACAGAAAGTTAGCGCTTCGATGAAAAATCTGTGGCATTGACTCTCTTCAGTATTTTCTTATACGTGCAATTTCTCTTCTTCTGTCTGGTGCACGAGCGACCGCATCTCGACCATCGAAATCATCGGCAGGAAGCGAATGAACAGATAGAACAGGACGAAGAACAAACCGAACGACCCCGCCAGCGTCGCCCAGTCCCAACGGGTCGGGTAGTACATATCCCACTTCCCTGGAAGGAAGTCGCGGTGAAGGCTAATGGAGATGATGACGAATCTCTCCAGCCACATTCCTACGTTGATGATCAAGGCGACCACAAACAGTGCCGCGGGACTTCTGCGGGTTTTACGCGACCATAATGATTGAGGAATGATGAGGTTGCAGGTAATCAAGCCCCAATAGACCACCTTGTACGGCCCGGTCATGCGGTTCAACAGCATGAACTTTTCGTACTGGCTGCCACTGTAAAATGCCATGAACGCTTCAATCAGATAGCTGTATGCCACGATCATGCCGGTCGCGAGCATCACCTTGGCCATAATGTCCAGGTGCCGCGCCGTGATTAAATCTTCCAGGTGGTAATACTTACGCAGTGGAATTGCCAGGGTTAGTACCATCGCAAACCCTGAGTAAATGGCGCCCGCCACGAAATAAGGAGGGAAAATCGTACTGTGCCAGCCAGGAACGATGGCGATCGTGAAATCGAAGCTCACGACGGTATGTACGGAAACTACTAGTGGTGTCGCAATGCCTGCAAGAAGCAGCGAAGCGAACTCATAGCGCGACCAATGAACCGCCGAGCCTCGCCACCCCATCGCAAGTGCGCCATAGATTACCTGCGACACGCGACTCTTGGCCTTGTCCCGAAGTGTCGCCAAATCGGGAATAAGGCCGACGAACCAGAACAGCAATGACACGGTGAAATAGGTAGATACCGCAAAAACGTCCCAAACTAACGGGCTCCGGAATTGCGGCCACATCCACATCGGATTAGGATACGGCATCATGTAGTAGAACAACCACGGACGGCCCATATGCAACAGCGGGAACATACCCGCGCACATGACGGCAAAAATTGTCATCGCCTCGGCGAACCGGTTGATCGAGGTGCGCCACCGCTGATGCATCAAAAGAAGAAAGGCTGAAATGAGGGTGCCGGCGTGTCCGATTCCGATCCACCAGACGAAGTTGGTAATCGCGAAGGCCCATGCGACAGGGACGTTGATGCCCCAGATCCCGACGCCGAACGCGAACAGGTACGTCATGACGACGTTCAGCAACAAAAAGAGGATCACGGCGACCGTAAAGCCGCCGAGCCAGCCCTTTGTAACACCGGGCGTCAGGACAATAGAACTAATCTTGTCGGTGACCGATCCAAGCGTGTGGCCGGGACCAAGTATCGGTTCGGCGACCGCTATATTCTTGTGAGAGACTTCACGATCCACTCGATATCCCCACCACGATTGATACCTGTGAGCTGCCTAACAACAGATTCGGAACCATCGATTTCACACTCGGCAAAAGGACAGATTCCGATCCGGACAAGAACATGGCCACGCTTCGATGAATGCTTCTCTGCGCGGTCAACTCGTTATTCTCTATTGAGCTCGCGCGACCATTTAGGACGCAATAGAATAAAACCGGAATACCAGATACGCAAGTTCAAATCGAAGTTTCTTTCGCAAACGAACCATCTAACAATCGCGCCCGCGAAAAGTGTTCTTCACTTTGTTTCGAAGTGAGAATAGTTGGCTCGGATTGAAATCGCAACATATCAGTGTTCGTTCTGGGGAGTTTCTTCGGTGTGCCGGGGCGAAACGGTTTCTCTACTAGCGCGCCGGGCCTTGCGCTCTGGGCCTTTCTTGAACCCTTCCTACACACGCCGTACAAGAACGGGCGTGATTGTGCGGTCCGCCAAACAATCCATCTGTGAATCAACGATGATTACTGTACGTATAAGATTACAAATGCACCTATCAACGGAACGTATTGCGTCACGAGTGCGCGACGAGTGATCCGCCCTGCAATGCTCGTGCCAATACGGCACTTACTTTGGACTATTTTATTCCTCTCACCTGTAGCAACTTACGACAAGGGCGCGCATCAGCGCCGCCGTCATTCCGAGAGCGCTTGATAAAATTGCGAAATGCACCTCGCGGTTCGACTCAGCTTTTTCTTCCTTCTGGCGGCCTCGTGCGCCGCGGCCGACACGATCGTCCTTAAGAACGGTCGCCGCATCGCCGCGGAAGGCGTCACCGATGATGGTGACCACGTTGCCTATCAAACACCTGCCGGCCAGATGTCCCTGCCGAAATCAATCGTGGCGCGAATCGAGCGCGACGATTTCGCCTATGCGTCCGCATCGCACGCATCACTGGAGCCGCCCGTCTCTGCTCCGCAAGTGGAACCCGTGCCTGGTTACGAAGATGTGGCGCGCCTGACTGTCCACGAGAACGCGATCGATTTCGCGTACGTGGCGCGTCTCGAATCGGAGGCGCGCTCGGGATCCCCAATACCGGTCGAGAAAGTTGCCGCGGCGCATCATGCCGCCGCGCAGTTCCTGATCGGGAAGGGCGACACCGAAGACGCCATCAATCAATATCGGCAGGCGCTCATCTTCGCTCCGGATAACGTAGGATTACTGCTCAATCTAGCCGTTCTCTATTTGAAAGAAAGTCAGTTCACAACCGCGCTCGACCCGCTTGAGCATGCGCGACGCTTCGCACCCGATCCGGCGCCCGCAGCGGCGGCCGTCGCAAAATTAACGGGCTGGGCTTATTACGGCGCGAACAAAATGGACTTGGCGATTCAAGAATGGAAGCGCGCCGAGCGCTTGCGGCCCGATCCGGAAGTTGAACAAGCGCTTCTAAAAGCCGAGCGAGACAAATCCGAAGAAGAGAGCTATCGCGAAGGCGAGACGGCCCATTTCTCGCTCAAATATTATGGCGGCGCTGAACCGGAGCTCGCGCGCAGCATCCTGCGCACGCTCGAAGACGATTTCCAGGACATTGAGTCACAGCTCAGCTACACACCTCCGGAACCAATCGGCGTCATCCTTTACACCGGCCAAACTTTTGCCGACATTACTCGGGCACCCAATTGGGTCGGAGCGCTCAACGACGGCCGCATCCGCATTCCCGTGCAGGGCCTAAGCGGCCTAACGCCGGAACTCGCTCGCGTTCTCAAGCATGAACTCACCCATAGCTTCGTCGGTCAAAAATCGCACGGGCGCGCACCCGCGTGGTTGCAGGAAGGCATCGCTCAGTGGATGGAAGGCCGCAGAAGCAGCACCGCAGCCGGACCGTTGCTTGACGCCGCAGCCCAAGGCGTAATGCCACCGCTTTCTTCGATGGAGGGTTCCTGGATGGCGCTCTCCGGAAACTCCGCGGCTTTCGCCTACGCGTGGTCACTCGCCGTGGTCGAATCGATCATCCAGGCGGGCGGAGTCACCGACATCAGCCGGTTGCTTGATCGCATCGCAACTGCGCCATCGACCGAAGCCGCGCTCCGCGAAATCCTCCGCCTCGATTATTCCGAACTCCAGCAGCAAACCATCGACTATCTGCGCCAAACTTACGTGCGCTAGACCGCGGCCGCGCAATCTGGATCGGCGCGATTCGACGCAATCGTTCATAAGGTTGCAAGGAGACCAGCAATCAGCGCGGCGCGTTCAGGCAGTTTGCGGATTAAAATGTGCTCCTGCGGTGTGTGAGCCCCAGCACCTACGGCACCGAGGCCATCGAGCGTAGGCACGCCAATCGCGCCCGTAAAATTCCCGTCCGACCCTCCGCCCGTTGAGATTTCTCCGAGATCGATTCCCAATTCGCCCATCAGCGATTGCGCGTGGCTAAAAAGTGCACCCACTGCCGCGGTTCGCTCAAGAGGAGGCCGGTTCATGCCCCCTCGCACCTCCACTCGCGCGCCCTTCAAAATCGGCCGGAGTGCGCGCAACTTTCTCTCAATCGTCCGTGCATCGGACGGGCGGACCAGGCGAATATCCACCTCCGCGCGTGCGAGGTCCGGCACCACGTTGGAAACAGTTCCCCCGGCGACGACTGTCGCCTGGACGGTGATCCCCCGCCGCGGATCATTCATCTTCATCAAGCGCGCAATCTGCACGGCCAGTTCGTGCACTGCGTTTACGCCCTGTTCGGGGTCAATTCCGGCGTGCGCCGCGCGCCCTGTAACAGTTACCTCGACGTGTCCCACTCCCTTTCGCGATGTCTTGAGTCTCCCCTCGTTCCCAAACCCTGGCTCAAGTACAAGGACGGCATCGCTGGCCCGCGCTTCGCGCTCGATCGTCTGACGCGAAGTGCCGCTGCCAATCTCTTCGTCCGACGTCCACAGAAACACGATGCGCTTGCGCGGCCGCACTGCCGCACTCTTCAGCGCGGCAATCGCGGCTAGCGCGAGCACAAGGCCACCCTTCATGTCGAACGTTCCCGGTCCCCACGCGCGCCCACGCGAGACGCGAAACGGCGTCTTCTCGAGCGTCCCAAGCGGATATACGGTATCGAGGTGACCAAGCACCAGAATTTGCCCGGTCGGAGGTCCTTTGTCCAACCAGACCTCCGCGCGAACGTGGTTGCCGCGCTTCTCTTGTTGGAGAATACGAACCGCAGCATCGCGCCGCCACTCTGCCGCAACGACCTTGCCCATTGCGTCCACGGCCGCTTTGTCATGGCTCGGCGATTCACACTCTACGAATCGTCCAAGCAGCCGCACCATTTCGTCCGCACGGCCCTTGAGTTCGCGCAGGATCCGCTGAATCATCGCGGGGTCGTTCGTAACCGACGTTCTTAGCGGCTGTTCCACGTGGCGAGCCTATGTAGAATATTTCGAATTTGCAAGGTATTCGCAGATGCGCATTCACAGATTCCGGTCAAAGCACTTTCTGCTCCGCGCAATCTCTGGTAGCATGAAGATTCAGATAATCGCAAATTCCGCATTTTGGAGCATTCTCGATGGCACTCGCATGTGAACTCTGCGGCAAGAAACCGAGCTTCGGTAATACGATCAGTCATGCCCATAACGTCACCCGCCGCCGTTGGAACCCGAATCTGCGCCGAGTGAAGGCCGTTGTCGAGGGCGTACGAAAACATATCCGCGTCTGCACTTCCTGCATCCGCTCCGGTCGCGTAAAGAAGGCTGCCTGAAACAGGTTTTGGGAGGGAGCTCCGGGTTGCGGCGGAGAATTCTTGTTCTCGCAGTGATCGCCTTCTGTACGGTAGCCGCGTCCTGTAGGAACGACCTTGCTCCAGGCCCCGATGTTTGGGCCGTGGTGAACGGCAAGCCGATCACTCGCGCCGACGTAGAAAAGGCTTTTCGCTCCCGGGTAAATGCCGACGCCCCTGATCCTTCTCAGGAAGAAGCCCTTTCCCTGAAGCTCAACATTCTCGACGAGCTGATTAACAGCGAAATCCTGCTCGAGCACGCCTCCCAGATGAATCTCGTGGCAACCGACGCCGAAGTCGAAGACAAATTTACCGAATCGAAAAGCCCTTATACGGAAGACGAATTTCAAAAGAAGCTGAAAGAAACTGGGCTGACGGTGGATGATTTAAAGGGCGAAATTCGCCGCCAGCTTTCGATCGAAAAGCTTCTCAATCGCGAAGTGGTGGCCAAAATTTCGATCGCGGACAAAGACGTCACCGATTTTTACAATCAGAATCGCGCTCAGTTCAACATTGCCGAGCCTCAATATCGCATCGCGCAAATCGTCGTGACGCCCCATCCCGATCCATCGGTGCACAATCGCAAGAACGATAAGGCTACGACCGAAGCGGAAGCCGGCCAGAAAGCAGCGACCCTCGATAAAAAATTGACTGCCGGAGCGGATTTTTCCCAGCTTGCGATGGACTATTCCGAAGACACAAGTTCCTCCACTGGCGGGGACCTCGGCTTCATCCCCGAATCAGCGCTGAACCAGTCCGATCCCGTGCTGAAAAAAACCGTTCTGGCAATGAAACCCGGTGAGTCCACTCGCCCCATAGCCGTTAAAGGCGGCGGATATCGAATCCTTAAGCTGCTTGGCAAGGAAGCGGCGGGGCAGCGCGAATTATCCGATCCGCAGGTGCAACAGGGCATTCGTGACATGCTCCGCAATCGCAAGGAGCAGCTTTTGCGCTCTGCTTATATGACCGAACTACGCAACGATACTCACGTCACGAACTACATGGCACGTGAAGTCCTTGAGTCCGCAGGTAAGCTCCCCAACTGAAGATTGCTGTTTGTTACGCGACGATCGCGAGCACTTCGCCGGCGTTGACCGATTGGCCTTCCGATACCAGTATCCGCTCGATCAGGCCAGACTTCGGTGATCTGACTTCGTTCTGCATCTTCATCGCCTCGACAACTACGAGTCCCTGCCCCGCTTCAATTGTCTCGCCCGCTTTAACGAGCACCCGGACAATTTTCCCCGGCATCGGTGCTGCCACTTGCTGGCGCCCCTCAAATTCCAGCGCTCCTCCGGGTTTCCGCAGCCACGCACGAGAATCATGAAACGTTGCCGAGTATTCTTGCCCAGCGACGTAAACGCGCAAACTGCCTTGCATGGGTTCCACTCGGACCTCGAACGATTCGCCGCCAATCAGTATCGAGTACAAATCTGGCGCAATCTCGATCGCATCGGCCTCAAGAGCGGCTCCATCGATCCTGCAATCGAATCGCCCATCCACGCGCGTGAGTTCGACCGTTCGCTTACTACCGTCAAGCTCGATTGTGAATTTCATGGGTCGTTCATTTTACGTGCGCTATTGTTCGTGCTTGATCGACGCGGTTCCCGATCGAGTTGTTCGCGGCGTCCCTCGCTTTTCCATCGCGAGTCGGACACGTTGTTGCTCTGTATCATCACATTTTCTTGCGCGCCGCTGCGTGCCGCCTGCCACAACGCCGCTGCGAGAATCGCAGCGTTCTGCCCATTTCTTGCGGACTGCGAATCCTCGCTTTCTTTGGAGGCCCTTCCGTTGCGTGACAGTAGAAGAAAATCATCGAGCCATCGAGTGTAAATATCGCCATTTTGAAAATCACGCGACGCCAGAATGCGGCGAACAAGGGTCAGGTTTGTCTTGATTCCGCTCGCATAATATTCATCGAGGGCACGCCGTAAGCGGTGAATCGCTTCCGCGCGATCACTCCCCCACGCAATCAACTTTCCAAGCAGGGGGTCATAGTCATTCGGCACGGTCCAGCCAATGTAGACGCCATCGTCCATGCGAATCCCGGGGCCAGTTGGCACGCGGCAGTCGAGAATCTTCCCGGGTGACGGGAAAAAGTTGTTGTCCGGATCCTCTGCATAAATGCGGCATTCAATCGCGTGGCCGCGCATCGAAACATCTCCCTGAGCAAACGGAAGCTTTTCGCCGGCTGCGATGCGGATCTGAAGCTTTACAAGGTCAAGCGAAGTAACTGCCTCGGTCACAGGGTGTTCCACTTGCAGGCGCGTGTTCATCTCGAGAAAATAGAATTGCCGGTTCTCATCCACGAGAAATTCGACCGTACCCGCATTGGTGTAAGCGCCCGCACGCGCGAGTTTTACGGCAGCCTCTCCCATGGCGCGGCGCAGATCAGGCGTCATCACGGGGGACGGCGCCTCCTCAATCACCTTCTGAAAACGCCGCTGCACCGAACATTCTCGCTCACCGAGATACACCATGTGCCCGTGTTGATCGCCTAGGACCTGAATCTCGATGTGTCTCGGCCGACACAAATACTTTTCAAGGTAAAGCCTCCCGTCGCCAAATGCGTTTTCAGCTTCCGATGTGGCGTCGCGCCAAGCCGCCTCAAGTGCCCCTTCGCGCTCGACGAGGCGCATCCCTTTCCCACCGCCGCCCGCCACCGCTTTCAGTACGACCGGGAAACCCGTTTCGTGAGCCGTCGCGAGCGCGACGTCCAAAGTTGCGATTGGATCGAGGGTGCCCGGGACTGTCGGGACGCCCGCGGTCCGCGCAAGGTGGCGTGCACCCGTTTTCGACCCGAGTTGCTTCATCGCTTCTGGCGACGGTCCAATGAAGATTAGTCCGGCAGCTGCGCACGCGCGTGCGAACGCGGGGTTCTCGGCGAGGAACCCGTAGCCGGGGTGGACGGCATCGGCCCTGCCCGTCCGCGCGGCAGTCAAGACGTTGTCGATGGAAAG
>Ga0182024_10011939_pt1 | contig 17312 bp, 19 predicted proteins | sample P32metaG_FD_120480 | JGI IMG/M metagenome (GOLD analysis project Ga0182024, IMG submission 120480) | Permafrost microbial communities from Stordalen Mire, Sweden - P3-2 metaG (Illumina Assembly) | ecosystem: Environmental > Terrestrial > Soil > Wetlands > Permafrost | place: Sweden: Stordalen...
AGTTGGTCGCTGATGCCTGTGCAGAAGTGTTGCTCATACCAACGTAACCGGTCGTCTCCGCGCTCGCGTCCGCGAGAATTACAGCGTCGCCGCCGACCTGCTTAGCTTCCTTTGCTATGCTCGATTCGAGCCCGGACATCCGGAGCTTGCCAATCAGTCCCGACTTTAGACGAGCGTCGTTGATGTAGCCAAGCAGCTTGAATTTTCGTGGGGGCGCGCCGTTGGACCAAAAGTCGATGCCGTCCACGGTCTTTTTCTCACCTCCAGTGCCTTCCTGGATGCTGTCTTTGCCTTCGTAAGCGATGAAGTCACCTGCGAGTGCAAGACTTGCAGCTGAGGCAATGACCAGAGCTATTGTGGCCACGAGCGCGCTTCTCAGTATTGACATGGGATATTCCTCACTGCCTTGGCATGTCAGCGACAAATACGTACAACACCCCGGAAACCGTCTCACTCCAGCCCCCGATGAGCTGATTCGGTGTAACGGTGCCATCCACGTACAGCATACCGGTTGCCGTCGCCCCGTTAAAGACGGAATCGGAACCGGTGCAACTGCTGTAGGTAATACTGAACGTGTAAGCATTGTAGGAAGCATCGGGAATTGCGACCTGCCCGTTAACGATGCAGCCGGTGTTTGGGTCTTGTTCAAAAATTGCGCCACTCGAATTAATGTTGACGGTGTCAGACCCGTAAGTCCAATTGCCCGCAATAATGCTCAATGATGGTGTTTCAGAGTACACGGCATTGTAAGTCCACGTCGTAGTCAATGCCGAGTCCACCGTGCCGTTTGAAGTCGTGTCAGTGTCTGTCACCGTCAGGCTTGAGCGTTGGGCTGCCGTGCCTGTGATTGTTGCGGTTCCGTAGGTAGAACCATCAGACTCAACGCAATTCGTCGCCACGCCAGGAATCGTTGTCCACTGAACGAGTCCCCAATCAAGCGTTCCGGAAAAGGAAGAGCCACTGACGCTCGCTTGCCCGAACCCAACTTCGGCACAGCCATTGGTAGTATCCTCAGAGCCAAAAAAGAAGTTGCCGTTCTCCGTTGCGATTGCTGTTCCCTTTATCACGTCGCCCGTATTCGGTCCTGTGGTAATCGTATATTGCGAATTCCAGATGCCACCGAGAGACTGATTATTAACTACTGGCGAAGCATTTGTGCTTGTCGGGCTGGATGCGCTACCGCCACCGCACGCGGATACTAAGAGCACCGTCAAAAGCGAGACTGAGGACAGGAGCCAACGGCGGATCGCCGTGCTTGAAGTAACGTTTTGGTTGGACATTACTGATCTCCCTGTGAACTTAAATTGGTCGGCCCGAGTTAGGCACCGCGCCGCACTCATCCTGAATAAGAAGAATATTTTGAGACATTAGGGCGTTTTGCCGCAGCGAATTGCTCACCTACCTTATTGAAGTCAGATTCCGACACAGCGGACAGTGCGGTAACGGACAAAGCGACCCCATCTATTCGTCGGGATGAGACTTACGTCACATGCGGTCATAGAGATATTGAGCGGGCTATATATTTGGTGCGCCAGCGCACTTACTGGGGCGCGGTAAACGAGTGCGCCACGCAGGCCCTTCAGTGGCTGGGGGGTCGGTGGTGCTGCTTCATCTGAACTCGCCCGCTCACGCGCGAATGATCTTAGGCCGCTCTTTGAGGCAGCCAAAGCGCCCGGAGCACGGGGACTTAAACCTTGAGCAGGGGCTGGGGCTTCAATTCTGGCGTCGGCTCAGGTGCTGCGGGGAACACGCACTTTTTGGGGCTGCCTGCGCTTTGAATAGCCGTGGATTCGCCCTTGAGTTGCCCTATCTCGTACTCGTGGCCCTTGCCGGACATCGACGACAACGGCATCCCGAAAAGGAGAATCCAGCCGACATCGTGCTCGCGAGTGGTGCGTTGCTGGTCAGAAGCAGTGTTGATAGCGCCGTCCAGGCGGATCTTTTCTTGGACAAGCTGCTCGCACGTCCACGTCTGATAAGGAACCTCGCTTACATACTGAGGCTTGATGTTCTCGGGCAATGTTGCGCACCCGATGAGACAGCATGTAACCGCGATCCCTGGTATGAGTCGTGTCATGTCTTTCTCAGCTCCCTGTGAGACAAATCCGTTTTTGCCGGACCGAATTTCTCGCCTATCTTATGAAGTCAGATTCCGGCGCAGCGGACAGTGCGGCAACGGACAAAGCGACCCCTCAGTTCATCGGAATGGGACTTCCGTCACATGTGGTCACAGAGATTATCTGCCTCCCGGCCGCATAACTCATCACTTCAGAGGCAAAAGAGAGATATAACCTTTTAGGTGACTGATGGAGCGGCCCGTCAAATCCTTTGAAGGTCGCTAGAGAGGAGTGCCACATGCATCGCGGGCGGCTTAAAGGGGAAGCGAGCAACATGCGGTCGTCCGCGTTGCTCGTTTTGTGCGCGCTCGCGCTGCAGAGCTGCACAACCACTCCGCCGCAAGCGACAAAGCTCTCTTCGACAGAGCAGTTCAGCCGATCCGAGAAATCTTTTCCGGACAGTGCGACACGTCATCAACTGCGGAGTCGCTTCAGCGACAAATCCGCTGCACGCATGATAATTACCGGAAGGAAGCAGGCGACAATGCTGCCCTTCGTCTCTTCGATAATATTGGCATCCGAGTACAAGGGTACGCAGCCACGCATTCGGAGACGGCTTCGGACGCTCGGCTAGACCTCTCAGACCTTCTTTTAAGAGTTCAGGAAGCTTTGGAATCGGGTGACACTGTTGACGATCCAGTTGATCGCATTGTGCAGCACGCTACAGTCTTACGTGCAAGGGAGGCTCCAGCTCCAGTTTTAGCTTTATCCAAAAAGCCAGCGACAGAGGCAATCCCACTTCGTTGGCAAGATGGCGGTTACGTTGTTTCCGGCCAAATTAATGAGCGAATCACACTAGATTTCGTTCTCGATAGTGGGGCTACTGACGTAACTATCCCCGCCGACGTCGCACGCACACTGATGCGCACAGGAACCCTTACGCAGAAAGACCTCCTCGGAGAACAAACCTCTCAGCTTGCAGATGGATCATTTTCCAAGTCGCGAGGCGTGATGATTCGAACGTTGAAGATTGGTGACATTGAACTACAGAATGTAGAGGCAAGTATTGGCCCCACAGCCGGACCCCTACTCCTTGGTCAAAGTGTTTTACGCCGATTCACATCTTGGACAATCGACAATAGCCAACCGGCTCTGATTGTGGGTGAACGTGCCCCTGATTAGATCATCGCCAGCGCCGCTGCTGGCGCATCCTGCGCGGTTGAAAATCTTATGCGCTTCGCCGCCCGTCAAACATCTTTTGGCGAGTAACGCCGCCGCAACGGCGCGGATGCCTGCTTCATGTTTGACGACAAGCGCCAGCGCGCATAATGGCGGTTCCGTCTTTTCCCTGAAAACCCTTGCCGTCAAGACTGCCGCGCGCGCCAGCGAGCCCTTGTATGTCGCTGATTCTCAAGCCGCTAGGCAGCGTCGGCAATTCACGAAGCGGTCCCCCGCTACCATTCGGAAGCCTAATCATCTAGGTAGCGACAATAGGGGCAGATGATAGTGGATCGGAGTGGCCATTATCGTCCGGAGTTGACCCCTTGGAGACTGTGGCGACGGTCCGCTTTCGGGCAGCTCGATGGCCGTCACAACTCAGCGCGTGTCGAAGTGTTTGCCGGAGAAATCTCTACTGTGGCGGAAACTTCAATTCCCGCATTACATCCTGGAAGCGCGGCTCGTTGCGCAGAGGATCGATGAGTGGATCGGTCTTCAAATAGATCAGACCGGGATCGCCCAGGCGTCGAGCCTTTTCGAGCCATTCGAGTGCGGCCGCGCGCTCACCCCATTGCGCGTGAATCTGAACATACTGATACGCGGAGGAGTCCCCGGCCAGGTGAACGAGCCGCGCCAGCGCTGCTGCGGCCGCGTCATGACGTCCGAGCCGGTGATAGATGACCGCCTGGCACACCCAACTCTCGTAGTAGTCTGGCTTCGCTTCGCACGAAGACTGTGCCTGCGTGAGATCGCCGGACAGGAAATACGACAGACCACGCCGCGCGTAGGCTTCCGCCGAGTGCTCGGGGTCCATCGCGATCGAGTCCTGATAGGCCGCAATTGCCTCCTGGTAACGATGCGCGGCGCGCAAAGTGTCGCCGAGTGCCCGATGACTGAGCGGATTCAGGGGGTCAAGTGCCACGCCGCGCCGTGCGGCGGCGATGCCCGCATCGACGTGACCCAGCCAGCCCGCCAGGCGGCTGCATTCGTACAGCGCCCGGTCGTTGTTCGGGGCCACGGCGAGTGCGCGCGCGCAGGCTGCATCAGCGGCGGCAAACTCCAGACGACCCGACTCAAGCGAGCTCAGGGCGACATGTCCCTCCGCCAGGGTGGGAGCTAACGCAATAGCACGCTGCGCGTCTGTGCGGACTCCGGCGTCTATCCCCGGCTGAATCCAGTCTCCGCTGTAGTGAATTGCGCACTCCCAGACGATCAAGGAGCGGCTGGCGTATGCCAGGGCATAATCGGAGTCGAGCCGTATCGCCTCGGTAAAGGCATCGATGGGCGCGCGGCATTCCTCCCTCGTGGTAGCCGTGCGCGCCAGTTTCAGGCCGCGCAGGTACGCATCGAAGGCAGCGGGATTTCGCGTGCCACCGAGTTCGATTTTTGCGGAAACATCGCCGAGCAGAGTGACCTTGAGCGCCTCGGCGACGGCCGTGGCGATCTCGGTCTGCAGCTGCAGCACATCCCCTAAGTCCCGGTCGTAGGTCTTCGACCACAGGTGAAACCCTGTGACGGCGTTGATGAGCTGCGCAGTGATGCGGACTGTGTGGCCGGAGCGGCGCACGCTGCCTTCGAGGATGGCCCCGACGTTGAGCCTGTGGGCGATCGTGCCAAGGTCAATGTCCTTTCCCTGGAAGGAGAAAGCCGACGTCCGGGCTGCGACTTGCAGCCCGTTAATCTCAGCCAGGGAATTGAGGAGCTCTTCAGTAAGTCCCTCGGAGAAGTACTCCTGCTCCTTGTCCCCGCTCATGTTGATGAATGGCAGTACCGCAACCGAGTGCGGCGGGGGGTTGAAGGTAGCCACAGTCGCTGCAGGCGAGCCTCCTTTTGAGGCCGAGTCGTCCGCCGGCTTAGCTACAACATCAGTTCCATGCTTCGAGAGCCAGAACCTATCGGCGACGAAGTAAGCGAGTCCCAGCGCAACCACGCCGCTCACGGCCCATAACGCAACCCTGGCTACCCGGTGCGGGCCATTCGTTGTCGCAGATATCTGCGCACTCCTGTATTCAGGAGGTGCCGTGGCAATAGGCAGTGCAGACGAGGGAACCGGCGTTATAAGCCCCCGGATCCGCTCTACGAACGCGGAAGATGCGATTCCACCCGGCAGCCGTGTCCATTGGACGTGCCGGAATGCGTCCGGGACATCGGCTTTCGCTTCGGGTGTCGAATCGATGACTATTGGGACAAGAAATGCGACCCGTTCGGACAAGTCGTGTGTCCGGTCTACCGCCAGCTTCCATTCGCGCCTGAAATAGCCCTCTACTCGCGCTTCCGCGTTTGCCGAGACAATCGGCATGAACAGCCGACAGTCGTGGATCTGCTGTCTGATCTGTCGATCCCAAACGTCCCCGCCGCGTAGCTCGCTCTGGTCGAACCAAACCTCAATGCCCGCTGCGCGCAACGCATCGCAAATGCGCTTAGCAGCCTCCGCGTCCTGTGAGGCGTAGCTCAAAAATACGGCGTGTGAAATCGCGCTCACAGTGCGCAGCCACCCTCGACCATGTCGAGCATCCCCCCTACAAGCCCGAATGGTCGCGGATGCCCAGGGGGTTGGCAACCAGACGGGTTCGCCGCCCGGACTGTCTGCTTACGGGCGGCAATTTCATGTAACTGGAGGACCGGTTTTGGCCGGTAGCCGCCTAATTACGGAAGAAGGCTCTTGACTCCCAAAGCCTGCGGGTCACGACGGGCTGCTTTGCGGCGCCACAAACCGCCGGTCGCTAACTAATTCCCGCGCCGGAGCGATCCCAACCTACAACGTATTGATTCTCAAGCCGCTAGAGCGAGTCGGTGTGTGCGAAATCCTTCCCCCGCTACCAATTTTATATACTCCATCTCCCGTCCGTTATCGCCCAGCGGCTTTTTCGCCTTATTCGCCAGCGAGAGGATGTTGGCGAGGTGGCCGTGCAGGTCGATGGACAGGGTCTTCCGGCCTGTTTCGTCCTCGACCGGGGTCAGCACGATCCGGTCAATCAGCTTGCGCATGACGCCCATCGCCTCCTGGCTGCCGTCGCCGCTCAGCGCGTCACGGAGGCGCGCTACCTGACGTTGAATATAAAGATTAGGCTGCGGATGTGCCCGTAGTCCTCTTTCCGCCAATGCGTGCGCCTCGCCCGCATCGCGAAGGGGCATCCGGCGACTGATTGGCAGTAGGAATTTCCCGCCCGATGATCGTCTCCGCGCACTGGCCGGCACCAAGAGACCAGCAGTGTTCCAGGTCCGCGAGCGGGCTAGACGTGCATGCGGCGAAACGTCGCGGGTGAGCAACCCATCCGGCGAACGAAGGCGGACGAAAGATGGCTCGAGCTACTGAACCCGAGTTGCCGCGCAATTTCCTCAATATTGAGCTCGGGGTGACTAAGGAGCAGGTCGCGCGCTGCAGACAGACGCCGTTCTAAAACGTACCTGTGGGGTGGCACGCCCAGACTCTGGCGGAACGCGCGCTCGAAGTGACGCACGCTAACGCACGCCAGGCCGGCGAGTTCGTGTAACGCGATCGGATTCCCGAGGTTTTCCTCGATGTAATTCTTGACAACCTTTAGGCGGTGCGCGGGCAACCCCCCAAGAGGTCGCGCTGGCGTCTTCGATAATGTCGAATATCTTTGGATTAGATGATGCGCCAGGAACTCGCACGCGCTTTCCGCATAGAGCAATCCCGATGGCGAGTCGTTCCCAGCCTCGATCGCAAGCTGCGTCACGACGGCTTCGATCACCGGATCGCGAACAAGAAATTGCGGCACGATCTCGACGCTTCGGGGATCCGCGCCCCAATTCTCGAGGATCACACGCGACAAGAGCGCGTCCTGTAGGAACATCACGATGCTGTGAGAAGGGCCATCCGCTTCCCATCTCGCGTAGAAATTCGCCGGACTGAGATTCACGGTCCCCGGATCGGACCAACCCTCAACCAGTCGAGCTCCTTGCTTTCGCCTTACACGATGTCTACCGGCCGTGTACAACCCCAGCGCAGTTTCAGTAAACGTAGCGGAGGCTTCCAGCGGTGTCGCATCGACCACATGCCTACTGAAGCACTTCGATGCTGCCGACTCTATTCGCGCAGTAGGAAACAAATCCGCAAACTGGGAAGGTGAAATGGATTGTCGTTCCAAAGGCGCAATCTCAAGAACTATCGCGGATGTCGCGCGATTCACGCTACCACAATCGCGACATTTCCAACAAGTTTCACGCAAGAAATCCGCGGCGTTTCCGCGGACCGTTGCGCTCAGGATATCGGAGTTAGTACAACGAGGACGACCTTCCCTCGAATTGCACCAGAGCTGCTAATCGGAGTTAGACACCATGCACAAAGCCGCCTTTACACCCAACACCGCCGCCATGCTGTTGGTTGACCACCAGATTGGCACGATGGCCTGGACGCATTCGCATGACATCAACCTCGTCAAGCAAAACGCGCTGAAGCTCGCCAAGATTGCCAAGGCCGTGGGCCTGCCCACCCTATTGACGTCGAGCATGGAGGACAGAGTTCAAGGACCGCTTGTACCGGAACTCGAACAGATTCTACCGCAGGAGTTCGCGGCGCGAATCAAACGGCCGGGCATAGTCAACGCCATGCACCATGAAGGGTTCAACAAGGCCGTCAAAGCCACGGGGCGTAAGAAGCTGTTCGTAGCCGGGATCACTACCGAAATTTGCGTGACGTTTCCGGTCCTGCAGATGCTGGATAAAGCTACGAGGTGCAAGTCTCGGCGGACGCTTCGGCCTCCTACACAAAATATGGCGATGACATTGCACTGCGCCGAATGGAGAAGGCGGGCGCTGTCATTACGACGGTGGACCAAATCATCTCGGAGCTGGCTATCGATTGGACCACGCCGAATGGTCAGAAGCTCGCGACGATCCTCGGATATTAGTAAGGAATGCGAGAGCCATTATGACTTCCGATTCCGCCTCAGTTGAGGGTGGGCGCAATTCGCTAGCACCAAGTGAGCCATTTGCCGACAGATTGGAGCGGGTGGTCGCCGAGGCCGACATACGCAACCTCTCGGCTCAGTTCTCCGACGCCGTGAATTATAACGATCCCGACGCATTCTCCACTCTGTGGGGCGCCAATTGTGTCTGGGAGATTGGTGAGCCCTATGTTAGTAGAGCGAACGGCCGAGCGGAGATCGTCGCGCTCTTTCGCCGCCTTCGGCAGTCGTGGGCCTTCTTCGTTCAGCTTACGCATAGCGGAGTGATCGAGATTCAAACCGCGAACGCCGCGACAGCTCGCTGGTCGGTGCGAGAGGTGGCCCGAAGCCCCGATGGCGCCCAATCCTACGACAACCTCGCGATCTACGAGGACCGTTTGGAGCGGGCTGAGGGCGTATGGCGCTTCGCCTTCCGCTCGTACCACTACATCTGGCTGAGCGAGGCGCCGCTTCTCGGGCGATCGTTCCCGTTGCCAGCACACTCGTATCCGTCAGCCACCCCGGGAGCCAATGCAATGTCCACCGCACCTCTCGACTACGACGCCCTGATGCAGGCGAACCTCGCGCGAGTATTTGGCGAGCGCGACGCCTCACGCCGGCTCAAAGCGATCGCGCAGCTCTATGCCCCGGACGCGACACTGTACGAACCGGATGCCGCAGCGAAGGGTCACGCGGCCATCAATCAAGCGGTAGAAGCGCTTTTATCGCACCTGCCGCCTAACTTCGCCTTCTCCGCAAACGGCCCCGCCGTCGGTCATCACAATATTGGAAGGCTGCGCTGGCAATCAGGACCACCCAAAGGCCCGGTGGCCGTAACCGGAACCGATGTCGCGCATTTCGAGAGCGGGCGCATCCACTCCCTCTACGTCTTTCTCGATCCCAGTGGCACTTAAGTCGCCTACTCACCAAAGGAAACGCCATGTCAAAGACCCCCAAGATCGGCCTCGACGCGCTGCTTCGCCCGGACGCCAGCATCCTGGTACTGATCGATCATCAGGCTTACCAGTTCGCCAACCTGCACAGCCACGAGCCGACGATGATCATCAACAACGTCATCGCCCTGGCCAAGACGGCGAAAGTGTTCAACGTGCCGACGATTCTCAGCACTGTGCTCGAGGAACGCGGCGGCTATCTGATCAAAGGGCTTCAGGATGTCTTTCCGGAGCAGAAACCGATCAACCGCACCTTTATCAACGCCTGGGAAGACCCGAAAGTTAGCAATGTTGTCAAAAAGAGCGGGCGCAAGCAGCTCGTGCTGGCCGCGCTCTATACAGAGATTTGCCTGGCGATGCCGGCGATCCAGGCGCTCGACGAAGGATATGACGTGTTCATTGTCACCGATGCCTCGGGCGGCGTCACGGCGGAGGCCCACGATATGGCGGTGCGGCGCATGGTCGCCGCCGGTGCAGTGCCGATCACCTGGCTCGCCGTGCTCGGCGAATGGCAGCGCGATTGGGCGCGCGAGAAAACCGCCGCTGGCCTTGGTGGCGTCGTTCTTGAGCATGGCGGCGCGAGCGCTGTTGCGCTGACCTGGGAACTACAGCTTCTTGCTACCCACGCCAAAACGGGTACCTAACATGCCAACGGCGTCAGCGCCGATGCGGATCGGATACTGCCTGTCGCTGACCGGGCCGCTGGCGGACAATAGCCGGTCGGCGCGACTTGCCCATGAAATCTGGCGGGAGGATATCAACCGCCAGGGCGGGCTGCTCGGCCGACCGGTGGAACTCGTCTGCCATGACGATCATGCAAATGCTTCACTCGTTCCCAGCATCTATAAGCGGCTGATGGACGAGGACAAGGTCGATCTGGTCATTGGTGGTTACGGTACTAACACCATTTTGCCAGCCATGTCGTTAATTATGGAGCGGCAACGCTTTTTTGTCGGACTAATGGGACTCGGCGTCAACAACACGCTTGCCTATCCGAATTACTTCGCCATGATTCCAACCGGTCCCAATCCAAATGCTGCCCTCACTGAGGGGTTCTTTGCGCTCGCCGCGACTCAGAAGCCTCGACCTTCCACGGTGGCACTCGTGTCAGCGGACGCCGAATTTTCGCGCAATCCCATTCTTGGCGCGAAGGACAATGCAAAGAAGTACGGCTTTGCAATTGTTCACGAGACCACCTATCCGCTCACGACTCAGAATTTCACGCCGCTTATCGACGCCGTCGCCAAAAGCAATTGCGATCTCCTGTTTCTCTGCTCTTACCTCGCCGATTCGATCGGGCTGGTGCGCGCGGTCCGTGCTCACCCATTCCGTCCGAAGATGGTGGGCGGCGGGATGATCGGCCCGCAGAACACAGCGGTGAAAACCACTCTGGGCCCACTGCTAAACGGCTTTGTGAACTACGAATATTGGCAGCCAGCTCCGAGGATGATGTTCCCTGGCGTTCAGCAATTCCTGAACACCTATCAGGCGCGCGCCGGCGAAGCTGGCGTCGATCTCCTGGGGCACTATATGGCGCCGCTAGCCTACGCCCAGATGCAGGTGGTGGCTCAGGCTGTCAAAGCGACCGGAGGGTTAGACGACGCCCGCCTCTCGAGGTACGCACGAGATACGACCTTCGACACGGTCATGGGTACGGTCAAGTTCGGCGCAAACGGCGAATGGGCGGAGCCACGCGTCTTGCAGGTTCAATTCCAAGGAATATCCGGCCCCGAAGTTGGCCAATTCCAAAATGGGTCACGGCAAATCGTAGTATCGCCGCCCAAATTCACCTCTGGAGAGCTTCGTTTTCCGTATGCAGACGTGCTGTGTTCGCACACCCCTGCTTTTGCTGGCTCCGCCGTCCCGCCAGATCCTGGCACCCCCTCAGGACTCTGCGCATGATAGCCGCTCAAGATGTGCTTCTGCTGGTTGCACGCGTTCTGATGGCCACAATGTTTTTCACAAGCGCCCGAGACAAGTTCCGACTCGACGCGACGGGTGCCGCCATTTTTTTGGTACTCACGGGCGTCTTGGAAGGGGCCGGAGGAGTCGCGCTGGTTTTGGGCGTGTACGCGCGCGTCGCGGCCGGAGCGCTGGCGCTATTCACGGTTTTCGTTTCCGTCGTCTTTGTCAGGTTCTGGTCCTTCAAGGGGCCCACCGGAAATGCGCACGATGCTGAAAAATACTTTCATCGGCAACGTCGCGATAACCGGCGGCCTCGTTTACCTCGCCGTACTTGGTCCCGGCGGGCTCGCGCTGGTGGATCTCTAACGTCCCAGGGATAGGTGATAGGCCATAACCAAGAAAAAAAGTGAGAACCAGTCGATCTGAACTCTCAGAGTCCCCATAGGAGAAATACCCATGTCCGAAGGTACCGCAGTCGTGACTGGAGCCGCCAACGGCATCGGTCAGGCCTATGCCCAACGATTGGCCGCCGACGGCTTCGATATTGCTGTGGCGGATGTTGTCGATGCTGCTGGCACACGGTCACTAGTCGAGGCTGCTGGTCGTAAATTCTTCGCGGCCATCGTTGATGTAACTTCGCCGACCTCAACGCTGCAATTCGCCGCTGACGTCAAGGTCAACATGGCGCCTGTGGTCGCGTTGGTGAACAATGCCGGCATCTATCCATGGAAATCCTTCGAGGACACCGATTATGAGACCTGGCGCAAGGTGATCGGTGTCAACCTCGACGGCAAGTTGACGTAAACCTGCCCGGCGGCGCCCGGTCCGCATACGACGCAAGCCAGGACCGGAAGGAAGCGCATTCGTTAAATTCCGCGCGCTCAAAACCTAGCTCGAAACTCACAGTTCGCGCTTGACGTCCGAAGGATGTTCCCAGGAATCCTTCAAGTGGTCGATGAGCCATCGGCCAGCAGGCCCTGGCGGTTCGGAAGCCTGGTGATACGCCGACATGGTCAACATGAAGCCACTTGGTGGCACGTCATCGACATTTAGGACGACCAAAGAGCCGGAAGCGATGTCTTTCTCGACCATGTGCAGAGGCATGCCGCCCCACCCAATGCTGTCCTTCAGAAACGCGTGCTTGGTCGAGAGGTCCGCGATGCGCCAAGTTGATGGGGACACGACGCCAAAGTCCCGACCGGCCATGAGGTCGGACCTGTCGGTCAGCACGAGTTGCAGGTGTTTCGCCAGCTCGTGCCTTGGTATCCGATGACTAAAGCGCGTGAGGGGGTGACTTGATGAAGCGACCGCGACCAGCGGTACTTCTCCCAGTCGCTCACTGACCAGTGACGGGAATGCCACCGGAATCGTCGCCAACATCCCCAAGCTGCATTGGCCGTCTAGAACGGGTTGATATGCCGCTCCCAAGCCCTCGACGAAGAGGCGCAGCGGTGTCAACGGAAACCGGCTCGCGAACGCCTTCGCGGCCGCGCTGATAACTGCAGTCGGGAAAAACACGTCGACCACCACAGAGAGCTCCGTCTCCAGGCCTGAAGCCATCAACTTCGCGCGGGCCTTCATCGTGTTCACCCCCGACACGATGTTGCGGGCATCTGCGAGCAAAAGCACCCCTTCTGGCGTGAGTTTCGGGAATCGACCCGAGCGGTCAAAGAGCACGACCCCGAATTGATCTTCCAACCCGCTGACCCAGCCGCTCACCGCCGACTGAACGCGATTGAGCTTCCGAGCTGCGGCCGAGAAGCTGCCCTCATCAACAGCTGTGATGAAGGTTCTGAGCTGGTCCAGGGAGACGCCGTCAAGCATTCGATTGTCCTTCCATCTCCAAAACAGATGGTTTGCATCTCAATATACCGTCTTCTCAGAATCGATGCCTGTCGGCACTATCTGGACCCATTCAGCCATCTCTTCAAAGGATACGAAGTGAAGGCAATCCATCTTGATTCGAGTGCGTTGGAGGTTGACATGAAAATCGGTGTGAGTGGCGCCAGCGGCCATCTGGGCAGAGCCGTCGTTTCGGAACTGCTGCAGCGTCCCGACGGGCACGAGGTAATGGCTATCACGCGCACGCCCGAAACCGTCTCTGGATCGGCCCAGGGACGATTCGGGGACTACAACCGGCCCGAAAGCCTCGCGGAGGCCTATGCGGGTCTCGATCGTCTGCTCATCATCCCGACCGTCGATCCCGGAGAGCGCAGGGCACAGAACGTCGCTGCCATCGACGCGGCCGTGAAGGCGGGCGTCAAGCATATCGTCTTCATGTCGGCCGCGGGAGCGCGGCAGGAGGAAGAGCTGCTCGGCGCCTCCTACTGGTGGGGCGAGCAGCATCTTATCGCCACAGCGCCGGCGTGGACCATCCTGCGCATGAACTTTTATGCCGAAGCTCTCGTGTGGCAGGCGCAGGCGTCGCTGGACCAGGGTGTGCTGACCGGGCTGGCCGAGAACCGGGTTGCTTTCGTTGCGCGCGGTGACGTGGCGGCCGCCGCAGCCGGAATCCTGATCGGTGACGGCCATGCAGGCGCGATCTACAACGCTACCGGCCCCGAGCGCCTGTCGGGTGCGGAACGCGCGGCCCTCATCGCCGAAATCACTGGCCGGCCGCTCGCGTTCCTTGCCATCACGGAAGAGCAACTGCGCGCCGGATTGACGCAGGCGGGTCTGCCGGTGGAGGTCGTCAACACCGTCATCAGCATCCAGGCGAGCTTCGCGGCGGGTGCGTTCGACATTGTGACCGGCGACGTCGAGCGCCTTGGCGGCCGGCCGCCCAAGCCTCTCCGCGACGTGCTTGCTGGGGCGCTGAAATCTCCTTCGGCCTGAAGACTCGCACCCGAACCGATCTCTTGAACTACTCATTGGAGAACTGCCATGTCAAACACCAAAAAGCTCATCGCTGTCGTCGGCGCAACCGGTCATCAGGGTGGCGCCGTCGTGCGCGCGCTGCAGGCGAGCGGTCAATTCAAGGTACGCGCGTTGACGCGCCATCCGGCCAAGCATCCGCAGTTGGCTGACGAAGTCGTGCTGGCGGATCTGGATCGTCCGGAAACACTGAAAGCCGCGTTTGCCGGAGCACACGGGGTTTTTCTGGTAACCAATTTCCGGGAACCGGGCACGGACGAGCGCAAGCAGGCACTCGCGGCCGTTCACGCGGCGAAAGATGCCGGCGTTCAGCACTTCATCTGGTCGACGCTGCCGAACGTGGAGACGATCAGCCGCGGCAAGCTCGATGTCCCGCATTTCACGGACAAAGCAAAGATCGACCGCATCGTGAGCGAGGCTGGATTCGCGCACCACACATTCGTGATCGCGCCGTTCTTCTATCAAAATCTAGTCGGCGTAATGGCTCCGCAGAAGCAAGCGGATGGGGTCGTGGGTTGGGCGCTGCCGCTCGATCCGGAGCAGCGCGTCATTCACATGGGCGACATCACCGAACTCGGCCCGATCGTGGGCGGTGCATTCGCGCAACCGGAACTCGCGGGGCACGGCGAACATTTGCCGCTGGTCGGCGACTTCCTGAGCTTCAACCAGATCATCGCCACGCTGAATCGACAGGGCCACAAGTTCTCGATCAAGCAAGTCCCGAAAGAACTTTTTGCCGGCTGGTTCCCGGGCGCCAAGGAAGTCGCGGAGATGCTCGCCTACTTTGAGGCCCACACCTACCTCGGTGCGGATTCGCGTGACGCAATTACGCTGGCCAACAAAGTCGCCGGCCGACAGCCGACGAAGTTTGCCGCGTGGGCTCGGGCGAACTTCGCGATCCCGGCAGCAGCCTGAAAACACGATTCTCAGAAGGAGAACCGCCATGAACGCATCACGCGCTGAACTTGCAAACCGCGTTTCGCCTGACGCATCGGTCGCACCGCGCAGAATTGTTCACCATGTGCAAGGCCGTCAGCACGGTCCGATCAAGCGCCTCGTTGCCGCCGTCCTGTCGCTGGTGCTCGCTTCCGCCGCCGCCGCCGAGGGCGCCGACATCAAGACCCCCAAGGGCACTTACAAGAACGATCCCTACCATTCCAGCCTGACTTTCAAGATTGACCACATGGGGCTGTCGCACTACACCGCGCGTTTCATCAAGTTCGACGCCACGCTCGACCTCGACCCGGCCAAGCTCGGCTCGTCATCGGTCACGGTCAACATCGACCCGACCTCGGTGCGCACCGACTACTCGGGCGACTTCAAGGCCGGCCACAAGGACTCGGAATACAAGACCTTCGATGAAGAGATCACGCGCGGCGACAAGTTCCTCAACGCCGACAAGTTCAGCACGATCAACTTCAAGAGCACCAAGGTCGTGCAGGCCGGCAACACGCTGAAAGTGACCGGCGACCTCACCTTCCTCGGCGTGACCAAGCCGGTGACGCTGCTCGGCAGCGTGGTCGGCTCGGTGGAAAAGCACCCGCTCCTGGGCAAGGGCGTGGTCGGCTTCTCGGCCACCGGCACGGTCAAGCGCTCGGACTGGGGCATGACCGGCACGCAGGCCTTCCTCGGCGACGACGTGACGATCATCTTCGAAGGCGAGTTCGACCAGCAGTAAGCCGGGCGTGAACCCGAACGAGCAGCGCTACACCGGGGTCGCGATCGTCCTGCACTGGGCGATCGCGGCCGCGATCCTGTCCAACCTGTTTGTCGGCTGGTGGATGAAGGACGCGATCGACGAGGCGGCCACCCAGGCTCGCGCGATCGCCGCCTTCCAGCTGCACAAGTCCATCGGCCTCACGGTTGCGCGAGTTGCCCGATGAAGGCCCGCTGCTGTCCCAAGACGCCGATTCGAAAGATTCATCGCAGCATCCACGAACCTGCAAGAGATGCTGTTCGCGCACCTCAAACGCATCCTGCATCTGACGCGCCTGCGGTTGCGCGGAATGAATGGCGCTCGCGATGAGTTCTTGCTCGCAGCAATCGCTCAGAACCTCAGGCGCATGGCGAAATCCTGGCATCCACCGCCATCTGATCCGGCGTTCGTAGCCACGTAAGAGGCACATCCAAAGACACGAAGACAAAAGACGATCGATAGCGCTTTACTGCCGCAAACTACCGCGCCGGATGCTCCCAAGGGCCTCAATCGGCCATAAAATATGCCGGATTACCGCGGAGTTTTTCAACGAAATAGGCCAAGAGCCGCCGGTCAAGAATTTCCTCAAAAGCAGACACTCGCTCGAAGTCTCCACGACAACCTCTTAGTACCTATCCATACTAATGTTCGACCCGTCTTCGTTTCTGGAATATTGCATCCTGGTGGTTCGCGCTTAATTACAACACGTCAAAGGATTAAGGAAAACGCTCACGGATTGGGAAATGAATAAGCCACTCAGGTGGCAGTATCGGTCTTGCAAGACTTGGACGGAGGAATACATGTATCAAGCGATTGTCAAACGGATTGCCCTACAAAACTTTCTACGAGTGAATCAGAAGGACTATGCTGCCATCCTGAAGGGCTGTTCCTCAGATGTTCATCACCGGTTTGGAGGGCATCACGCACTGGGCGGCGAGCGGCACGATCGTGAAGCGCTGGGACGATGGTTCGAACGCCTGGGCCGGTTGGCGCCTACTTTGCAACTCACAGTTCATGATGTATGGGTGAAGGGTGGCCCCTGGAATACGACCGTCATCATGCGATGGTCCGCAGTCCAGGATCTCCCGGATGGCTCACCCTATAACAATCACGGTGTTCACATCATTCGCATGCGTTGGGGCAAGGTGTTCGATATCGATGCAATCGAGGACTCTCAACTTGTTGCCGCATCCTTGCAGATATGGGCCGCACACGGAGTCAACGAAGCTCTCGCCGCTCCCATCCTGAGTTAGTGATAAGCGCGGCAAAACACAAGGTCGAAAGACGACAAGGACTTATGATGCAGACGAAGAATGCTACAGGCGTAATTAAAACGGGCAGCACCGCGATGCGTGCACAGGCGGTCGGTGCATTCGCTCTCGGCGCAGCGACGATCGGGGCGATCGCGGTGGGTGCAATGGCGATCGGGCGTTTGCGAGTCCTGGAAGCTCGCATTGAGAAGCTCTCCATTGGCACACTCACAGTGGACCATCTGAACGTGCGCTCCCGATAAGTCCTTGCTCGCCTGCCGCAGTGGGGGCGTCCGCTTTCTAAAGACCGCTAACGACCGCTCAGGGGTCAAAACCAATGGGATGGACGCCCCCACCCTAAACGGCATCAGTGTGCCAAAGTGGAAATGTTGGTTACCACTTAAACGGATGGGAGCGTCCACCATGAAGATTACAACTGTCGGTATTGA
>Ga0182024_10011940_pt1 | contig 17312 bp, 14 predicted proteins | sample P32metaG_FD_120480 | JGI IMG/M metagenome (GOLD analysis project Ga0182024, IMG submission 120480) | Permafrost microbial communities from Stordalen Mire, Sweden - P3-2 metaG (Illumina Assembly) | ecosystem: Environmental > Terrestrial > Soil > Wetlands > Permafrost | place: Sweden: Stordalen...
GATCCCTCCACCGGGTTCGACGCCATAGGTGCCGAGGATCGGCTGATCGCGAAGGGTGCCGTTGACATTCACGCCCAAATAATCCAACGCCTCGATTTTGTAGGGCGCCTTGGGAACCACTTTGATCGCATCGATTTCCAAGACGTCGGGCGGCTCGATGACGTAGTGCGGGAGCGACACCTTGCTATTTTCGCTGCCGACGGGTTGCAGATTCTCGACCATCGGCGGCACCGGCGGGGGCGAATGAATCTGCGCGCAGCCCGACAGCATCCAACATGTCAGGAGCGTGGCCAACCAAGAGCGTTTTGTTTGCGGACGATTGTGCATCGCGGAGTTTGCCGTACTGAGCCTGGAATCGCCGCCGGGAGGTGTCTGCAATCGGACGCGCCGCTGGGTCGCACGTTAAAGTCTGCCTGATCGTGACAATCGCAATAATCGGCAGATTCGGCGGCAAACTTTGCCAAGTCTTCCCCAAGCCAAGGCTTTACGGACGAGCGTAACAAGTCGAGAACGACGTTGATGGTAGTTTGTGCAAGATGGGATGGTTGCGGTCAACTGCCAGATCTCTTCAAACTGATTTGTGCCAATTTCGCAGGTTGGATTTGACACTCTTCGACCCCCTTGATAACTTCTTGCAGCCGAGGAGGGACTGCATCGGCGGTCGGGGCATTTCACTGCTCAGGAAGAGCGGTAAATCGATCAGGACAAGGATGTTATGGCAACGACCGCCGCGGATGAGTGGGCTCCCATGCGATGGAGCTGGTTGGTTCGGTCGCGGGCCTGGGTCAGTTTGCTCATTATCACTCCCTTCGCGTTGGCGTGCGTCCTTTCCCGTCCGCCCGCCATCGAAGGTTCGTGGGCCGACGTGGATTGCGACTTCATTGGTTGGCTGCTGTTCATGGTTGGTGCCGGTTGGCGCTGGTGGGCCACGATCTACATCGGCGGGCGCAAGCACTGGATGATCGTTACCGACGGTCCCTATTCCATTTGCCGCAATCCGCTCTACGTGGGCACCTTTTGCATGGCATTGGCCGTGGTGTTCTTTCTTGAGTCGATGACGTTCGCCGTTGGCCTCTTCCTTGTGACGGCTTACTATTTGCCGATCACGATTTCGGCGGAAGAGCACACGCTGCGGGAAAAGTTCGGTCAAGAGTTCATCGACTATTGCAAGCGAGTGCCTCGCTTTTGGCCCCGGTTCCGGCTTCTGCAAACGCCGCGGCAAATCATCGTGAATGTTCGAGGTCTTCGGGCCGAAGCGATGCGAACCTGCCGCTGGCTCTGGCTGCCGGTGCTGTGCGAAACAATCGCCTATCTGCGGGCCGAGGCCTGGTGGCCCAACCTGTTTCATCTGCCCTAGCAGGCCGTCAAATTGGATTTGACAGGTGACAGGACAACCTTTGTTTAACCCGGAGCCAACGGCGACGGTGAACCGTGTCGCCCGCCGTCGCCGTTGGCTCCGGGTTAAACGACCAAACACACCTGTCACATCCGGTTTGCCGGACCACTAGAAGCCTCTGCCAAATCGGCGGAGGCTGCGGAGTCGTCGATTTCAAGCGACGTGGCTCGGGGCGAATTCTTCGACGGCCGCGAACTGCGGGATTATTCCGATTACGTTCGGGACGGCTTCCAGGTCGGGTTCCGCTGCTTCACGGCCGCTGTCCGAATTACTTTCGGTCCCACTGTGGACCGCCTCATGGTCCGCCGCTCCGATTCGCAGGAGCAGCGGCACGGTCATCAGCCGGGCCACGGACGATAGCCCAAAGATCGCCAGATAGCCGCTCCGGGTTTGCCCGCAGATCGCCAAAACGGCACCGCCGCAGAGCGCTCCGGCCACCGTGGCTGCGGCGAACCCGACGTTGTAGAGCGTCAGCATCCCGATTCGCTGCCGCCGATCGACCGCCTCGAAACACATCAGCAGTGTTCCCAATTCGTAGGCGGCCCAGCAGACGCCGGAAAGAATCTGCACTGCGAGCAAGAAACTGGTCCCCTGGGATAGCATCCAAAGCGTCGACAAGGGAATCACCGCCAGTCCGCCCGCGGCAAGCAGCCGCCGTGCTCCAAAGCGATGGGCTAGCATTCCGAGCGTCGGCAGGGCAACCGCCTTGGTCACCAGCGCCGCGGAAACGATCAGCATGTATTTGATGTAGGAAAACTTCAGCAGGCCGAGCATGAATGGGGCATAGAAAGGCGCCGCGGTTTGGGCCGCCATTTGCATGCCCCACAGATAAATCAGCAATCGGCCATCGCGCTGCTTGCGCAGGCGACCGAAGGCGCCGCGCAGGCCGGCCGCCGAACTGTGGCTACTGATACGAAACGGTTCGCTTTGAGCGAAAAGAAATCCCGCGGACACGAACCGGCATACGGCCGCGGCCAAAAACAACATCGCAAAGGCCCACAGCGGCCGGCCGAGCGATTCGCCAAACTCCAAAGCCAGCCCGCCTCCCACGAATCCCGCCAAAATGCCGGCCTGTCCAAACCGGGAGCGGCGGCCCATGTATCGAGCACGAATGCGTTGCGGGACGATGGTGTCGATCCAATGACTCCACGCGGGGCCGGATGCCATGCCGGATGCCCAATAGACCGCAGCCAGAAAATAGAGCAAAGCCGTCGAGATATGTCCGACAAGCGCCGCGGCCACCAGCGGAAAAAAACTCAGTGCTTGCACGGTCACGCAGGCCACCACCCAGCGGCGATTCGACCCGACCCAGCGAATGGCCGCTGGAGAGATTAACTGCAGCACCGCGCCGGCAAAGATCGGCACGCTGGCAATCAAGCCCGCCCAAACCTGGCCCGTGCCCAGCGCCAGCGCAAAGGCGGGAAAATAGGTTTCGCCAATGCCGACCATCACGCTACATGCCAGCCCGTCGGCGATGCTGACGCGAAGATCTCGGCGCGTCGTGCCACGGCGCTCGCAGGGGCCCGGCGGCGTCATCGGCAACGGACATGCCACCGTCGCCGAAAGCAACTCAGAGGATACTACTTCACAAGCCACGGAAAGATCGCCAGGTGTTGATCGAGGTGGTTTTCACGCGACGATCTCAATACGGGGGACATTCGGCAGACCGCTTGGGTTCGCGATCGGGCAAGATGGTTTGCCATAGCAGTCCGACCGCCAAAGTCCGACTGCCGCTTTGAGGTCGATTCCAAATCGGGCGGCGGATAATACCGAACTCGGCCCATCGTGAGAAGGTCCATCGATTCTTCCGAGCGGACCTTGGTGTTGAGAAAAAACTGGTTGCTCGTTCCACCTACGATACCCAGCCGACCCAGCCAGCGGAAGCGCCGAAAGTTGGACAATCGCCCGGGGCCGTGTTATGCTCCGAAATTCTGCTATTTTGCACGCCATTCCTTTGAGGTTGCCCACCATGCAGTCGCCCACCAAGGTTCGAAGATTTCCTCGCGGGTCGTGGATCGCCGCAGTCTGTTTCGCCGGCTTTGCCGCTTTCGCTTCCCATGCCACGGCCGCCGATCCCTCCGCGGCCACTGCCGGTTCGCCGCCGTATCCCCGTTCGACCGTGCCGGCCAACGGCAAGGCCATCCACTGGAAGAAAACCGTGCTCGACACGAAGTTTCGTGGCGAAGGCGTGGCGGTCGGCGATTTCAATCACGATGGCAAACTCGACATTGCCGCCGGGAATGTCTACTACTCCGCTCCCGATTGGAAACCGCACGTCATGTTCGGCGATGCCCCCAAAGAGTTCGATCCGCACGGCTACAGCGAAGAATTCATCGCGTTCGCCGACGATTTGAATCACGACGGTTGGACCGACTACATCGTCATCGGCTTTCCCGGCCTCGCCGCCTATTGGTACGAAAATCCCAAAGGTGCCCCGGGCTCGTGGAAACAGCACTTGATCGGGCCGGTCGCAAGTACGGAGAGCCCTCAATATCTCGACATCGACGGCAACGGCCATCGCGCGCTGCTGATGGCCGTTGCGGATGGTCAAATTGCGATCGTGCGACCCGACCCGGACGATCCCACCAAGCCGTGGATCAATGAAGCGATTTCGGCCAAGCATTCGCCCGGCACGGATCGATTTTCGCACGGCATCGGAGCCGGTTCGATTCGCAACAACGGCCGCAACGACATCCTCATTCCGCAAGGTTGGTGGGAATCGCCGGCCGATAAACATCAGCTTCCCTGGACGTTTCACCCGGCCAATTTCGGCGCCGGCGGGGCTCAGATGTATGTCTTCGACTTTAATGGCGACGGCTTGAACGACGTGCTCGATTCCAGCCCGCACGGCTACGGCATCTGGTGGCACGAGCAACTACAAGACGGCGGCTGGAAAACGCACGAGATCGACAAGACATTTTCCGAAACGCACAGCGTCGTGTTGGCCGACATAACCGGCGATGGCCTGCCCGGCTTCGTCACCGGCAAGCGCTGGTGGGCTCACGGTCCGACCGGCGATCCGGGCGCCGGCGAGCCGTCGGTGTTGTATTGGTACGAATTGAAGCGGCACGACGGCCAGGCCGACTTCGTCCGCCACGAGATCGACAACCACAGCGGCGTCGGCACGCAATTCGAAGTGATCGACATCAACGGCGATGGGCTATTGGACATCGCCATCGCCAACAAGAGCGGCGTCTATCTCTTCGAGCAAACGCGCGATTGAGAAGCGAACGCCGATGTCGCGGTGCGTCCCCTTTTTTGCCTTCCCATGAGAATTTCCTTTGAAAATCGGTAGAATTACGCCGCTCTGTAACAGAGCGCTTGCCACATATACAAATTTCTGCTTCACGGAATAAGCAGGCAGGATACATGGAGTTAAATCTGGCGGCGACCAGTTGGGGGGCCGGCCGAAATCCTCCAACAAAAGACTTGACTGCCGCCCCAACGGAAAGCAAAATAGTTTTTTCTTGCATTTCTGGCGCCGCGAGCTCGGGCAGTCCGCCGCACGAACGCTTTCGAGAAATGAAGAAGCGTCCTGCGACGGAGGATTGCAGCCTCATGTCGGTCGAAACAAGCCTATTGAACGCGCCGAGCGGCAATTTGCCCACCGGGGCCCGACCCAGGGTTCCTTACCCCGCGACCGTCGATCGCCATCGAATCGTTTGGGGGTATGTGACGGCTTTCGTGTCGTTCCATTTATTGTTATTCGTGGCGCTATTGCCAGGCTGGTTCAGTTGGACGGGGCTGCTGCTAATTCCGGTTGGCAATTATGTCTTTTGTTCGCTGGGAATTGGCGCAGGGTATCATCGGCTGCTGACGCATCGGTCGTTTCAAAGCCCGCCGTGGTTCGAACACACCCTGGCTATTTTGGGTGTCTGCTGCCTTCAAGATTCGCCGGCTCGCTGGGTCGCGATCCATCGGCTGCACCACCAGCATTCCGACGAGCAACCCGACCCGCATACGCCGCTGGTCAATTGGTTCTGGGGACACATGGGCTGGCTACTGGCCGAGAACAGCCTAGTCAATCGGATTTCGACCTATGAAAAATACGCGCGCGATCTGTTGGAGGATCCGTTTTACCTCCGGCTCGAGCGGAATTTGCTTTGGTTGTGGATCTATGCCGCTCATGCGCTCATGTTCTATTTGATCGGCATGACGATCGGCTGGATTTCGACGGGCACTTATTTAGGCGGGGTACATGTTGGATTGATGTGGCTGTTGTGGGGCGTGGTATACCGGACGATCTACACATGGCATGTCACCTGGGGAGTCAATTCGTTCTGCCACACGCGAGGCTATCGGAATTACGAAACCCGCGACACGAGCCACAACAGCATCCTGTTCGGCCTTGCCACCAATGGCGAAGGCTTTCACAACAACCATCACGCCGAGCCCCGCAGCGTGCGGTGCGGCCACCTCTGGTGGGAGTTGGACGTGACGTACCTGACGATCCGCCTTTGGGAGCGCATGGGGCTGGCCACTGCATTGGTATTGCCCAAGGCGCGTGTTCGGCCCCGGTGAACCGCACGCACTAGCAAGGGACAGACCTTTTTCCGTGGGAAGGGACGAAGCGCGGCGCCACTCCAATCCTGCGGTTCTACGAATATCGCCGAAAAACGATCGCCGCGTTTTGGCCGCCGAGGCTGAACGCAGTGCTCATGGCCGTATCGATCTTCGCGGGGCGCGCGACCGGAGACGTATTGAGCGCCCTGCCCTCCACGGTGCGAGCGGTGTTCACCGCCGGGCAAAGCATGTTGTGATGCAAGGCCAACACGGTCGCTGCCGCTTCCAAGCCGTTACCGGCGCCCAGATTGCCGGTCTGCGCTTTGATCGGCGTTAGCGGCACATCTTTCAATCGATCCCCAAACACGGTTTCAAGTCCGCGCAGCTCCGCTCGGTCATGTGCGGGAATCCCCTCGCCAAAGGGCATCAGTAGATCGACGTCGGCCGGCGAAGCCCTCGCGTCGTCAAGTGCCGATTGAATCGCCCGGCCATAGGTTCGGCCGGAAGGCTCCGGCTCGGAAAGGCCAGACACATCTTGGCTCGCTCCAAAGCCGCTGAGCTCTGCGTAGATCTTGGCGCCACGATGGAGAGCGTGCGAAAGTTCTTCAAGAATCAGCAGGCCGCCTCCTTCTCCAAGCACCGAGCCACTGGCGTCTGCATCGAAGGGGCGCAGCGCGGCGGATGGATCGGCATTGTTGACGATCGCCAGTCGCTTCAAAAGTATCTGGCGGACCAATCCGAGAGGATTCACTTTAGTTTCGCTGCCGCCGCAAATCGCTCGGTCCGCGTCGCCACGCTGAATGGCGCGAAACGACTCCCCAATCGCCAAATGACCGCTTGCCTCCTGGCAAGTAATCGTGTTCGAGATGCCGGCGATCCCATGAATGATCGTGATGTGGCTGCCGAGCATGTTGGGGAGATATTTCAGCAGCCACAGCGGCGTGAGCCCGTTCATGGCGTCGCTGCCCCAACGCCGCAGGTCCAGGCAATGGTTAACGTCCGCCCCAATCATCGCGGCGGTCAATTCATTCAGATCGAAGCAGATCAGACCGGCGCCGATGTTGCACATGAAACGGGAATCGCTAGACGCCGGGTTTTCCGATTCCACTCGGGAATGAATCCCCGCGTCTTCGAACGCCAGGTTCGCCGCCACGACCGCAAGGTGGATGTCGCGCGCCATCACCTTCGTAGCCTTGCGATACGATTTGGGAACATAGTCCGCGATCTGAAACGGTGGCACTTCCCCGGCAATCTGGCAAGCAAGTCCGCTGGGGTCGAATTGCCGGATCCTCCGGATGCCCGGCTCTCCGGCAATCAGACTGCTCCAAAACGCCTCGTGTCCGATTCCGAGAGGAGAGACGACGCCGATTCCCGTCACGACAACGCGGCGCATCATTCACCCTCCCTTCCAAAAAAAGGTGTCAGGAACCGATTTGTGCTAAGAGCAGGCACTGACATTCATCCTCCCTCAAATCGGTTCCTGACACCTTTTTCGAAGCGGCGGACGACCAACGTATCGTTCTGCCCCCCGAATCCCAGATTGTTGGACATCGCGATATCCACGTTCGCCTTGCGGGCGACTTGCGGGACATAATCGAGATCGCAATCCGGATCGGGGTTGCGCAGGTTCATGGTCGGCGGAAGGATCTGGTCGCGAATCGCAAGAACACAGGCGATGAACTCGACAACCCCCGCCGCGGTGACCAGATGCCCGAACATGCTCTTGATGCTGCTGATTGGAACTTTTTTGGCATACTCGCCGAAAATCGCATGGATCGAAAATGTTTCGTGGCTGTCGTTTTCGCGCGTGCCCGTGCCGTGAGCATTGATGTAATCGACCTCTTCCGGCTCGATCCCGGCATCGGCAAGCGCCAGCCGGATGGCTTCGATCGATCCTTCGCTTAGCGGATGTTGATCGGTCACACGGAAGGCGTCGGCCGTGCTGCCGAATCCAATCACTTCGGCCAGGATCGAAGCACGTCGATCGACGGCATGTTCCAGCCTTTCCAAAATGACGACGCCGGCCCCTTCGCCGATCACGAACCCGTCGCGAGTCGCATCGAACGGCCGGCTTGCAGAAGCGGGATCGTCGTTTCGCATCGAAAGCGTGGTCAGCCGATTGAAACCGGTGACGCCAAACGGATGAATCATGCTATTCGCGCCACCGGCGATCATCACGTCGGCATCGCCGCGGCGAAGTATCTGAGTGGCTTCGCCGATCGATTGCGCGCTGGCCGCGCACGCTGTCAAGCTGTTCAACGCGGGGCCCGCCGCGCCGGTAAGCATCGCCAGACGGCTCAAGGCGATATTTGGCTCCTGTTCCAATTCACGGATCGCATCCAAGCTCGACAACGCAGCCTCCGACCAGCGCGGAATGTCGAGTGCCCCAGCCGCCGCATCCCACGAGGAAAGGCACGACGTCGTAATGGCTTCGAAATCCGTGGAACCCTCGCCGGTCGCCATGTACATGCCCGTCCGATCGAGGTTCAATTCTTGAAACCGATCGAGGCCCGACGCACGCCATGCCTGGGCACAAGCGCCCAGGAGAAAGTGCGTGCGGCGGCAGGCATCCAAGTGGGGCGCCGCGTCCATTAGGTCGAAGGATAGATCGTACCCTTTCACCTCCGCACTAAAGGTTGTGGGAAATGTCGTTGCGTCGAAGATGCTCGTCAAGGCCACGCCCGATTCGCCCGCCAATAGTTTTTGCCACACTCCATCGATCGTATGGCCCAAGGGCGTGACCCAGCCCATCCCCGTGACGACGACGCGTCGGCGGAATTCGTCTTGTTGGGCTTTCATGTTGCTGCCTTAGTTTGGCTATGGCGATGCGTGTTTCCCATGTTGAACTCTAGCTCGGCAACTTCGACGGATCGAATAGCAGCGGAAAAAATTGGCCGTCGATCGGTCGGCCGCTGGGGACGGGCGGCACGCCGGCCAGAAGCGGTTCGTCGCTCGAGGATCGTACGCCTTCGCGCAGCACGTTGACCACCGTCGCTCGCCGCGGTCGGTCGGTGCGGTTTTCGAAGCTACCGTGAACCATCAGCGGATGATGGAACGAACATTCGCCGCGCCGCAGTTCGATCGCCACCGGATGCTGAAACTGTTCCCATTGTTCGGCGCTCAGCGCACCGCGAATCGCTTCCATGTCTCCAACCAAACCGGTCGGCGGCAACAGCGGCCAGCGATGGCTGCCGGGCACGTAATTCAGGCAGCCGTTTTCGCGCGTGCTGTCGTCCAAGCCGATCCAACAGGTCAGATGAGCCATCGGTTGCGTGCGGGTCCAGTACGAATAATCCTGATGCCACGCGACCACGCCGCCGTGCCGAGCCGGCTTGCAAAACAATTGGTCGTGCCAGAATCGGACCGCGCCCCCCAAGAGTTGGCTGGCCGCCATCGTGAACGCCGGCGCCCAAAGCAGGTCGTGAAAACCGGGCGCGATCCGCCACGCTCCCAGAGCATGGAACAACACTTTCGACGGATCGAGCGATTCGTTCGAGTGAAACTCGTAGAACAATTCGTGGCCCGGATGATGCGGATCGAGCAACCCGGCCAATTCCCCGCGAAGAATTTCGACCTGTCGCTCGTCGAGAATGCGGATGCCCTGCAAGTAGCCATGCTCATGAAAGAACCGCACCTGGTCGTCGCTCAGCCGATAGGGCTCCCATTCCCGGGCCGATCGCGGCAAGCGAAGCAATTCTCCAATTGGCTGGCTGAATTGCGATAGATCCTTGGCAACCATCGAACTACTCCCCCTAATCGACCGGAAAAGAACATGTGCCACCGCTGGCTTGTCCAGCAGTGAGCGCCGCGCGCACCCCGCACTGTCGGACAATCCAGCAGTGGCACCCGGCCTGCTAATTGGACAGCGATCCGAGCAGCAGCTATTATGCCACAAACGCTCGTTAGACCAACCCGGGGCGGAGTATTTTCGGTGCCGTTTTTGGATTGAACTGCCGTTCGCACATTCAGGAACACATCCATGAGACTCCCTTCCATCGCATCCAACTTCGTCAAAAGCATCGCGATCGCTGCGATTGCCTCCCTCGGTCTGTGGGCCCTTTCCAACGGCGCCTCGGCAGCATCACCGAAGACAGACCTCCTCTGGCCGAGCGGCGCCCCCGACGCCAAGGGAGACAAGCCCGCCGATAAGCCGACCATCAATTTGTTCCCCGCCCCGGCCGACAAGGCAACCGGCGCCGGCGTCGTCATCACTCCGGGCGGCGGCTATGGGGGCGTGATGATGTCGTACGAAGGAAACGATGTTGCCGTCTGGTTGAATACGTTGGGCATTTCCGCCATCGTGCTCGATTATCGGCACGCTGGCCGTGGCTATCGCCATCCGGCCCCGTTGGAAGACGCTCAGCGCGCGATCCGCACGCTTCGATCCAAGGCCGACGAATGGAAGCTCGATACGCACAAGATCGGCATCCTTGGCTTTTCAGCCGGCGGACATCTGGCGTCTTCCGCCGGCACCCATTTCGACTCCGGCAAGAGCGACGCGGCCGACCCGATCGAACGCCTTAGCTGCCGCCCCGATTTCATGGTGCTGATTTATCCGGTCATCACGTTGACCGAGCCATCGACTCACGTCGGCTCTCGCCAGAACTTGCTGGGGGATCATCCCGATCCAAAATTGGTCGAAAGCATGTCGAGCGAAAAGCAAGTGACGCCGCAAACGCCGCCAACGTTCTTGGTCTCCAGCTCCGAGGATGCGGCCGTGCCATCGGAGAATTCGGTGCTGTTCTATTTGGCCCTCAAGAAGGCAAAAGTGCCGGCCGAATTGCACATTTTCGAGAAAGGCCAGCACGGTTTCGGCATGGCGCTGAACAATCCCGCGACATCGTGGACGCCGCTGTGCGCGAATTGGTTTCGCGTGCATGGCTTGATCCATTAAGGCAATTCAGTTAATCGGCCTTCGACGTTGCGGTTATGCGTTCGATGCTGAACCGCCTTACAGCCCAACGAGGTCGGATCGATGCGGGCCGTCATGACGGGAGCGACCGGATTCATCGGCACTCGGCTGCTGGAACATCTGGCGGCGGCCGGCTGGGACTCGCCGGTCGTGTTGAGCCGCGATCCGGCTCGGGCGTCGCAAACGCTGGGTCGGTTTCACCCGGTGACGCACCGCTGGGATCCGATGATCGGCCTGCCGCCGGTCGAAGCGTTCGATGGCGCGGCGGCCGTTTTCCATTTGGCCGGCGAATCAGTCGCCAACGGCCGCTGGACCAAAGCGCGCAAACAGCGCATTCGCGACAGCCGTGTGACGGGAACGCGCAATCTGGTCGCCGGTTTGCAACGACTCGCTACGCGGCCCGCCATGCTGATCTCCGGCTCGGCCGTCGGTTACTACGGCCCGCGCGGCGATGAAACGCTGACCGAATCCGCTTCGCCGGGCCACGATTTCTTGGCGGAGGTTTGCATGGCGTGGGAAGAGGCCGCGCTGGCGGCGCGGTCGTTGGGAATTCGCGTCGCGCTGAGTCGAACTGGCGTGGCGTTGGGCAATGGCGGTGCCCTCGCCAAGATGTTGCTTCCCTTCAAACTTGGCGCCGGCGGACCGCTGGCCAGCGGCCGGCAATGGATGCCGTGGATCCACGTCGATGATCTGGCGGCGCTGTTGCTCTTTGCCGCGGAGACCCCGAGTCTTGCCGGCCCCTTCAACGCGGTGGCGCCGCAGCCAGTGACCAATCGCGATTTTACTCGTGCTCTGGCCCGGCAACTTCATCGCCCCGCATTTTTTCCCGCGCCGTACTTCGCGCTGCGAGTCGCATTCGGCGAAATGGCGTCGATGCTGGTCGCATCGCAACGGGCCGTTCCTCAAGCCGCCGAACAAGCCGGCTACCAGTTTCGCTATCCCGACATCAATGCTACGCTGTCGGATATTCTTGGCCCGAAGTGATATGACCGTTCGCAGGTCGGGGTTTGGCTCATTTTTCGGCGGTGGCGGGAGGAATTTCGGTCGACGTCTATGCCGATAAATGTGCCTGACCCCTTGAATCGCTCGAACCGACGACCGTATTACGGCTGGGTGATCGTCGCTTGCGCCGCTTGGGCCATGACGGCCACTCTGCCCGGCCGCACGTTTGGGCTCGGTCTGATCACCGAACCGCTGTTGGCGTCGTTCCACTTGGATCGGGTGACGTATTCCGAACTGAATCTGATGGCGGTCTTGCTGGGCGCCGCGTTCTGCGTGCCGATCGGAGCTTTGATGGACCGTTGGGGCGCGCGGCCGATGCTGACCCTTGTAATGACTGGGCTGGGCGCGGTCGTGATCGTCATGAGCCGAACCGAGTCGCCTCGTGTTCTGGCCACCACGCTGACGCTGACTCGCGGACTCGGCGAAAGCAGCCTTTCGCTTCTCAGCATGGCGCTCGTGGGAAAGTGGTTTTCACGGCGGCTCAGCGCGGCGATGGGAATCTATTCTGTGCTAATCGCACTCGGTTTTGTCGCCGCCATCCCCGTGACGGGCTATTTGGTCAGGCATCTCGGTTGGCGCGACGGGTGGCAAATGCTGGGAGTCGCGGTGCTGGTCAGCGGCGTCATCGTTGGCCTGCTTTTGGTGCGCAACGGACCAAAAGATTCTGCAATCGCCCGACGCGAGTTCTCGCTTGATCCGACGGAGAACAAACCGCTCGACCGCGACTTTTCGTTCCGCGTAGCGCTCGCTACGCCGGCGTTTTGGTGCTTTGCCGTGGGGGCGTCGATGTACAACATGGCATTCTCCGCCGTGGCGCTGTACAACCAATCGCTGCTGGCCGAGCAAGGATTTGATTCCCTCGCGGGAATAAAACTCCTGTCCATCGTCCTTGGGTCCGGAATCTTGTGCAATTTATTGGGCGGATGGCTGGGGATGAAGATTTCACCTGGAAAGCTGCTCGGCGCGACGCTGTTGCTCTTGGCGGTCAGCTTGGCGATGTTTCCCGCCGTCCACTCGCAAGCGGCACTGGTGGTTTATGCGATCGCAATCGGCGGAACCGGTGGCGTGGTGACGGTCGTGTTCTTCTCCGTCTGGGCACAGCTTTTTGGGCGATCGCATTTGGGGCGGATTCAAGGCGCGGCGCAGATTTGCTCCGTCCTGGCCTCCGCGACCGGCCCGCTCTTGCTCGCCCGATGCCACGAGCGCTACGGAACCTACGGGCCATTCTTCTTCTCCGTCGGCGCCGCGGCGGCCATTTCGGGCATCGCCTGCTGGATCGTGCCGCTGCCGTGCGCCGCGGTCGTCGAACCCGCATTCAGTGCGGAACAGCCTGAAGGCTGAACTCCAACGTTGGAGTTCACGCTTCAGCGTCTCGGCCAATGGTGACCACGAAACCACTATATTTTGTGGGCCGGAATTGCTCGACGGCTTTGCGGTAAGGAGGTAAGAGGGTTTTCATCAGCCGACGCGCACATGCTCCACGCCGTTGGTCACCATCCACCGCAGCCACGCCTCTTGCTCGTCGGTGAGCTCGATTTCCGTTCGATTCATGCCATCCAACGGCGAAACGACCGACAGCACGCCGTCGTCGAGCCATGCACGAGAATCGTCCAGTCGAATCCAGTATTCGCCCGACGGCATTTTCGCCACGCCGTGGTCGCCCGCCGGCGTCATGAAGTAGGCGATGTCGGTCCGAAACCGATCCGGCATCGCGAGAGGCGGCAATTCGGGCCGATCAACCGCATGGATCAACATATTGCTTCTCGGTTCAACGAGGCCACAACCTCCGAATAGGATTCAATATACCGCCTTGGACACCTAAACGCCCCTCACAAAACCGCCTGGGAGAAGGGGACAGTCCCCGTTTTGCTCCGCGGACTTCGCAAAATGGGGACAGTCCCCGGCGGTTTTGTGACGGGCACTAAATGGCTCAATCGTATCGATGAATGATCCGTAGCGAGACTTTTTGCGGCCGGAAATGGCGACGCAGTTCGGCGTCGAAAGCCTCGACATTGCATCGCGTGCCACACGTGAAGATGTCGACGAAGCAGGAATTGTGCTCCGGATAGGTGTGGATGCTGGCATGGCTTTCCGACAACAGCGCGACGGCCGTGAAACCGTGTGGAGGAAAGACATGCTCAACCGACTTTAATAGCGCCGCGCCAGACGCCTCGATCGCCGTATGCAAGGCGGCGGAAAGCCGTTCGACATCGGCAAGCGCCGCCGCATCGCAGCCCGAATAGCTGGCCAACAAATGCCGGCCGCTAAAGTCGAAATCGCGGTCCTTCGAAGTGTCTCGGGACGCAGAGTCGTCGGCGATGAAATCGGGCCGATGGCCCTCGCCGAGTGGCGAAAAGTCGCCGGGGTGCAGTCGAAGGTGCTCGACGAAGCGCTGATAAAGAGTCGAATCGTCAGTTATTTGGACATGGTATTCGTGGTCCAAAACTGCTTCATGAGTATCAAGATCAGCACCAATTTCGAGGAGACGGCGAGAGCGTGAAAGCAAATCAGCGACCCGAGACAGGCCGAAGAAGCGGTAGCCATCTTGAGCAAGAGCGAGCTCGTCCGCATCAAGCAGTTCCACTGCATGAAGGATCCCGCCATTCATCACGTGTCCGTGAGCATTCAGGAGTGAGGACAACGCGAGATCGCCCTTTGCCGGGCGTTTGCCGTACTCTCGCATTGCCGCACGATTCCAGATCAATTGTTCGTCTGTCATCGTCGTTCTGGCGGGTGCGAGCCACTTCTCGGGCCATTAATCAGCCGCCGGCGGCTCGTATTCAAAATCTTTCCACTTCATCGGTCGGCGGAACGGCTCGATTCGCAATATGACCTCGCCGTTCTGGAAGATTCGCACAGTGCCATTCGATTCGCTCACCGCCACGGCAACGCTTCGAGTCGCCCGAGTGATGGCCGCCGCGGCCCAGTGCCGAGCCCCGAGACCCTTGGAAAGTGTAATGTTCGTCGCCGGTGCATCAATATAGCGATTTGCCGCCTCGACCGTTCCGTCCGGCGTGATGATGAACGCACCATCCATCTGGGCGACTTCCTTCAGCCCTTCGCGAACCCGCGGGTCGCTCAGATTCCGCTCCTTTCGGCCGTAGCCGCGAACAGGGTCGAAACCGGTTGGATGGCTCATCGCCAGCACTTTGCGCGTGTCGCCGATGACGAACAGCGTCCCCACCGGCTTCCCCTCGCGCCCCTCGCGGCCGACCTCGACCGCCAGATCGACCACCGTCTTGAGCGTGTCGAGAGGCACATGGGTTTCAAGTTGGCGCAGATCGCGGGCCGTCAGCCGTTCGAGACGTTCACTGAGGTTGATGACGCTGATCGAATCGATGGCCCCGGCCTCGAAGCCGCTATACATGGCCACGACTCGGGCGCCCGGGGTAAGAATGTCGTCGGCCACGCTTTCCAGCAGCGCCTGGGTCAACTTTTCATAGACGGGGCTGTCGGCCATGTTCAGCACGACGGTCGACAGGCCCGCATCGGCCGCCCCTTCGAGTTGCTCGGTCGTATCGGCGGCGACGAGCACTTTGCCGTCGCCCACCAGGAGCTTAAGCTGCTCCCATTCCGTCGGCGCTTCGAGCAGAACCATTAGCGCGTCGGCAGCCACCAAACCGGCCAATCGTCCGGCAAGATCGATGATTTTCTGGAATTGGTCGGTCAGTCTCTGCGACTTCATCCGTCCGCCTGCTCCGCAACGTTCGAGGACCGCAAGGGGCGCTATCCGTGGGCGCGCGACAACCGAGTCGCATGGTACGGACTTTTTTCCACCGCTGCAAGGCAAATGACCGAGCCAGTCGGCTAATGTTTCATCGCGGCCATTCGCCGTCGCATTTCGTCTTCCGAGACGTCTTCCTTATGTGTCGCGATCGACCATTTGTGGCCGAACGGGTCTTCGAGCGTGCCGGACCGGTCGCCATAGAATTGGTCCTTCACCGGCCGTTCTTCCTTCGCGCCGGCCGCGATGGCCTGCTTGAACAGCCCATCGACATCTTCGACGTACAGCAAAATGCTCGAGGCCGAACCGCCGAGCGATTTCGGGCTCTTCGCTCCCATTTCCGGGAACTCGTCGGCCAACATGATCGCCGAATCGCCAATTCTAATCTCGGCATGGCCAATCCGCCCCTCGGGCATGTCGAGCCGGAAGAACTCCGTCGCGTTGAACGCCCGTTTGTAGAATTCAATCGCCTGGGCGGCGCCATCGACGATCAGATACGGCGTTACCGTATGGTAGCCCTCGGGGATTGGTTTGACGGTCATGAGATTTCCCTCCGATGGTGGACGAATGCCCGCACTTTGCCGCGAAATTGCCGATTCGCGATTACTTCAGACGGCTCCCTGTTCCATGCCAGCCGGAGCAGGTCGAGAGCATTCCGGATCGGCGTAGCCGTAGCGGCGCATGTAGTCGCCGCAATGGTCTTGGACGCGGGCGGCCAATTCGTCGGCGAGTTGGTATTTGTTCGTCTTGTAATTCTTCACGCCGTCGAGATGCTTTTCCACGGCCGGGCGGGCTGATTCGAAGTCGCCCAGGTCGAGCCGTTGGTAGATGGCCTCAAGTTCGGCGAGCGGATTGGCGACCAGGTCTTCGTAGCGCAATTGATGGAATTGGTTTTCGGGGATCAACGCTCGATCTTGCTCGAAGCGGTCGTACATCACCTCGAACATTCGGAAGATATGATCCTCAAGCGGCCGATCGCGACGAATTTGCAGCGAAAATGCGTCGCTCATCCGTTTCCAGGTTCGCACCGACGAGGGAATCACTACACGCGGATCGCGCACGATATGGACGAACCGCGCGTCGGGATAGAGCTCAAGAATCATCTTGACGCGAGCGGTGTGCGGCGGCGATTTCAGGACGATGCGCGCATTCGTGTCTTTGAGGCCCTGCCGCCGCATGAACCAATCGAGGCACTTCTTCCATCGCTCGCGCCTCTCGGCGGGAAGATTTTCCATGGACAGGGCCTCCGTGTGAAAGCCCCGATTGGGAAACGCCCATTCGATATAGGGCGAATCGGCGCCGAGATTCATCAGCGCGAATTCGTCTTCCTGCGGACGATCGAATCCCACGGCCATGTCGTCCATCGGCCGGGTTTTCGGAAGGAGCCAACCGAACCAGCGGCAGAAGAATCCTGCCGTCAGCAGAAAATGCCGCGGCACCATGCAATCGAAGGTAGTGGGATAGATGAATCGCTTGTCTTGCACCAGCAATTCGTGCAACAAAGTGGTTCCGGTCCGCCAATGGCCCAGCACGAACAGCGGCGGATGCCGCAGCTTCGAATTGCGAGCCCGGCGGCCATAAATCGCCTCGCTGATCCAGGCGAGCACGAGATTGATCCAGGTGATGATCGAAATAGCCATTGCCATCGGGATTCTCGATGGCGAGATTGCAAAGCGGTTCGCGGCAAGCATCCCAAACCAAATCCCGGGCGTCATTCCATGCCAAGGCCGCGGGGAACGTATCGGGAGCGTCGTTTGCTTTTCCTTACTCATGGC
>Ga0182024_10011941_pt1 | contig 17312 bp, 10 predicted proteins | sample P32metaG_FD_120480 | JGI IMG/M metagenome (GOLD analysis project Ga0182024, IMG submission 120480) | Permafrost microbial communities from Stordalen Mire, Sweden - P3-2 metaG (Illumina Assembly) | ecosystem: Environmental > Terrestrial > Soil > Wetlands > Permafrost | place: Sweden: Stordalen...
CCATCGGACAGCAGGAACGAGCCGAGATCGGCTCCCAGCGGCATCTCGATGCGTCCCCGTTCGAGTAGCCGCAGATTCTCTTCCATTCGGGCCAGGACGCCTTCGGCCTCCCGCCTGTCGGTCGTCTTGACCGTTTTTTTCAGACGGCGATTGCCGAGCCGAAAGCAGACCTTGAAGTGACCGGACGTCGGATGTTCTTCGAGCCATGCCATTGGGGTTGCCCTCCAGAAATCGTAAGCTGGACCCAGACTCAGGACCAGCGATACGACTCCAACGCGACCCCATTGGCGCCCCCCATCTGCCCCCCAAAACGGGAGGCAGAAAAGCCAGGGTATATGGCCATTTGCCATAACCCCTTGTATTTCAACCTGTCTGAGAGATCGATTTTTCAGGAAACCGGTTTTGACGGTCAGGATCGGAATCCTGACCCACGCATTACCCTCGGCGGGATTCGAACCCGCGTTCTCCGGATTGAAAGCCCGGCGGCCACTCCGCAGGCACCACGAGGGCATTTGCACGCTACGCCGCAAGCGGCATTGAGTAGCAAGGGTGGGAGTTGAACCCACAGCATCCACGGGTTTGAGCCGAGGTGGTCTGCCGGTTGCCTACCTTGCCATGTACCCTGGATGGGATTTGAACCCATGATCTCCACCTTGAGAGGGTGGCGGCCACTCCGGGCTGGCACCGCCAGGGCGTCTTTCCCAGTAGCTCAGGTGGGACTCGAACCCACAGCATCTCTCGTTCTAAGCGAGAGTGGTCTGCCATTGCCTACCGAGCCGTTCAACAGTTCCGGGGGTAGGAATCGAACCCACACGCACTGGTTCAAAGCCAGCTAGCCTACCTTTAGCCGACCCCGGAGCGCATTTGTTTAGCCGCGACGCGACGTACTCGGAGCGGAGCGCGTTCATACCCCCAACAAAAGCGGAAGGAGAGGGAGTCGAACCCTCAAGGCATCGCTGCTCGGCCGCTTTCGAGACGGCTGCCATCGCCGATTTGGCTCGCCCTTCCGTAAGTCTGGATGGCTGGATTCGAACCAGCGTTCTCCGGCTTCCGACGCCGGCGGATTGACCGCTCTCCAACATCCAGATTCAGTGGGACCCGAGGGACTCGAACCCTCACCACCCTGGTTAAGAGCCAGGTATGCTGCCGCTAACACCTGGATTCCGCATTTGGCTTTGAATCCGCAATCCGCAATCCGCAATTGAATCATTGGGATCCGAGGGACTCGAACCCTCACCCCTCTGGTTAAAAGCCAGGAATGCTGCCTCTAGCACCTGGATCCCGTGTTGGATGGAAGCGTGAGGAATCGAACCCCCTAGTGCATCGACGACGGGTTTACAGCCCATCTCTTTTCCCACAAAAGTAGCGCTTCCGTTTGTTTCACTTTCCGTGTCAAACAAAAAAGGCCAGGTATCTTGCGACACCTGGCCTGGAAAGCGCCTTTCCCAAGGAATCCAGGTGTCACAATCGCAATGGACGCAGGTTGAGCGCCCAGGCCTGGCGATCACTCGCATCGCCTTGCGGCTTTTGCACATTATTCCGAAACAGGATGGAACCTGACATCGTTACCTCGGGTTAGCGACGATTGGCACACGTTGGCGTGCCTTATGTTCGTCACATAGTCTAAGACGCACGAGCTTGGAAGTTGGTTCGCGAAATTCTAGTTTTTTTTGATCGGGTCCCTCGTTCCCAGGCTCCGCCTGGGAACGAGATGAGATAGGCTATCGTTTCGGCAGCCAACCGCGTTCGATCAGCACCTGGGCGATCTGCACGGCATTGGTCGCGGCCCCTTTGCGCAGATTGTCGGCCACGACCCACAGGTTGATGCCGTTGGCCACGGTCGGATCGCGGCGGATCCGGCCGACAAACACCTCGTCCTTTCCCACGGAGCAGAGGGCCAGCGGCACTTCGCCCTTGGCGTAGTCGTCCAGCAGAATGATACCGGGGGCCTTGCGCAAGGCTTCGCGGGCCTGCTCGGCGGTGATGGGATGATGGAACTCGATGTTGACCGCTTCGGAATGGCCGACGCGCACCGGCACTCGCGCCGTCGTCGGCGAGACCAGAATGCTGTCGTCGCCCATGATCTTCTTCGTCTCCTTGATCATCTTGATCTCTTCCTCGCTGTAGCCGTCCTCGCCCGCTTTCCAGTCGTGCGGCAGCACGTTCCCCGCCAGCTGAGCGGCGTGGGCCGTGACCGGCGGAATGCCTTTGCCCTGGCCAAGGGCGGCGACCTGGGCGTCCAGCTCGAACAGACCCTTGGCCCCCTTGCCGGACGATGCCTGGTAGGTCGAGACAATCACGCGCTTGATCTTGGCCAGGTCGTGCAACGGCTTCAAGGCGACCACCATCTGGATGGTCGAGCAATTGGGATTGGCGACGATGCCTTTCGGAATCCGCCGCAACGCATCGGCGTTGACCTCGGGCACCACGAGCGGCACCTCGGGGTCCATGCGCCAGGCGCTGGAATTGTCGATGACGATGGCCCCTTCCTTCGCGGCCATGGGGCTGGTTTCCCGGCTCACCGATGCGGGCGTGCTGGAAAGAACGATGTCCACACCGCGAAAGGCCTCGGGGCGAATGGGTTCGACCTTGTACGACTTACCCTTGAAGTCGATGGCTTTACCTGCGCTGCGTTCCGAAGCCAGGAACTTGATGCTGGACATGGCGATGGCCCGCTCGGCGAGCACTTGCCGCATGATTTCACCGACCGCTCCGGTCGCACCGACTACCGCCACGCTGACTGCCACGGCTTGGGCCCTTTCTCAAAAGAGGAAACCAACGTACTTTGGATCATTGTCGAGTGCGGACAGCCGATTGGCAAGGCAATCCGCTGGCGGTTTCGCGCTCGCCCCGCCGGTCGGCTTGCGAATCTTCACCGAAAAGTGCTTGACAATTGCGCCAATCGATTTAGGATGCAGAAACGGAAGCTTATCGCAATAGTAAGTTTTTCAGATATGGGGACTGAGGCATGTCCACGCAATCTCGGCGCAGACGTCTGGAAGTCGAAGATATCGGCGAAGTCACGGTGGTGAACTTCATCGACAAGAAAATCCTGGATGAGCAGAACATCCAGATCATCGGCGAACAACTGTTCGGCCTCGTGGATGAGCTGGGCCGGCGCAAGCTGCTGCTCAACTTCGGCAACGTCGATTACCTGTCGAGTTCCGCCCTCGGCAAGTTCATCACGCTGAACAAGAAGGTGAACAACGCGGGCGGCCGCTTGATCCTGTGCAACATCGCGCCGCACATTTTCGAGGTGTTCGAGATCACCAAGCTGGATAAACTCTTCAATATTCAGAAGGAAGAACAGGCCGCCTTGCAGGCGTTCTGACCTCTTGTTCCCAGGCAGCTCCGCCTGGGAACAAGGTTGATTACGCTTCCAGAACGCTGTTGAGCGCCTTGACCAGTTCGCTTTCCGAAGTTCCGCCCAAAAAGCTCTTCTTCGGCTGGTTGCCGCCCTTGAAGATGAAGATGCGCGGAATCGAGCTGACGTTGAACAGCATGGCGATGTCCTGAGCGTCGTCCACGTTCAGCTTGCCGACCTTGACCTTGCCGGCGAACTGGGCGGCCACGCGATCGATGGTCGGCCCCAGCGCCCGGCAGGGGCCGCACCAGGGAGCCCAGAAGTCCACGAGCACCGGCACGTCGCTCTGTTCCACTTCTTTTTTCCAGTTATCGCTGGTGAATTCCATAACGTGTTCGTTCGACCCCATGATTATTCTCCTTCGCTATTGTTGGGTGTAACGGCTTCGCACCCCGGGGGTGATCGTTTTGCCTTCGTACCTGCTCTGAAGTATTATAGGGGCCGTTCGGCAGAGTGTAGTCCTCACGCTCCGCGTGAGGATAGGGCGCAGCCCTCAATAACCGCCGCCCATTCCGCTGGGATTCTGTTTTTGGTCGCCCGAAAGCACCATGACTTTGGCAATGGATGATGGTTATTGAGGGCTGCGCCCTTTCCTCACGCGGAGCGTGAGGACTGCACTATCGTGGGAGGCAAGCATTGAAGAGCCACAAAAAATCGTCAGATCCCGTACAGGCCGTGCTTTGCAGCGGCGGGCTCGATAGCGCCGTCCTCCTCGGCGATCTGCTGCGGCAAGGTGTCAGGGTTTTTCCGCTCTTCATTCGCTGCGGCCTTTACTGGGAAAAAACGGAACTCGGCTGCCTGCGGCGATTCCTGCGGGCCGTGCGCTGCGATCGGCTCGAACCCTTGACTATTCTGGATGAGCCGGTCGCCAACCTTTACGATGAGCACTGGAGCATCACCGGCCAGAACGTACCGGGCGCCGACACGCCGGATGAAGCGGTGTTCCTGCCGGGGCGGAATGTGCTTCTCCTGGCCAAGTCGCTGCTGTGGTGCCATTTGCACGAGGTTCCCGCTTTGGCCCTCGGCTCGCTCAAGGGCAATCCTTTCCCCGATGCGACGCCAGCTTTCTTCGATGCTTTGCAAAACGTGGTCAACCAGGCCGTGGAGGGACACGTGGTGATTCATCGGCCATTTGCGGGCATGAAGAAGACGGAAGTGGTGCTGCTCGGCAAGGACCTGCCGCTGGAGCATTCGCTTTCGTGCATCAGGCCGATCAAGGGGCTGCATTGTGGGCAATGCAACAAATGCGCGGAGCGACAGTTGGCTTTTGAGCGAGTGAAGGTGCCGGATCCGACGACGTATGCGGATTCGTAGCCGCAGGCTATAACCTGCGATGCGTCGTCTCGTTTCGCCAACCACACATCGCAGGATAAAGCGACAAGGCCGTGGGTCAGGATTCCGATCCTGACCGTGTGATTGATGCAGTCAGGATCGGAATCCTGACCCACGGCTAAAACCTGCGGCTACGAAACCACTTCGTGTCATCAATATGTCTTTCATTCACACCCCCACACCCCCCTGAAATGAAAGATGCCGCGATGAAACGAAAGTCGTTTTGGCGACAATGATTGTCGCCTGAACAATTTGGCCTGCATTTTGCAAGGACTACGAAACCGTCAAGCTCCCCGTATTGTCGGAGCTGCCCGCGAAATCGGTGCCGCTGTTGTACGCGGTGGTGATGGTGAAGGACTGCGCCGTCGTGTTGGCCGGCAAGGTGAAGTTGGCGTTGGCGGTGCCGCCGGCGACGGTGCCCGACGTCACGGTGCCGAGATTGCCGACGGTGAAGCTGATGGTGCCGCCATTGACGGTGCCGGCCCCGCTGCTGACATTGCCGGTCAGCGTCAGGAGCTGGCTGGACGCATCGTTGGCGCTTGCCGTCGCCGTGGTGGGCGAGGTGGACGTGGCCGCCTTGGTGATACTTAGGCTGCCGGTCGCGTCGGAGCTGGGGCCAAAGAGGCCGCCGCTGCCGTCGTTGCCGCCGCTGTAGGCCGTGGTGATCTTCAGGGATGCCGGATTGGTGCCGGCGGGCACGGTGAACGACGCATTGGCCGTGCCGCCCGTCACGGTCGATGACGTGACCGAGCCAAGCCCGGCCACGGTGAAGGTGAAGGTGCCGGTGTCAACCGTCCCCGCGGTCGAGGTGACATGGCCGGTCAAGGTGACGTTCTGGCTGCTGCTGCTGAAGATAGCCGTCGCCGTCGTGGGCGCGGTGACCGACGCCGCACCCACGATCAGGCTGCCCGTGGAATCGGAGCTGGAGGCGAAATCGGTGCTGCCGCTGTAGGCGGTGGTGATGGCGAGCGACTTCACGGCGGTGCCCGCGGGCACGGTGAAGTTGGCGGTGGCCGTGCCGTTCGTGACGGTGCCGGAAACGACGGGGCTGAATCCAGCCACGGTGAAGGTGATGGTGCCGCCGTTGACCGAGCCGCCGGAGCTGGTCACATTGCCGGTCAGCGTGACGACCTGGAGGGCGGAGTTGGTCGTCACAATCGCCGTGGTGGGCTGGGCGGTCGTGTTCACCTTGGTGATGGAGAGGCTGCCGGTCGCGTCGGAGCTGGGGCCAAAGCGCCCGCCACTGCCGTCGTCGCCGCCGCTATAGACCGTGGTGATCGTCAAGGATTCCGGATTGGTGCCGGCAGGCACGGTGAACGACGCGCTGGCGGTGCCACCCGTCACGGTGCCTGACGTCACGGACCCAAACCCGGCCACGGTGAACGTGAAGGTGCCGACATCCACAGTCCCCGCACCCGAGGTGACATTGCCGGTCAAGGTCACAGACTGGCTGCTGCTGCTGAAGGCTGTAGTCGCCGTCGTCGGCGAGGTGACCGTCGCCGCACCGATCACCAGGCTGCCGGTATTGTCGGAGCTGCCCGAGAAATCGGTGCTGCCGCTGTACGCCGTGGTGATGACGAGCGACTCCACTGAGGTTCCCGCGGGCACGGTGAAGTTGGCGCTGGCGGTGCCATTCGCCACGGTGCCCGAAACCACGGGGCTAAAGCCGGCAACGGTAAAGGTGAGGGTGCCGCCGGTGACCGGGCCACCCGAGCTGGTCACGTTGCCGGTCAGCGACACGACCTGGCTGGTGCCGCTGGTCGTCACCACGGCGGTGGTGGGCTGCGTGGTCGTGCCGACCTTCGTCACACTGAGGCTGCCCGTCGCGTCGGAGCTGGGGCCGAAGAAATTGGTGCCGTCGGTACCGCCGTTGTAATTGGTGGTGATCGTCAGCGATTGGACATTGGTGCCGGCCGGGACGGTGAAAGAGGCGCTGGCCGCGCCGCCGGATACCGTGCCGGACGTCACGGAGCCGAGATTGCCGACGGTGAAGGTGAAGGTGCCGGCGTCCACGGTCGTGCTGCCCGAAACATGGCCGGTCAAGGTCACGCTCTGGGAGCTGCTGCTGAAGGTCGTCGTCGCCGAGGTGGGCGAGGTGGTCGTGGAGTTGCCGACGACCAGGCTGCCCGCGTTGTTGGAGCTGGCGGCGAAATCGGTGACGCCGCTAAAGGCCGTGGTGATGACGATGGACTGCAAGGGCGTGTTGGCCGGCAGGGTGAAGCTGGCGTTGGCGGTGCCGTTGGCGATGGTGCCGGAGGTCACGGTGCCGAAGCTGCCGACGGTGAACGTGAAGGTGCCGCCGGTGACCGGGCCGCCGGCGCTGGTCACGTTGCCGGTCAGCGTCACGACCTGCGAGTTGGCGCTCAAAGTTGCCGCCGCCAGGGTGGGCTTGGTGGTGGTGGACGCGCTCGTGACGACCAGGCTGCCGGAGGCATTGGAGCTGGCGGCGAACTGGCCGCCGCCGCTGTAGGCGGTCGTGATCGTCAGCGATTGCGGCGTGGTGCCGGCCGGGACGGTGAAGCTGGCGCTGGCCGTGCCGTTGGTCACCGTGCCCGAGGTCACCGAGCCAAGGCCCGCGACCGTGAAGGTGAAGGTGCCGGCATTGACCGTGCCGCTGGTCGCGGTCACGTTGCCGGTCAGGGTCACGGTTTGCGAGCTGGTGCTGAAGCCCGTGGTCGCCGTGGTGGCGGCGGTGGTCGTGGTTCCCGTGCCGACGGTCACCGTGAAGGTTTGCGTCGTGCTCTGCCCTGCCAGGTCGGTCGCGGTCACGGTCAAGGTGACGATACCGGTCTTGTTGGACAGGTAGCCGAGCGTGATGGTGCCGTTGCTGTTGACAGTCGGGGTTTCGCTGCTGAGCACTCCGGACGGATCGCTGACGTTGGTCACCGTGTAGGTCAAACTGTCGGGCTGGCTCACGACGGCCGCGCTATCGATCAGCTCGAAATTGCTGGCAGTCGCGTCGGCCGGGAAGCTGGAGCCGCTGAAATTGTTGAGCGGCAGGCTGCCGAGGTCGCCCTTGTAGCTGCTCTCGTCGTGAACCGGGGCGGTCGCCAGCGTGTTGAGCACGCGCATGTCGGAACCGGACAGCACCTGGGCGAAGACCGTGAAGTTCGGATCGAGGTTGTTGGAGCTGCCGGTGGAATTATTGCTGAGGTTGAAGAAGAACTGATCGCTGGCGCTGTTTTCGTCATAGGTGCCGTTGGGCTGCGTGAGAGCCATCGACAGGGTGCCGGCGAAGTCCTTGTTGGTGGTGTTGCTGCTCAGGCTCTGCTCGCTGCCGATGGTGGAAATCGGCGTGGTCAACTTCAAGCTGGTTGGATCGCTTTGCAGCGTGTAGTTGCCGCCCTGGAGCACGAAGTCGGGCACGAGCCGATTGAGGACTGCGTCGTTATACGCTCCGCTGTTGATGTAGGCGAGGAAGTTGGCGACCGTCTGCGGCGTGGCGCTGTCGAACATCTCCAAATAAACCGGGCCAGCGGAGGTGTTGAGCTGCACGATGGTGTTGCCGCCGTTGGGGTCGGTGAAGCCGTCCGCCAGGTTGAGCACGGTGGTATTGAGCGCCGCCGTCGCCGCGGCGTGCGTGCCGCCGCCGCCGGTCAGCGTGATCGTCGGCAGGCTGGTGTAACCCGAGCCGCCGCTGGTGATCGTAATCCCCGTGACGACGCCGTTCGCGATCGTCGCCGTTGCGGTCGCCTGTGTTCCAGTCGCCCCGGATGGGATTCCGCCTGAAAAGGTCACCGTGGGAGCCTTGGTGTACCCGGAACCGCCGTTGGTGACGGAGGCCGATACGACCGCCGTGGAGGTGCCCGTAGAAGCGGTGACATTGGTGTCACTGGTATTATTGGCGGCCACCGGCGCCTGGTTGAGGACAACGAACGTTGACAGCTGGCTGACGTTGCCGGCGCTGTCCTCGGCGCGGGCGACGAAGTTGTTCACGCCTGCGGACAGGGACACACTGGAGAAGACGACATCGCCGCTCGCGTTGGCCGTTTCCGTGGCCAGGGCGGCGATGGACGTGCCCTCGAACAATTGCACGACGTCGCCCGCCGTGGTGGTGCCGTCCAGAGTCACGGTGCCGCTGGTCGCAGCGCCGGCGTTGGTAAGGATCACGCCGCCGACCGCATCGACAATCGGGCCCAGCGATCCCAGCGTCGTAGGATCGATGGTCAGCGTGGGCACGGCCGGGGCGGCAGTCTGCAAGGTAAACGTGACGGTCGCGATATTGCTCTTGCCGAGCGCATCGACCGCCTCTAGGGTGATCGTGTTCGAGCCGGGTTTGAGAGCGTCGGCGCCGGTGCCGCCGACCTGCTTGAGCATGCCCTCGTTGAGGTAGAAAACGCCATCATTGATGCTGCCGGTGATCTCGACCTTGGCCGAGCCGTTGACGCTGACGAACAGCGACTTGATGGCGGAGTTATCGGTGCCCTTCGCAACCGTTCCTTGAATGGAAGGATCGGCGGTGATGTTATCGCTGTCGGTGCCGCCGGGCCCAGCCGTGTCGTCCGCGAGCTCGGCGGTGACGACCGGGCCTGTGGCATTGGTGGGAGTAGCCGGCGTGGGGTTGGGCAATTCCTCAAAGACGTAGCCGGTGGAGGTCGTCGTCGAGCCCGCGGGGACGACAATGTCGTAGATTTCCGAATTGAGCAATGAGAGTCCGCCTGCCGACGAGGCCCCGGTCGGAATCGCCGCCTTGAGCGCACGGAAGCCACTCACCGGGCCGACGACTTGCACCGAATAGGTGCCCGGCTCAGTCAGCGTAAAGGTGTAATTTCCCGACGAATCGGTGGTCGTGGTCTGGAAAACGGAATCGCCGGTGGACTCGATCCCGGTCAGGGCCACGACGACTCCCGAGATGCCGGCGGAACTGGTGGAGTTCTCAACGGTGCCGGATAGCGCAGCCGCGGTCGTCGAACTGGTCGTGAAGTTGGCGGCCGAGCTTGGCTGCGCCGAACCATCGGCCATGGCGGTGCCGGCTCCGGCGGGACTGACGTTGGTGAACAGGTCATCCGACGCCGTGGACAGGAAGTCTTGCAGCGACAGGGAGCGGGCGGCCAGGAAATCGACCGAGAAGTCGTAATTGGCAGCCACCTGTCCGGGCTGCAGAGTGATCGTGGAGATGGTCGTCGAAGCCGCCTTGCCGCCGAGGCTGCCGAGCGTGCCGGTGCCGCCGACGTAAAGGTCGGTGCCGTTGGTCAGGGAGTAAGTGCCAGCCTGCACTTGCAAGAACGAGTAGTCGCCGCTGGCATCCGTCGATGTCGAAACTTTGACCGCTGTGCCTGAGCTGGTCATGCCGGTCAAGGTGATTTCCACGCCCGGTACGCTTTGGCCATTGTTGGTCACCACGCCGCTGATGACGCCCGCACTGGGAGCCGGCGCCGGCAACGTGGAAGCCGAGGGAGCCCAACGCTCTTCCAGGTGCTCGATGAGGGGCCGGAAGGAACGCTTACGAGGTTGCTGGGCGGGTTTCTTGCCCCGGCCTCGCCCACGGAAAATTCGGCTCAACGTGTCTTTCAGCGCCATACGTACCTCTTGGTGAAAATCCCGCGCTCACGCATCGGGTTCGACAATCCCTAAAAGTTTTCGGCAAAGACGGGGCGACGATCCGCCCGCGAATCCTGGGCGCAGTCATCGTTCTTTCAATTATAGCGTAATAATCGGGGGACGCAACAGACTCTTCCCAATCCGTCCAGACTGGCAAGGTTTCGCAATCTTCGCAATCGGTTTCTTCGTTTATTGACACTAATTACAGCACTTCAAAATTGGGGGTCCGAATTCGTGGGGCAGGTTGCCAACCTGCCTGGCGAACGGCAGGTTGGCAACCTGCCCCACGAATTGAGACCCCCTTTTCTGAATTGAGGTACTAAGATAATAAAGGTCAGCCGTAGCGGTAGGGTGGGTCTAGGCCCACCATTGCTGGAGGCGGTTGCTCAAAATAGCCGCGATATATCCAGATACAGCACAAAAATCAGCAGCATGCCGATCAGCGCCAACCCCGCCATGGTCGCGCCATTGCGAATCGTCTCGGAAGCCGGCCGGCCCCGCAGTTTTTCGTAGATCAGCAGCACCATGTGTCCGCCGTCGAGCACCGGAATCGGCAAAAAGTTGATCACGGCCAGGTTGACGCTCACCATGCCCAGGAAGAACAAAAACTCCCAGAAATCGACGCCCGCGACCCGATAGGCGACGGTGGCGATGGTAATCGGTCCGCCGAAGAGCTTGACCGACAGGCGTCCGGAAAACATGCCGCGCAGGTTTTCGAAGACCTGCATCATGAAGCTGTGGGTGTCTCTGAGGCCGAAGCTCACGGCCTCGAACATGTTATCGGCTCGCTGTTTGCGATCGTCCCGCCACAAGACCCAGCCGCGTTCGGTCATGGGCCAGGTTTCGTCGAGCACCGGCGTGACGTCGATCTCCTTGGTTTCGTTTTTCCTTTTCACCTTGAAAGTGACGGTCTGGACGGCGACAGGGGCCGAAGTGAATGCGAGACAGGCGTGGGCCCAATTCTCGTCGGAGGCCAGTTCGATCCACGAGGTCTTTTCCCCCTCGGTTTCGCTGCCCGAGGGCTTGAACGTGATGCGAAAGGCCTTGATCTCGTCGAACGCCTGCAAGAGATTTTCCTTGATCTCACCCGTATTGCTGGCGACCGTTGACTTGATCTGGTAGGCCAGGCCAAGTTCGGGGACCGCCCATGGGGAAACCTTGCTCAAGGGCAGGGGATGCTCGTAGGTCCAGTCATCGTTCCAATCGACGACCACGGCAACGTTGTCGATGTCCCGACCGAGTCCGGCGCGGGCGCGGCGCAGGTGCAAGGTGACTTGCTTGGGCTTTTCCTTGTCCCTGGGCAGCTTGGCCATCTCGCGCTTGAGCATGTCGGGAAGCCGCACGGGATCGAGGTCCTGGCCCTTCCAGGTGATCTTCTCCCGCTTGGAGGGATCCTTCGCCGACACGCGCTCGAAGGAGACGCCTTCGATCTCGTCGCCCTTGATGTTGTCCTTGTCGCGGGCCACGACTTTGCCGTAGGCCGGGGAGTCCTTGCGAATGGCGGTCACCTGGCCCATGTCCATGACGACGCCGAACGACCAGTGAAAGGCGGGGGCCACCGTGACGTCGATCGGCGCGGACACTCCCTCACGCCGGACGCGGATGATCACTTCCTTGCCGGCCAGGAGCTGCATGCGCCTGGCAAATTCGAAGTAGTCGCATTGGCCATGGTCGGGATAGCGCGGATCGTCCGGCAGGCTGGCGACCTTGGTCGGATCGGCCGGATCCGTGGTGGCGATGATGCGGTCGCCGAAGTCGAACGCCGGCGTGGCGAGCGCGGCGGGGCTGAGCGGATTGGTCGGCGAGGTGATGGTGCGCGGGACATACTGCCGGGGCCGAAACTGCAGCCGTTCCGTGGGCTGGATGCCGATCAGCGGCACGACGTCGTCCGGGCCCTTGCGCGGCAGGATCTTGAAGGCGGGCAATGGTTTGTCGGCGCCTAGCCGCTGAACGACGATGTCCAGCTCTTCACCGCTATGGGACGCCATGACGGTGCGCCTGAGGTCGTCAAACGTGGGATTCTTGACTGAGCCAATCTGCAGGATCAGGTCGCCGGTGCTGACGCCGTCGATGTAAGCCGGGGCGCCGGGATCGACCGCGAGGACGACCGGGGCCTGACGATCCTTGCCCGGAATCCGGTAGACCAGGACGAAACACACGAAGGCCAGGATCACGTTCATGACGACGCCGGCGGAGATGATCGCCATGCGCTGGCCCACCGATTTGTTGCGATAGGAGCGCGGATCGTCCTCGCTGTCGTCGCTGGATTCATCGCCGTCGATCTGGCCGACCATCTGCACATAGCCGCCCAGCGGGAAAATGGCCAGTTTGTAAGTGGTTTCGCCCCACTGGAAGCTGCAGCCGGGAATGGGTGGACCGAAGCCGATGCTGAAGGCCGTGACGTGGACGTCGCACCACTTGGCCACCAGGAAATGGCCTAGTTCGTGAATGAAGATGACCAGCGACAGGCCGACCGCCACCTTGGCGATGGTCTCCGGATCGAATTTGTTGAGCAGGAAACCGACGGCGAGGGCCACGATCAGCAGCAAGGGGCCGTTCTGACGCCACCATGAAGGGGGTTCTTCCGTGACCGGCGGGCCGGACAACGGCGGTGGTCCTTTCAGCGCCTCGGCGAGATCGGTCGGCGTTTTGGTCGGGTCGGGTTGGCCATTTACTGAGCCAGGCTGCATGCCTTCGTGCTGTTCCAACGGAGTACCTCCTGTCGAGCCCAGCGGTCCAGGGCGCTGAGCTCGGTCAGCGTCGGCCTTGGGCTGAAATCATGATGAGCGAGAACGTCGCCGCACACGCGCGGAATATCGAGGAAGCTTAGCTCACCGGCCAGGAATTGGCTCACCGCCGATTCGTTGGCGGCGTTGAGCACCGCTCCACAGGTGCCGCCGCGCCGGGCGACCTCGAAACCCAACTTCAGGGCCGGGAACGTTTCCCAGTCCGGTTGGGAGAAAGTCAGACGACTGAGTTCGTTCCACTTCAGCCGCCGGGTCGGGCCCGACAACCGCTCCGGAAACGTCAGAGCATACTGGATCGGCAAACGCATGTCCGGCGGCGACAGCTGGGCCAGGATCGAGCCGTCCCGAAATTCGACAAACGAATGAATGATCGACTCCGGGTGAATAATGACCTCGATCTGCTCCGGTTCGAGATCGAAAAGCCAGCGTGCCTCGATCACTTCCAGGGCCTTGTTCATCATGGTAGCAGAATCGACCGTGATCTTCGGCCCCATTCTCCAGGTCGGATGCTGCAAGGCCTCTTCGACCGTCACATCGGCGAGGTCGGCGGCTTTACGGCCGCGAAACGGTCCGCCGCTGGCTGTCAGCACTACGCGATCCACTTCGCCGGGGCCGCTGGCTTGCATGGCCTGGAAAATGGCGCTGTGCTCGCTATCGACCGGCAAAACCCTGGCGTTCTTGCGGCGAGCGAGGTCCATGACCAGCGGACCGGCCATGACCAAAGTTTCCTTGTTGGCGACGGCCACCGTTTTGCCCGCTTCCAAAGCGAGCCAGGTGCCCGTGAGCCCCGCGGCGCCGACAATCGCCGTGAGCACGATGTCCACATCCGGATCGGACACCATGGTGCCAATCGCATCCATGCCGGTGAGCAATCGGGTGCCCTGCGGCAAGGGATGCTGGGCGATATTCTGAGCCAGCTCCCGCCCGGCACGCACATCGGTGACGGCGATCCAGCGAGGCCGAAAGCGCTTGGCCTGTTCCAGGAGCGTTTCCCAACTGGTGTGGGCACAAAGTCCCACCACCTCGAAACGGTCCGGCAAATGAGCGATCACATCCAGGCAATTCGTGCCGATCGACCCGGTGGACCCGAGCACGACGACACGGCGGCATCCTGCAGCTTGTTTTGACACTCGAGCCCCCTTGGTTCGTGAGTGGGCAGTCAAGAGGTATTGTACGCGCCAGGGGGGGAAAATCACAAGCGGACTTCGTGATGCGAAGATTGTGCAATTGAGAGACGAGGAGTGCGATAAAGAAGGGACAGCCGAGGAAAATGATCACTCGCTCAAAGCATCCACCAGACCCTTAAGCTTCTTTAGGCCGCCTATCTCGCTGGCCCAACTCTTGATCAGCAAGATGGTCTTCACCGCATCCCCAGGCGAGGCTGGAGTCCGGACATCGACCTGGACTGTCCTTTTGCGGCCCCGCTTTCCCTTCATTTTTCCTTTGACGAAATAGACCAACCCTTCGGTTACTCGGATGCCCTTGTCGGCTAAGGTGGAAACCACCTCCTTGGCTGTCATTTCGCCGTTCCCCCTGAGAATTTCCTGGACGGCCGAGGACTTGCTTATGGCTTTCCCCACGGCAAGCCCTTTCTTGCTGTATGCGCCAAAGGCGCCGAGGGTCGCCGTTGCCGCTTTCGCCACCTTATCGCGGGCTTGCCGACCTTCCATTTTGCCTTTTGCGACGTGGACATGCACAATGCGCGCACCTGCGGAAATGGGCATTCCGTCTTCCGCTTCAGCGGCTTGACGAAACAGCTTGTCAGACGCCTTCTCGGTCATAGCACAACTCCTATCGTTGCCAACCAATCGATTGCTTCGTGGGTATTATACTCGAAATATGACAAATCATGATAGTCTGAGTCGGGACCTAACTCTGTCATCCTACAGCGCGAGTAGAAGGGCTCCGCTTGGGGTAACGAGTGGAGTCCTACCCGGCCGCCTAGCCCCATCTCGACACTTAGGCGAACCGCTTCGACCATCAAGACCGTGCCGACGCCGATAAACCGCGGCGGCTTGGCGTAGCCCTTAAGATTCCATGGTGCCGATTCAATGTAATCAATATAAGCCACTTTCCCATGGCCAATTTGGGCAGAGAGAGGCTTTCGCAACACAGCCATGAGCCCCTGAATTTCGCCCATGCATTCGACGGCCATCAGCAAATACTGATCAGCCCTAGAGCGGTTCATTTTGCCCCGCCAATCCCAATGCGCATGTTCCAACCGAGGGAAGCCCGCCTTTCGCGCGGCATGTGCGATTTGCTCGCGCGCTTCCTTCCAGCGGGCTTCCACGGAGTTAAGCTGGGGAAGCCGGAAGTCGCGAAAGACCTTCCCCTCGACGAAGGGCCTGCCAGGAGCGCAGCCATCGATCAGATTTACCTTGCGGTACGATGCCTGGCTGCTCATCCACCGAACTCCATGCTGTCAGTCGATATTGCGAATCCTTATCTGGCATAGTAAATGGTCGAAAAAGTAGCAATGCCATCCTACGATTTCAGCGTAAGCGCTTCACGTTCAAGCAAATGGCGGCAACTGCTCGAGCGACCAATCCTCCAGGTTTATATGCTGCACAAACGGCGCCCGCAAAAGCGTCGTCGCCGTCGGCAGCAGCTGCGATAACCAAGGCCGCCTGGCCAGGTGCGACATCGCCTTCATCCCTAATCGGCCCGGCGAATACCAGCCTTTCAGGCTGAAGAAGGCAGCGCTCGGATCCTCCTCGCCGGAACCTGTTCCTTCAGCCGGACATCCCCCGGAACTCTTGCGACTTCAGAAACCGGCGCGTCACGGTTCCGGGTGTTCGTCGATCACGGCCCGGGCCCGCAACTCGCGCACCAGGTGCTTGTATTCCAGTTCGGCCACTTCGCCGCGCAGTTTGTTTTGAATCTGCTTTTGCACCGTTTCGTTGAACGGAATCGGTCCGCCCATGTCATGCTTGACCAGGCGAATGATGTGCACGCCTTCCGAAAACTCCACGATCGGCCCCACTTCCCCGTCGCGCAGCTTGAACAGGTGCTCCTCGACTTCGATCGGCTGGATGGCGCCGCGGCGGCTGCCCAACCCTTCGCTGTCGCGGTCCTTGTTGTCGGCGTCATTATGGGCGAGCAGTCTCTTGAGATCGCCGTCGCTGCGATACTGGGCGATCAGGGACTCGGCGAATTGCTTCGTATCGGCAATCGTGGGATGCTCGGGTTTCAAGGCAATGAACACGTCCTGCCATTTCACGCTCTCTTGCTTCTGAAAGTCTATTTGATGTTTCTGGTAATAGTTGCGGACCTCGTTGGGCCCGATCTGGCGGAGGATGTTCGGATAGATCCGGCTCTTCATGTATTCCGTGGCGATGAACTCGCGGTCCGTCTTGCGCTGCAGCAGCTTGGTGAGCTCGCGCATCTGCTCCTTTTCGATCTTGGCGTCCTTGAGGTTTTCCTTGACCCGGGCCATCTGCTTGTTGAACTCGTCCCGGGCCATCTTCCTGATCTTCTCCAGCGTCTTGGGATTGCCCTGCTCCAACTTGTGAACGGCGTCCTGATACATCAGCTCCTGATCGATGACGTGCTCGAGTTGCTTGGCCACGATTTCCCGTTTCTTCTCGGCCTGATCGGCGGGAGAATACTTGGCAATCTCCTTCATGACTTGCGGGCTCATCTGAAAGAGGATCTCCTCGACGAACAGCGGTTTGCCGTTCACCCAGGCGGCGACGTTGACGCGATAGCCATTGGCAACCTGCGGCAGCCCCAGACCACTGCCCATGGGTGGCCCGGCAAGATCGCCAGGCCCCGGAGGCAGGGGCGGACCGGACGGGATCTCCTTCTTGGCCTTGCCGTCGTTGTCGGAGCTCTGCAGCCGGGCCAGGCGCGGCGATCCCTCCTGCTTCAGGTCATCCGCCAGCGAAGCATCCGGCCCCACCAGCACCGCCATGGACGACGAAATACCGCTGACACAGCCGCTGAAGAAGATCGCTGTGAAAAGAGCGAACAGGGCGAAGAGACGCAGGATGAGGGGCTTTCCTCGACCTGCCGATTCGGGGATCAGCTTTCGCATATTGCCGCGCATCGTTGGCCTCTTGGACAATGAGGGTAAGCTGTGGCGCGCGGCAATATAGCGTTCGCGCCGGCAAACGCAAGATGTGTTTCTCAAAGCTCAAAGATGGTTATCGGCTTGAATGGGGTTTAGCATCACGATGAACCCTGCTCTTCGCCATTTGAAGGCTCGCAACGAAGCTGCGCTCCACCCCGGCAAGGACGCAGCTGAAAAAGTAGTCGGCTGGAGCGTACCACGGGATGAACCCAGCTTTTCTTGGCCGAGAGCATGGACGAGTGCGATTATGGCTGTC
>Ga0182024_10011942_pt1 | contig 17310 bp, 14 predicted proteins | sample P32metaG_FD_120480 | JGI IMG/M metagenome (GOLD analysis project Ga0182024, IMG submission 120480) | Permafrost microbial communities from Stordalen Mire, Sweden - P3-2 metaG (Illumina Assembly) | ecosystem: Environmental > Terrestrial > Soil > Wetlands > Permafrost | place: Sweden: Stordalen...
CATAGGGGCGCCCGGCGTTGTGACCGCCTTGGGAATCAGGCTCTTGGCATGAGCCGCTGCCGGTAGTGCGCCAAGGGCGGAAGCCGCCTTCAGCACGGCTCTTCTGGGCAACTGCGCGGGACGTTTGTCTTTTTCGGCCATCCGCCGCGCTATCTGGAAAGAACGGACCGGCCTTGTAGGGCCGGTCCGCCAAGTTCGGGGGAAGAATGTGCCTACGAAAGCACGGACCCCCCTATACTATAGCGAAACGATAGAGTAAATAGGATTTGTGCAAATATGCGCGGGGACCATGCGCTTCGAAGGAAATTGGATATTTGAACTCCGGGCGTGGCTGCGCTTGGCGCCTCTTTTGTGCGCGCTAGTCGCCGTGCCTGCCCATGCCGATGCCCAAGCTCGCCAGGGCATGGTTGTTACCGCCCAGCATCTGGCCAGCGATGTCGGCATCCAGATCCTGAAGCAGGGCGGCAATGCCGTAGATGCTGCCGTGGCGATCGGCTATGCCGAAGCTGTCGTCAATCCCTGTTGCGGCAATATTGGCGGCGGCGGTTTCATGCTGCTGCATCTGAAGGATCACGGCGACCAGGTCATCAACTTCCGGGAAAGCGCGCCTCAGGCTGCGACTGCCGGGATGTATCAGGACGCATCCGGTACGCTGGTGCCGAGAGCCAGTCTTTTTGGATACAAGGCCGTTGGCGTGCCCGGCACGGTCCGGGGCCTGGATCTGGCGCTGCGCCACTATGGTCATCTTTCCCGCGCCAGGGTTATGGCGCCCGCCATCCGGCTGGCACGCGACGGCTTTGTCCTGACCCAGGGCGATGCCGATATCTTGGCGGCGCAGAGCACCCGCTTCAAAGCTGACCCCGAACTGGCACGAATATTCCTGAGACCGGATGGATCGCCGCTGCAGACCGGCGACCGGCTGGTACAAAAAGATCTTGCCCGCACACTTTCCCGCATCGCTCGTCAGGGCCCTAATTATTTCTATCGGGGAGCTTTTGCGGACGTGCTCGCAAAATCTTCCGCTGCCAATGGGGGACTTCTCACGAGAGCGGATCTTGCGGGCTTTGAGGCAGAGGAGACCGCTCCGCTTACCTGTTCCTACCGCGGCTACGAGGTCATTTCGGTGCCGCCGCCCAGCTCGGGAGGGGTCTCGCTCTGCGAAATCCTCAATATTCTGGAAGGCTACAACCTTAAATCTTTGGGCTTTCATTCCGCCGCAGCAACAAGAATTCTGGTCGAGGCGATGCGGCATGCCTATACGGACCGCAATGATGCCCTGGGCGATCCCCACTTTGTCAGCAATCCGCTGGATCATCTCCTGTCCAAGGATTATGCCGCGGCCATTCGCCAGCAGATCAACAGCGGCAAGGCACAGACCAAAGTCAGCATATTGTCGCCCGAGAAGCGGGAAACGACGCACTATTCGATCATCGACAGGGATGGGAATGCCGCTTCGGTGACCTACACTTTGAATGGGTCATTTGGCGCCCAGGTTATTCCGCCTGGCACGGGTGTCCTGCTCAACGACGAGATGGACGATTTTACGGTCAAACCAGGCGTTCCCAATCAGTTTGGCCTGGTCCAGGGCAGCAACAATGCGATCGCGCCCGGCAAGCGCCCGCTGTCCTCCATGTCGCCGACCATCGTGCTGAAGGACGGCAAGCCATTCTTGATCCTGGGAAGCCCGGGCGGCTCGCGCATCATCACCGCTACGCTGGAAGCAGCGATCAATGTGATCGATTACGGCCTTTCTCCCCAAGAGGCTGTCGATGCTCCGCGGATACACTACCAGGGGCAGCCGGATTCCATTTTTGTCGAGCATGGCGCCCTGTCGCCGGAGACCCGCGCGGAACTCGAAAGGCAACGCTATCGCATCGATGAACAATCTCCCTGGTGCGCCGTTGAACTCATCAGGGTTGAGGACGGTCGATTTGAGGGCGCGAGCGACTATCGCCGGCCGGCCGGTTCTGCTGCGGGATATTGATGGGCCACATGAGTAAATCCATCCGTCCGCATACCGTCGCGGTCATCGGCGGCGGATTCACCGGAAGCCTATTCGCCCTGAAGATACTGAAGGCGAGGCCCGACTGGGCTGTCTTGCTGGTGGAAGATCGCAAGCGGGCAGGGCGGGGCATTGCCTACGGTGCCTGTGAGGCCCAGCATCTGCTCAACGTGCCTGTCAGTCGCATGGAGTTGGGCCTGGAGCCTGGCTTTGGCGCCTGGCTGCGCTCCAGACGCGGCCTTCTGCAAGACGCACTTGTCGAAAGCAAGGGGCGGCTGGAAGACGCCTTCGTCCCCAGGCAGATGTTTGGCGACTATATGGAACAGCGGCTTTCTGATGCGCTTGTTTCAACGGATGGCTGGCGGCTGCGCCGCATTTGTGGCCGCGCGACAAGGATAGAGGAAAAACCACGGCAAATTGTCTTGGCTGATGGAAGCGTGCATCCCGTCGATGCGGTGGTGCTGGCGACCGGCAACCTGCCTTCCCGTTTGCCGTTTCCGGTTCCAGATTCCAAACGGATCATTCAAAATCCCTGGGCGCGCGGTGCGCTTTCCGGCATCGGTCCGGATGCTTCCGTGCTTCTGGCCGGGACGGGTTTGACGATGGTGGACACGCTCCTGTCGTTAAAATCGCGCGGGCACACCGGTCCGGTCCATGCCGTGTCGCGCCACGGATTTTTGCCGAAGGCGCACAGGGCAGGGGGAAATTGGCCGGCCTTTCTCGATCCCTCTCTTTCTCCAGGAGAGGCTTTCCAGATTTTCAGGGCCAATATACGTCTGGCGGAAAAACATGGCGTCCCCTGGCAACGGGTCTTCGACGCTGCGAGGCCGGCCGTGGCATCACTATGGCATACCTGGACGATCGGTCAGCGCGCCCAGTTTATGAGGCATTTGCGCGCGCTATGGGATGTCCACCGTCACCGCATGGCTGAACGGGTAGCCACTGTCGTAGACGAGCTGCTGTGGAACGGGAAATTGACGGTGACCGCGGGGCGTGTGCTTGCGACCGACGAGCATAAGGATGGAATCACGGCCGTAATCCGCCCGCGCGGAGAAAAAGCGCTGATGGTAGATGTCGACGTGATCGTCAACTGTACAGGACCGGCTACAGATATTTGCCGGTCGACCCATCCTTTGCTGGCAGATCTGGTGCATCGAGAACTTGTCCGCTCGGATCCGCTGGGGCTGGGGATAGAAACGCAGGAGAGCGCGGCAGTAGGGACAGACGACCTGGTCTCGGACTGGATCTTTGTGCTGGGACCGCCAACCCGCCCGGCATGGTGGGAGATCACCGCTGTTTCGGAAATCACGGCTCAGGTCGATCGGCTCGTCAACCGGCTCAGTGTCACGGATACGGGAATCTTTCGATCCCTGCCGGCGATCTTTCTCGATATTGGCGCAGGTATATGAAAACGGCATTGAGGTACATGACATGAACAGCGTCGCGGAAACTTTGTCATTTGGGAACGTATCCGCCGCGCATCCCGGGCCCCCGCCGCAGCGGACAGGTTCAACCGTTTTCCTGCTGGAGCGCGGCCATCATATTGAGGCGGTTGTCGAGCATGGTGATGCGCGCGGCAGGACCATGGGATTTCCCACCGCCAACATGCATCTGGCGGAAGGATATTCTCTCGCCTTCGGCGTATACGCCGTTCGGGTGGCCATTCTGCGGAACGGCGAAATTGAATCCTGGCACGATGGGGTGGCGAATTTCGGTATTCGCCCGATGTATCGCATTGCGCAGCCGCTGCTGGAGGCGCATCTGTTTGATTTCGATGGCGATATCTATGGCCGTGCCTTGCGCGTGGAGTTCGTGGCTTTCCTGAGACCCGAAGCCGCTTTCGCAAATCTCGACGCTTTGATCGCCCAAATTCACCAGGATGCGCAGCAGGCGAGGGACATCCTCGTCCACTTCACGCGAGGCGGCGTGGCGCTCGCGTCAATCGCGTAATAGCGGCAGGAGCTGGTCTCCCTGCCTCTTGATCTCGGGCAGGTAAGGCGTGTCGGACAGAACGAAGTGGGTGACGCCAAGATCCCGATACTTCTTCAGGGAGTTAGCGACGTCCTCCGCTGAACCGACCAGCCAGGTGGTGCCCGCGCCGCCACCGCCAACCTTTCCGGGTGTGGTGTAGAGGTTGTCATCCAGCACCTCTCCGCGCTCATGCAGGTCGAGCAGCCGCCGCTGTCCCACGGCAACCCATCGTCTATGATCAGTGTCGGCACTGGCTTTGGCCATTTCGCCGACCTTTGCTTCGGCGTCCGCCCAGGCCTGTTCCCTGGTGTCGCGGACGAAAGTTGTGATGCGCAGGCCGAATTCCAGGGGTGGTAAGTCTCTGTCCAGATCCTTGCTCAGTGTTTTGAGGCGTTCGATGCGCTCACGAATCCCTTCAAGCGGTTCACCCCAGAACAGCTGGACGTCCGCCTCTGTGGCAGACACGCGCTCGGCCGCCGGCGAAGCGCCGCCAAAGTAGAGCTTTGGATGCCGCCGGTCACCATTGGCCTCGAGGCGGGGTTCCACACTGGATTCAGTGACTTCGAAATGCTCGCCATTAAAGGTGACCTTCTCCTCGGTCCACAGCTTGCGAATCAGACGCATGAATTCCTTGGTTCGGGCATAGCGGTGCGCCTGATCACCCTCGCGATCGCCATAGGCGGCCAGATTGTCCTGGCCCGAAACAATGTTGATTCGCACCCGCCCACCGCTCAGATGGTCCAACGTCGCTGCGGCAGACGCGAAGTTTGCCGGACGCCAGTAGCCGGGACGAATGGCGATAAGCGGCTCAAAGGTCTTGGTGCGGGCGGTCAGCGCGGTCGCTACGGTAAAAGTGTCAGGTCGTCCCCAGCCCGCGCCGATGAGCGCCCCTTTCCAGCCATAGTCTTCCAACGCTTTGGCATGACTGGTCAAGGTTTCCAGGCTGTTATGTCCATCGGATGCGGAGTCGCCGCGATGCCCCGGCCTGACCTGGTTGGGGATATACCAAAGGAACTCGGATTTGCTGCTCATGTGATCAGACCTGTGGTTCGTGAAGGAGAATGCTTGTATAGTATATCGAAATACTAGAATATAAATACCGGCCGCCGCAAGTCCTGGGACAGTGCCGATCTTGAGGCCGGCCGTGGATGAGAAGTGACCGGTATGCGCGGAAGGAGCGAACAACTTGAACACAGCCACCCATAGTTTGCGGCTGGTGCACAGCGAGCCCGATGCCCCCCATCCCACTGCGCAACGGGTGATCGACCTGTTGGGAGAAGCAATGCCGCCACCGGATGCACCGCTAGCCGCTATCCGGCACCGGTATAATTTGAACCGGCGACAGTTTCTGTCCGAACTGGAGACGGTCGAAAGCGTATTTCACGTATTGCCTGCGGAGCGTGGAGTACCCCGGCTGACCGTCTTCCGTCCGAGGGGATTTCGGCAAGGTGATCGCCTGCCGGCCATCGTTTATCTGCACGGTGGGGGCTGGACGCTGGGGTCGTTGGCGACGTACGAGCCCTATTGTCGCGCATTGGCGAATACGACAGGTCAAATCGTAATCTGGGTTGAATATCGTTTGGCGCCTGAGGCGCCTTACCCCGCCGCGCTGGACGATACCCTCGCGGCTTGGCGCTGGGTCCAGGCGAATTGTGGCGAGTTGGGCGCCGATCCCGCACGAATCTCCATTGGCGGTGACAGCGCGGGCGGCAATCTTGCAGCCGTCGCGGCTATCATACTGCGTGATGAGAGCGGGATCCGGCCTTGGCGCCAGGTGCTTCTTTACCCCTGCCTCGACATGTCGGCTTCACTGACATCACACCGCAAATTCTCGCAAGGTTATCTCCTTACCGCGCCGCTATATGCGTGGTATCGGGACAATTACGCGGGCACCGACCGCTCGCGGGATGATTGGCGCCTCTCGCCCTTGTTTGCTGACGATTTCAGTTTCCTGCCGGCGGCGATTGTCCTCTATGCAGGGTTTGATCCTCTCCGGGACGAGGCGGCCGCATACATCATGAAGCTGACGTTGGCGAATGTGCCCGTGGAGTCGCTGTATTTTTCCGACATGGTACACGGCTTTCTCACCATGGGCGGGGTGATACCCGCAGCCGGCGCGGCATTGCAGCGGCTTGCAGATGCGTTTGCGGCTCTGGACCAAGCCGGCTGAAATTCCAGTTTATTGCTGTCACGCGTATTGAGATGGAGGACATATGCCCAAACTTGGAAACCTCACTGTCAGCCGCCAGGGGTTCGGCGCCATGGGATTGTCAAATGCATATGGCCAGGCGGACGATGCCGCTTCCATCCGGACAATTCATCGCGCCATCGATCTTGGCATAACGTTCTTTGATACCGCGACAGGTTACGGCGCCGGGCACAACGAAACTCTGCTGGGGAACGCAGTCGCGAATCGTCGTGACGGTCTTGTGATTGCCAGCAAATTCACGCACCGGGCGGCCGGCACGGCTGGCGACGCTAAGCCGATAAGGGCCAAAGACGCCGTAGAGGCGAGCCTCAAGCGCCTGGGGCTCGATCACATCGACCTCTACTATCTGCACCGCGTCGACAAGAGCATTCCTGTGGAGGATTCGGTTGGCGAGTTGGGACGGCTGAAAGATGAGGGCAAGATCGGTGGCGTCGGCGTATCAGAGGTCAGTGCGCATGGTATCCGGCGGGCGCATGCGACCTACCCGTTGACGGCGTTGCAGAGCGAATATTCGCTTTGGACCCGCGAAATTGAAATCGAGATTCTGCCCACCGTTCGTGAGCTTGGGATCGGTTTTGTTTCCTACAGTCCGCTGGGCCGGGGATTTCTGGCGGGCTCTGAAGTGACCGATCCGAATGATCGCCGTCAACAGCATCCACGGTTCCAGCCGGATGCGATCGCCGCGAACAGTGAACGGCGGAAAACGATTGAAAGCGTGGCTAGGCGCCTAGGTGTGACGAGTGCTCAGGTTAGCCTTGCCTGGGTGCTATCCAAGGACGCCGTCCCAATTCCGGGCACACGACACATCCATCATCTAGAAGCGAACTGGGCGGCAAATGAGCTTCGTCTCGACAAAGACACGGTTGCCGAACTCGAAAAGGCTTTTCCCTACGGCTCAACGGTGGGAACACGTTATCCAGCAGAGATGTTGAAGTCGGTGCCCGCGGATCCTGCAACCGCCTAGAGACGTTGCGGAGTTGGCAGGCATTATTGCCACAGCAGGCCAGTCAGGCGGTCAAATATCGAGAATATGGCGCAATTCGAGGAGAATTTATGAAACGCAAGATTTTGAGCTGGGCATTGATGATGTCCGTCGCTGGAAGCCTGGGAGCAAAGGCCCAACCCGGTTCGTCAGAATATGAGGCCCATGTGGCCGCGGCAAAGGATGCCGCCAGATTCGACTGGGTTGGGGTATTCGCGCGCAACTGCGCCGCGCCTAAGGTTGGCCCCGCGATTGGCAACTACAACACCGATCCAGGCCGCGCCATCTGGTACGCGGAGCCGGAGAAGGGTTTCGACAATCTTTATTTCCTCGGCACCAAATTCCACACCGCTTGGGCTCTGAATACCAGTGATGGCATCATCATAATCGACACGCTTTATCAGTATGCGGCCGAACCCGAGATTGTGGATGGGCTCAAGAAGGAGGGGCTAGACCCCGCCAAAATCAAGTATGTGCTGGTTACGCACGGTCATAGCGATCATGACCAGGGCGCCAAGCTTTTGCAGGATCGCTTCGGCGCCAAGGTTGCTTTCGGCGAGGCGGATTGGCTGCTGGTGGACAGGGCGAAGTCCTTCCCCGGCGGCAAGCCGCGCAAGGATATCGCGATAACGGACGGTCAGAAGCTCACGCTCGGTGATACCACGCTGACGGCCGTCAGTACGCCGGGCCATACGCCTGGCGCCTACGGCTTGCTGTTCCAGGTCAAGGATCACGGTCAGTCTGTTCCGGTCGTCTATGCCAGCGGTACCGCCTTCACGGAATATAATCGGCCCTGGTTCGATCAGTTCATCGCATCCCAGAAAAAGCTGGCCACGAGCGCACAGGCTTCCGGTGCGACAGTGCTGATCACCAACCACACCGCTTTCGACGATGCCTGGACCAAGGCCCGGTTGGCGGCATGGCGCCCTGCGGGGACGCCCAATCCCTTTGTGATCGGTACAGAGGCCGTACAAAACTATTTCAAGGTGATGGAAGAGTGTTCGCTGGCAGCTGAAAGCCGGCTGTCTCCGCAATAGCAATTATTCGACGCAGCAAAGGCCTTCTGGCGGCTAATGCCGCCCCGTGAAGCAAATTTCCAAGAGGAAGCCATGAAGAGAATTATCGTAGCTCTCATCATGTTGATCGTAACCACTCCCAGCTTCGCGCAGAAGCATGTCACTTCACCCCAGGAGGCTTTCGGCTTCAAGCCCGGGACAGACCGCAAGCTGGCGGACTGGAACCAGCTCACCGCATACTACAAGACGCTCTCAACCGAGAGCGGCCGCATCCGTTATGAAGAGCTCGGCAAGACGACCGAGGGCCGGCCTTTCATCGCGGTTACGATTTCCGCGCCGGAGAATCTCGCGCACCTTGATCATTATCGTGACATTCAACGCCGACTTGCAGACCCGCGTATTACCTCGCCGGAAGCGGCAAAAAAGCTGATCGCGGACGGCAAGACCATCCTCGCGGTCACAGCGAACATCCACTCCACCGAAATCGCCAGCTCGCAGAGCGTCGCCCAGTTTGTCTACGAACTGGCGACCGAAAATACGCCGCGCATCAAGTCGATCCTGCACAATGTCATCATCGTGCTTGTACCGTCGCAGAATCCTGACGGCCAGCAGTTGGTTGTAGACTGGTACAAAAAGTATCTCGGCACGCCGTATGAAGGCAATCAACCGGTCGTCATCTGGCATCATTACACGGGTCACGACGACAATCGCGACTGGGCGACATTTACGCAGGTTGAGACACGCCTTACCACTCAGAAGGTCCTCAATCGCTGGCACCCAGAAATTCTCTACGACATGCACCAGCAAGGTGCCGATGCCGCGCGAATTTACGTGCCGCCGTTTGTGGACCCGTTTGACCCCAACATCGATCCCTTGCTGATTTCCTCCATCAATGCGCTCGGCATGAATACGGCACTGGACATTTCCGCGACCGGCAAAAAGGGCGTCCTGTCCTACGGAGTCTATGACTTCTGGTCGCCGCTGCGGGACTATATCAGCCTGCACAATGGTCTGCGCATTCTCACGGAATCGGCCAGCGCGAACATCGCGTCGCCGGTCAATATCCCGTATCAGAAATTGGGCCGCGGCATCGGATACGATGCCAAGGTCACGGCGTGGAATTTCCCTGATCCCTGGAAGGGCGGCTGGTGGCATCTGGGCGACATCGTCGACTATCAGCACGACGCGTTCTTCTCCATCGCCAAAAACGCAGCCACGTTCCGAGAGCGGTATCTGACGAACTTCTACACAATCGGCCAGCACGCCGTGAACCGTACGCTGGGGCAACCCTATGCCTGGGTCATTCCCGCGGACCAGGCAGACCCGGTGGTGACGACGAGGCTGATCAACACGCTGCGCATCGCGGATGTTGAAGTGCAAAAGGCCACAGCGTCGTTTAGCGCAAATGGCCAGCAGTTTCCGGCCGGGAGCTACATCGTCCCGCTCGGGCAGCCATTCGGCGCGTTTGCCAAGTCGGTTCTCGAAGTTCAACGCTATCCGAATATTCCCCAATATCCGGGCGGCCCGTTGCAGCGGCCTTATGATGTCACGGCCCAAACGCTTCCGCTGCTGTTTGGTGTGAAAGCTGTCGAGGTAAAGGACAAGTTTGAAGCTTCCGCCGAGCGCGTCGGCAATGCGAAGCCTGCGCCGGGCCACTTTGAAGGTCAGTCCCCGGCCGGCTATTTCATTTCCGACACGACCAATTCAAGCCTGTACGCGTTCTTCTCGCTTCTCGCGCAAAATGTGCAGGCCTACCGGCTCACTTCGGGTGCGGAGCCTGGCAAGATCTACATTCCGGTCCAGCCTGGTATCGAAGCAAAGCTCAGTAAGGCTGCTGCCGACTTCTCCCTCGACATCAAGCCCGTTCCGGCTGCCCCTGGCGGGAATGCGTTGGCTGTTCATTTGCCGCGCATCGGTCTGTATCAGAGCTGGGTACCTTCAATGGACGAGGGATGGACACGCTTCATCTTCGATCAGAACCATATTCCCTATACGCGGCTCGTCGATGCGGATATCCGCAAGGGCGCCCTGGACAAGCGCTTCGACGTAATCATCCTTCCGGACAATGCTCCACGCGCCATCACCGTCGGCAGCCGCAGCTTCGGCGAAGGCGAAAATCCGGCACCTTCCAGCAATGCAAAGCCACAAGCTGAGGCGGCGGGTGCGTCTGCCGCTCCGCCCAATGACACGGGGACGCCCATCCCACCCACGCCCCCGGAATTCACCGGAGGACTCGGTCCTGAGGGCGTGTCTGCGCTGCAGGCCTTCGCAAGTGCGGGCGGCACCATCGTCGCGCTCAATCGGGCGTCCGAGGTTTATACCAAAAAGGGCGGCGCTGTTGAGAACGCGCTAGAAAGCGTCGACCGAAAAGCCTTCTACATTCCAGGCTCCATCCTCCAGGTGGCAGTCGATCCGACAAACCCGATCGCCTTCGGCGCGACACCTACCGTCCCCATCTTCTATGAGAACGGGCCGGTATTCCATGTGAGTTCTAGCGCACAGTCGATCGCGTCCTTCGAGACCGATTCCCCCCTGCTCAGCGGCTGGATCCTTGGCGGAAATTTCCTCAAGGGAACATCTGTCATCGCACAGGAAAATGTCGGCAAAGGCCGTCTCATCCTTTTCGGCTTCCGTCCGCAGTACCGCGCCATCTCAGAAGTTACTTACAAGTTTCTGATCAATGCGCTGCTGTACTCGGCGTCACAGCCGGTCGCCCTCAACGGCACTGCAGCCAATGCACAGAGCACGGCGCACGGGAACGCGGCAATCAAAGGGGGTGAATGATCCGGCCGATATCTGTGCAGTCAGGCGACAACCCTGATGGTGTTCACTTTCCGGTCTATGAAGTCTGCCTACCACAGCAGCATTGAACGGCGGTGATCGGCATTGGAACGTATCGCCGAAGCGTTCTTTGCTTTGGAATATCCTGGCTAATGGAGAGAAATGTGAAGACGGCAATCCAGCGCTTGCGGGCGGATCGGGGATTTCTAAAGCGACCCGGCAGCAATCTATAGGTTGGCGGATGGCTTCAAATCCCTGTCAACTCACTGTTCCCATCCTATGCCCCGTCTGCAACCAGTTGGGGGCGGTCGTTTTGGAAGAGGGCGACGGCTTAGCACACGGGCCGAACCCTAAGCCCCGGTTGGTTCGAGTAGCCGGAGCGTTCCATGTAGAACGTGCCGCCACTCAATCCGACGATCCGATTATCGTCTGCGATGAATGCGACACGATCCAAGGTGATTGAGAAAAGCTGCGCACGTCATCACGTTGTCAGCGTACAGGGCATGGCACTATGGTCGACTTCCGGTGATTTCCGCAAATACGTCTTCCGGCCGCGTCCCAACTCGTCCAGCTGCGATTTTGATCTGCATTAATGTGACGCCCCACAGGCTGGCCTGGAAGCAGACCTTCGGCTGCGTGCAGTGGGTGGGGAGCGGCCTGACTGGAAGTGCCCAGCTAGAAAAGGGCTAGTGGTCTTCAGGCTGCAGCTTTTTTCCGTGAGGAAATATTCGTCGGGGGGATTAGGGCGTCTGCGGGGATGTGGAAGCGCTCCCGCAGGCGCTGGATCATTGTAATGCTGAGCTCCCGTTTACCTGACAGTACTTCGCTGACTCGGCTTGGCGTACCGAGCAGAGGTACCAAGGCGGTCCGGGTGAGATCGTGCTGATCGAGGAGATAGGTCAGGACATCGGCTAGGGCAGGGGACTTCTGCGGCCACCTTTCCCGTTCGTATGCCTCGATGAGCCGGGCCTGAGCCGCAAGCTTTGCGTGATCAGCAGGGCTCTCCGACCTCATGAGCTTATCGACTACGGCCTTGGCCTGAGCATGGTCGGCATCGTTCTGGATAAGGATCAAGGTTGCCTTCATTACACGTTCTCCGCGCCGACCCGGTCATATTCCTCGTGGGTTCCAATGAACCGAATGCTCACCACACCGGCCTGGTATTGGATCAGAACGATCAGCCGAAAGTCATTTCCCTTGATGTTAAAAATAACCCTGCCGGCTTTCAGGATGCTGGCCTTGGGATGAGCCTTCTTAACGTCCTCCGGGGTGCGCCAGTTGGAACTTTCTGCTATCTTCAACCATGCATCGAATTGAGACTTGGCAGCTTTAATACCCTTGTGGCTGGCTCGCTTGGCAAAGTACGCGCTTACGAGGTCTCGTCCGATGACAATCATAGATTTCTACTATCATATTCCCAAAAATGGAAGTAAAATTCCATTTTTGGGAAATTCCTCTCCCCTTTGGGGGCGCCACCAGGGTGCCATGGAATACCTATGTATTTGAATTATAAAGACAAAAACGCCGAAAGATCCGGATTGAAAATCCGCGTGTCGGCAGTTCGATTCTGTCCCTGGGCACCACTAACCAACTGAAACAGCTATGTGATTTCTCTCAATGTCCGCTTTGCCAATAGCGGACATTTTCTCGGCATCAGCCGGTGTTCGAGGCGCGTGTAGGCTGGACACGACCGCTTACGATGGCGGATGCGTGGCGGCGCCCTTTGGGGGAGCCCTGAACACCTGCGTGGCGTAGGCATCGCCGCCGTTGACCGCCACGCCGATCCCACTACTGACGTAGTCCGGAGAAAGTATGTTCGCGCGATGGCCTGGGCTCGTCATCCAGCCCGAAACAGCGTTCTGTGCGAAGGAGGCCGCGTCGAAGTCTTGCGATCCATGCATCTCCAGAATGTTTTCGCCAATGGCGCAATGGGGGCCGAACCGCCCGCGAACCATATCCGCGGCAATGAAGCGGCCGTTCACGTCCTCATGGGAAAAGGGGGCGCCGTGCGCCATGGTATTTGAGCGCTCGCGCGCGATGTCCGTCAGGTCCGGGTCTTGTGCAAGGCGCGGCGCGTCGGGCGCAAATCTCGCGCGCTCAGCATCGATGCCTTCGGCGATCAACGTCTCGGCGGCGCGTTCTGAACGTACGAGTTCGCTGCGGTCGCCATTGCGGGACGTCTGATTGGGCCATTCGCGATCAGCCCAATTCCAGACGGATGGTTCTGGATTGGCAAAGTCTTGATGGGTCGGTTTACTTTCGGGCGCCGGAACAGATTGCGCAAGGCCGGCAGGAGCTCCCAGCAATGATATGGCAAGCGTAACGTAAAGTATGCGGGTCACGACGATTTCTCTCTTTCTTGTTCTTATTGCTGGTGACGGCAACAGGCACGCCACGACCGTTACAGCCGCGAAGATGAACTGCGCATGAACCGTTCGTTCCGCAGACTCTTCACATGCGGCGTTTTTTCATGCAGCAGCGACACACGATGCGGGAACTTAGATAGCGGAAATGGAGAAAAGGCCGGCCGGGTGTTGCCAAAAGCGTCCCAGGTTCCTTATTTCTGTAAGCAATTTAGATTTTTCGACGAATTTGCCCATGAGTTTCGATGGCGGCGAAATCAATCTTCGACGGCGGGCAGCGTCTTCAGCAAGTCCGTCGCAATAAGGCGCTCGGTGACCAGCTCATCGCGCCGTAGCTGACCGTCACGGAACAACAGATTTCGGTGGGTGAACTGGGCGATGTCGGGCTCATGGGTGACCATCACGATGGTCAGGCCTCCATCGTTCAGCGCCTGAAAGACTTCCATGATCTCCACCGACGTGCGGCTGTCCAAATTACCAGTCGGCTCGTCGGCGATCAGGATGGCGGGCCGGTTGACCAGGGCGCGGGCGATGGCGACACGCTGCTGCTGGCCCCCCGACATCTGGGAGGGGAAATGGTTCTCCCGGTTGGCCAGGCCCACCAAGCCAAGGGCCTCGCGCGCCCGCCTCACCCGCTCCTCCTTGTCCATACGGCGATAGAGGGTGGGCATTGCCACATTCTCTAACGCTGTGGTGCGCGCGATCAGGTTGAATCCCTGGAAGACAAAACCCAGTCGTTGATTGCGGATGCCCGCCAGTTGCTTCTTGTCGAGATGGGCAACATCGGTGCCGTCCAAGATATAGGTGCCCGTGCTCGGCTGGTCGAGGCAACCGATGATGTTCATCAAGGTTGATTTGCCACTGCCACTGGCACCCATGACGGCGACGAATTCGCCAACGCCGACATCGAGGGTGACACCGCGAATCGCATGAACCCGCGTTTCGCCCATGTCATAGAATTTGTGGAGGTCTTTCAGGCGAATGATATACGCCGCCGCCTTTTCTTTGGTGGCGTCCGTCATGGAGAGGTTTTTGCTTCCAAGACCGCTGTGACCAGATCATCGCCCGGACCCAATGATCCCTTAATCACGCGCTTCACTTCCGTATAGGCATGGTCGGTAATTCCGGGGCTGAACTCAACGGGCTCAAGCTCACCGCTTGTATTCTTCCAGACGATCACGCTGCTTTGTTGAGAACGGCGGCCGACCAAGCCATCATCAGCGGCGGACAGGTCGTCAGCGCCAATGCCGTGTTTGGTATAGAGCGCTTCCAGCTTCGCTGGTGCGAGCGCGGGCTTAAACCTCAGCGCGGTATTGGGAACCTTGGTCACGTCTTGAACGGTCGCTACCGGAATTGTCACGAACGCCGTCATCCCTGGAAACAACTTCATGTCGGGATTGGCAAAATCCACGATCGTGTTGTAGGTCACGACGTTCTGGACCGTCGTCGCATTCATTCGAATCTGGCCGACCACGCCCTGGAAAATTTCCTTTGGATAAGCGTCCACCTTGAATGTGACACGCCGCCCTACATTGATGCGGCCCACATCGGACTCATCGGTGTTGACATAGACCTGCGTTTTTGTGAGGTCTTGCGCGATGGTGAAAATCGTGGGCGCCTGCAATGAGGCAGCAACCGTCTGGCCAACGTCAACATTGCGAGCCACCACGATCCCATCGACCGGCGAGCGGATGGTGGTGTACGCAAGATTGGTCTTTGCGACTGCCACGGTCGCCTCATTCTGGCGAATGGCGGCCTTGTCCAGAGAGATCTGGGCCACAGCTTGCTCATAAAGGCTCTTGGCATTATCGACGGTGGTCGCGGCGATCGCATTTTGGAGGGCCAGCGCGGCGTTGCGTTCGAAGGTGACCTTGGCGAAGACCAGATTGGCTTGATCTTTTTCAAGTTGTGCCTGTGCGGAGTGAAGATTGGCGATTGCCTGGTCCAGCGCGCCGTGGAAAAGCGCCGGATCGATCGTGGCTATCAGGTCGCCCTTATGAACACGGGAATTGAAGTCAACATAGAGCTTGGCGATCGTTCCCGACACTTGCGAACCAACCAGAACGGTCCTGACTGCATTGATGGTGCCTGTGGCTTCAACGACGTCATGAATGTCACCATGTTCGACCTTGGCCGTCAGATATTGAACTTTGCTGGTTCCTGAAAAGACCATTGCTGCCAATGCGCCCAGCAGCGCCAACACGGCCAGAACGGCCATCCATTTGTGTTCCAGCGTCCACTGCCATAGGGAATTTTTGGACCGCCCCTTTATTGCTCCCCCATCATTCATAGCGGAGTGCTTCAATGGGATTGAGGAGCGAGGCTTTTCGTGCCGGGTAGTAGCCAAAGAACACCCCCACTGCCACCGAAAACAAGCCCGCCACCAGGATCGCCAAGAGGGAAATCTGCATCGGCCAGCCCATCGCCTGACCGATCAAAAAGGACCCCACAATGCCGACGACTACGCCCGCACCGCCGCCCACAAGACTGAGCATCACCGACTCCCCCAGGAATTGAAGCTGGATCGCTTCTTCGGTAGCTCCTACCGCTACGCGCACACCAATCTCACGCGTGCGTTCGGTGACTGAGACCAGCATCACATTCATGATCCCGATGCCGCCTACCAGCAGCGACACAGACGCAACCGCAATCAGCAGAAGAGAGAGGGCGCGGCTTGCCGCCAATTGCGCCTGGATGACATCTTCCGGATTGCGAATATTGAAGTCGTCGTCCTCCCCAGGGCGCAGATGGTGCCGGTCACGCAGTAGGGCCGCAGCCTGCTGTCCCGCGAGTTTCACTACATCCTGTGACACCGCTGAACAGAGAATGTCGTCAAGCCATGAGATGCCTTTGATCTTCTTTTGGGCGGTCGTATAGGGCAGCACGATCAGATCGTCCTGGTCCTGCCCAGACGCCGACAGACCTTTGGCCTGGAGCGTGGCAACCACCTTGCAGGGCAAGCCACTCACCTGGATGACCTTGCCGACCGGACTTTCCGCGCCAAACAGCTGATCGCGTACCGTCTTGCCCAGGACACAGACATTGGCCGAACGATCCACGTCCTCCTGCGAGAAGGGCGCGCCCTGGTCGATATACCAACGCTTGATGTCAAAATATTCCGGGCTCACGCCGTGATAGCTGGTGTACCAATTCTGGTTGCCGTAGATCACTTGGATTGAGGCATCCACATTCGGCGAAACCGTCCGGATTAAGGGTATCTGGTTCTTGATTGCGTCCGCGTCGGCCATGGTCAAGGTGGGACTCGCGTGGGTGCCGGTGCGCACGCCGTTGACGGCGCGACCACCCGCTTCGACCCAGACTAGGTTGTTGCCCAGGTTGTTCAACTGCTTCTCGACCTGGGCCTGGCCAGCCTGACCGATGGCGACCACACAAATCACTGCAGCTATGCCAATGGTGATGCCAAGCACCGTCAAGAGGCTGCGCATCTTATTGCGCAGCAGAGCCCAGATCGCAGCTTCTATGATCCCGGCGTAGTTCATTTTTTCTCCCCTGCTATGCTATTTATCTGCCTTCGCGGTTTGAAGGCAGGGTGTTGCCGTGAACATTGGGAATTCTTATGCAAATCCGGGTCGTCGCTTGTGTCTTACCCGCGCACACTACCGCTGATCGCACCGCGCAAGGAACAGAACATGAGATCTGTGCCACCTGCCACAGCCCGGGCAGCCAAAACGGGCTGCGACCGGCTGTGACTTGCGCACCGCCAAAGGAATGGTTGACGGTGTCGCGCAAGGCGGCCCTACCTGATCCCCCGCGAAGGAAAACGGAGGGCCAGAAGTTGCTGGTCCGAATGTCCGCTTTGGGTCAAATGCGGTCATTCAACCCCGTCAACCCAATGTCCGCTATGCGCCATGTGTGGACGGCTCTCCGTTGGCAAGGGTATTTTTGATGCTCTGTCCTTCGGTCGGTGCGGCCATGTGTGCGGCCTGTTTGTGCGGCACACAGAGGCCGCTGGCCATAATGCCTTC
>Ga0182024_10011943_pt1 | contig 17310 bp, 11 predicted proteins | sample P32metaG_FD_120480 | JGI IMG/M metagenome (GOLD analysis project Ga0182024, IMG submission 120480) | Permafrost microbial communities from Stordalen Mire, Sweden - P3-2 metaG (Illumina Assembly) | ecosystem: Environmental > Terrestrial > Soil > Wetlands > Permafrost | place: Sweden: Stordalen...
ATTCGCAACGCCGCATAACCCAAAGCGAACACAATGGCGATCGACAAAGTCGCGAAAAGAATTTTCATAGGAATGGCCAATGCACGGAAAAATATAAATGAAACTACGATGAACCGATCGATTCCAAATGTTTACAAACTGCATTCCGTGTCTTTTCATTTTGCGGTTATCCCTTCCGCACTCATGAAATTATCAGACCGGTTTGTAGGTGGCATTGAAACATTAATTTTCAATCCTGTGTAGATATAACTGTTACGTCCCGATAAGTATATAGGGGGTCATCAGCAGGTTTCCTGATTGTTCTGCGCATTCACTCGGGGTGCAGTGTTCCAAATCAGGAGGCCTGAATCTTCCATGCAACTGCATCATAACAAATTGGTTGCAAGTTTGGCGGTCCTGAAATGCTCAATCGATACTGAAAAAATATGCTCTTCTTTATGAGTTCCTTATGAAATTTAATGTATTTATTTAGGCCGCCAATTCTAAGCAGGGGTTTCGAATTGGCCGATAAGCATAAAGAGCGAATGCCAGGAGCAACCCGCACCGTTCCGCGCCATGAAGCGTGGGGCACTCCCGTCGGTAAGTTTGCCGAGATCGGGCTAAGCCGTTTCGTTTATACAAAGGAGAAAGCGCCCGCGCACGTTGTGTGCTGCAAAGGTCCTTAAACCAGATAGACATGCCAACAAATCCAGAACCTCAATTAACTAATTCCGACACGAAAACAGGATTACCCAGAGTCGTCATTGCAACGACCGCCATGCTTTCCTTCATTTCGTTCTGGAGAGCGGCTGCGATCGTCCTGAATGACCTGGGATCGTCCGCGTTTTACGCTGGCGCGATCGCGGAGCAGGCGATCGGCAAGGCCGCTCCCTGGTTCATTTTGGCCATCATGCTGTTCGCGTACGCAGTCCGATCGATGTATATCGAAAGCTGTAGCATGTTCGTGCGCGGCGGAGTTTATCGCGTGGTCAAAGAGGCCATGGGCAGCACGCTTGCGAAGTTTTCCGTGTCCGCCTTGATGTTCGATTACATTTTAACGGGGCCGATCAGCGGCGTTTCCGCGGGCCAGTATCTGACGGGATTTTTGAATGAACTGTTTGGACGTTTGCATGTCAATCTGATTCTTCCCATCAATTCGACTTCGGCGGTTTTCGCAATCGTTGTTACGGTTTATTTTTGGTGGGAAAATATTAAGGGCATTCCGGAGTCCAGCGGAAAAGCTCTGAAGATTATGTACATAACCACCGTGATGGTGGTGGTCATGATTGGCTGGTGCATATTGACCGTGATGGTGCGGGGCGCGCATCTTCCTCCATTGCCGTCAAAAGCCAGCCTGACATTTGCTCCCGAGGCCCTGGGGTGGCTCCGTTTGAGCACGTTGCCGCATACGGTTGCGGTGATCGGAATATTGATCGGCCTCGGACATTCTGTTCTGGCCATGAGCGGAGAGGAAACACTGGCTCAGGTTTACCGTGAAGTTGAGCATCCCAAGCTGCCCAATCTTGAAAAGGCCGGGCTGGTCATCTTCGTTTACAGTTTGATTTTCACCGCAGGCGTTTCGTTTTTCGCATCCATGATTATTCCGGATGCGGTTCGTCCGCAGTTTTTCGGCAACCTGATCAGCGGCCTGGCATTGAACTTTGTGGGGCCATTTAACCTCAAGTTAGCCTTCGAGGGATTCGTTGTAATCGTTGGTGTTTTGATGCTGGCGGGAGCGGTGAATACCGCCATCGTAGGATCGAACGGGGTTTTAAATCGCGTCTCGGAAGACGGCATTCTTCCGCACTGGTTCCGCCATCCGCATCCGCGCTTCGGAACTTCCTACCGGATGCTTAACCTTGTCGTGGCCCTGCAACTTTTCACGATCATCCTCAGCCGTGGAGACATCTTCATACTTGGCGAGGCCTATGCGTTTGGAGTGATGTGGAGTTTTTCGATGAAGGGGCTCGCGGTTTTGGTGCTTCGATATAAGCAGCCAGGGAAGAGGGATTTCCGCGTACCGCTGAATTTCACAATCGGTGGCATTGAGATTCCCGTGGGCCTCGGTTTAATTACCCTGGTGCTCTTCTCCCTCAGCATCATGAATCTCTTTACCAAGCAAGTGGCAACGATTTCGGGAGTGGTGTTCACTCTGATTTTCTTCACCATATTTGAAATTTCCGAAAAGATTACGCTGAAGCATGGCGCTAAACATCAGGAGTTAGACCAGTTCAATCTCGAGTCAGACGGGGAATTGAGTCCGGCCGCCCTGGGAGTACGTCCGGGCAACGAACTGGTCATGATCCGCAACTCGAATACTCTTTACAATCTTGGCGCCGTGTTGGACCGGATCAATCCTCACTTGCAGGATGTGGTCGTTCTTCATTTACGAGTCCTGGGCAGAGCTGGTACGGGCGAAAGTGAGCTCGCAGCCGAGGATCTATTCAGCATCAACGAGCAGGAATTATTTACTCGCGCCTTATCTCTAGCGGAAAAAAGAGGGAAGTCCATTCATCTTGCCGTAGCCCCATCCACCGCGAAATGGGACGGCATTCTTCGCGCCGCGCAAAGCTTGCAATCCTCCACCATCGCCTTGGGAATGTCCTCCTGGAGGGCCATGGCGGACGAGGCCCGCATGGCGGGTCTGGCGTGGGAAGCATTGCCAGAGCCCAGGCCGAACTTGACGCTGGAGATTTATTCGCCGGATGGGCAGGAGCACGTATTTTATCTTGGTCCCCATGCGCCAAGATTGACTTCGAAGGAGATTGATTTACTACATGGTATATGGCTGGAGCTCAGCAGCGAAGTCGCTCCCGAGGAACTCCATCATCATGACGTGGTCCACATTGCTCTTGAAGAGCTGCGCAAAAGCATCGACAACGGCAAGCGCGCGGAAATTATCGGCGCATTGCGCCAGCACCTGGTGGAAATCCGAGACCGTCGCGGTTCCACTCCCTAAATTTTCCGGATGAAAATATCGCCGAATACCATTTTTTCGCAGGCTGGCATAGAATGCTTCCTGCTAAATCGCGCCTGAACCTGCAGAGAATAAACGTAAGAGGAGCCTAGATGAAAGCGATTCAAGTTCCGCAAGCCGGCGGAGTGGAAGTCCTGACGCTGGTGGACATTCCGACACCGAAACCGAAGCCGAACGAAGTGATCGTCAAGATTGCCGCGGCGGGCGTGAATTTCATCGATGTCTATTTCCGCGAAGGACGCTACCCCGTAACTCCGCCGTTCATTCTTGGCCAGGAAGCTGCCGGAGTGGTTAGCGAAGTGGGAAGCGACGTGAAGGATTTTAAAGTAGGGGATCGTGTCGCGTATACGGGCATTACGGGCGCGTACGCGGAATATGAGGCTGTGCCTGCGGACCGGCTGGTTCGCGTGCCTGCGGGCATCACTGACCACCAGGCTGCCGCCGCCATGCTGCAAGGAATGACGGCGCACTACCTGATCAACAGCACCTATCCGCTGAAGAAGGGTGAGACCGCTTTAATCCATGCTGCCGCGGGCGGCGTTGGATTGCTCCTGGTGCAGATGGCGAAGAATGTTGGAGCGCGAGTGATCGCCACGGTCAGCACGGAAGAAAAAGCGAAGCTGGCGCGCGAAGCCGGCGCCGATGAAATCATTTTTTATACCAAGCAGGATTTTGAAGTGGAGACCAAGCGGCTGACGGATGGAAAGGGAGTCCACGTCATTTATGACGGCGTCGGAAAGACCACCTTCGATCAGGATCTCAATTGCCTTCGTCCGCGCGGTTATCTGGCGTTGTTTGGCGCTTCCAGCGGACCCGTGCCGCTCTTCGATTTGGGCAAGCTCGCGGTAAAGGGGTCGTTATTCATTACTCGACCTACTCTGGTACATCATATTGCGAGCCATGAAGAGTTGCAGCAGCGAGCTACGGATGTATTGAATATGATCGGTTCAGGCAAACTGAAGTTGCGCATCGAGCACCTGTATCCTTTGAAGGACGCGCAGCAAGCCCACCGTGATCTGGAAGGCAGGAAAACAACGGGGAAATTACTTTTAATTCCCTGATGAATTAACTAACTTATAAACACAGGACAATTGCTCCGAGATTCCTTGTCGGAAGTCCCAGGTTATTACGGAAAAATATTGTATACTAAGACTAAGTTTGGTTAACATAATTGTTATACCAAGTTATGTCAGGTCTGACCTTTGTCTAAGTTTCAAGGAGCCTCATGGCCCGTGCAAAAGTTGGTCTCAAATCTGCTCCAACGAACCTGGCGTCGCTGATTCGCGGCCTCTATGGACGCGTTGCAAAACAGTTGAAGGTGGATCCCTCTTATGTCAGCCGTGTAGCTCGAGGAGAGCGTCAATCGGACGCGATCGAATTGTCCCTGGAGCGGGAGCTACGACGCATTATGTCCCTGGTCAGTGCAAATCATAACGAGACGAAACATCGCTCTGCAAAGCGTTCCCGAGTGGCGCCCAAAAAGAAGAAAAAAGTAGCTTAGGCCTGATCGTCCAGCGGATAAAATTGGATCTGTTAGATCCAATAGATCTCGGCAATCACTGCTGCTGCTGTGCAGGCTGTTGCGCCCGTTCCACAACGGGAGGTTCTTCAGGTGTCACAATCTTATTTTCATTGAGTTGTTCGTTTCCCTCGTCATCCACGGACGGTCGCAAACTCACGTCGACGGAAAGTCTTTGTCCCGCATGCCCTTTGTAAACTCCGCGAACGGGAGCTACGTCGCCATAATCGCGCCCATAAGCGATGCGTACGTGCTGTAAACCGAGAGGCTCGCCCAGAGTTGGATCGAGGCCCACCCACCCTAAATCCGGCAAATAAACTTCCGCCCAGGCGTGCGAGGCCGATCCTCCAATGACCTCTTGCAGTTTAGCGTTTGGGGACGCGGCGCTTTTCGGAACCAGATACCCGGAAACGTAGCGCGCCGGGAGTCCTTTCTTGCGGACAACGCCTAGCAGCAAGTGCGCAAAATCCTGGCAAACGCCAGCACCCAAGGCAAGGGAATCGAGGATGGAAGAGTTCACGTGGGTCGCGCCTTTCACATAACTAAATTTTTCGTGAATCATCAGCGATGCGGCTTGAACGAAACCCGATGCGGTACCGTCGGAAACACTACAGGCCGCGTCTATCAATTCATCCAGCTGAGGAACGTGCGGGACATAGCTGGAAGGAATAATAAAATCCAGGAATTCCTCTTCGAGTTCATCGCGGCGGGCCTCAAGCTCGCACAATTTTATTCCACCCGTCGGGAAAAGAGCCGCCTCGTGCGCGAGAACGACGGATTCGGCCTCGACCTTCAGGTGATGGTGCTCGGGGAGAATATTAAATTGATGCACCCAATTCCCAAACGAATCGCGGTAGGAAGTGCCGCGTGAAACAGGATTGGTAATCAGGCGGAAGGAAAGACAGCTCTGCATTTCATCGTGGATGGGCCGAAGTCGAACCTCGTTGTAACTTTCCGAGACCGGCCCGTCATATCGAAATTCCGTTGCGTGCACCAGATGATATCGATTCATTCGACCACCACGTAATAGAAGTAGTTGCGGGCGATGTCTTCGCCGATTTGTCCGCACATTTGCAGCATTTCACTCAGGTAGGAATGCAAACCCAGGTGGAATATCTCCATAATCCTGTCGTAACGCAGTCTCTCGAGAACTTTACCCACGAGGCGCTCCGCTTCGTTCGCATACGATCCTGCGCCCGTGCCGCTGATCGCGCGCAATCCGGACTGCACTTCCGTAATGCTGAAGCGGATGGAACGGGGATGAAGCGGGTGCAGGATCAACATTTCGGCAACTTTTTCCGGTTCGATCGAGGAATGATACTTGCGGTGGTACGCCTCGTATGCTCCCACGGACTTCAGTACAGCCATCCACTGGTGATTGTCGCCGCCGCCGATTTCCGCCGGCGCGTCATACAAAACGTGATATTGCACGTCGACCAGGCGCGCCGTCATTTCCGCGCGCTCGATGAACCAGCCGATGCGCAGAAATTCCCAGCCCTCATCGTGCGGCAAAGTAGCGTCCGTGACGCCATGAAAGCGGTGGCTGCCAAAGCGTATCGCGTCACAAAAGCGATGCGGCCCCGCGGCGATTTCCTCATCCGGATGGAAACGATTCACGGTGAAATACAGGCTGTTGATGTCCTCCCACATTTCGCGTGAGATAAAATCGCGGATCGACCGCGCGTTTTCGCGGGCTTTGGTGATGCACTGCACGATCGAGCTGGGATTATCCTGACGAAAGGCCAGGAATTGGAAGACAGCGCGCGCGTCGGCTTCTCCATACAACTTGCGGAATCGCTCTTCTTCGCCGGCCATCACGATCAGCGGATCCCAGTGCAGCCGGTATTTGTCCTTGGATTGTTCGAGGACGGTGTGAAAATTGACGTCGAGAATTCGAGCAGTATACTCCGCCCGCTCGATATACCGAGCCAGCCAAAACAAGGACTCGGCGATTCGCGACAACATCTCAGTCCTCCCCAAACAAAACCCAGGTGTCTTTGCTGCCGCCACCCTGGGATGAATTTACGACCAACGAGCCTTTTTGCAGCGCGACGCGAGTCAGGCCTCCGGGCACGATCGTGACTTTTTCACCGTCATACAAACAATAGGGGCGAAGATCCACGTGACGCCCTGCAATCTCACCCAAGGCGGGATCGTAGGAAGGAACTCGCGAGAGGGGAAGAACGTGCTGCGCAATATAATTTCGCGGGTCGGCCAGAATGCGCTGCCTGAAATCCTCAATTCGTTTGCTGTCCGCCGCAGGGCCCATCAACATGCCGTAGCCGCCGGATTCGCCTACTGCCTTCACAACCAGTTCGGGCAGATGTTCGAGAACATAGGCGAGGTCTTCTTTTTTGGAGCATAGGAAGGTTTCCACGCTTTTCAGAATCGGATCTTCGCCTAAATAGTACTTAATAAAATTTGGCACGTAGGCGTAGATGGCTTTATCGTCAGCCACGCCGTTGCCGACAGCATTGGCGAGAGCCACATTTCCGGCACGGTACGCTCCCATCAAGCCGGGAACGCCGAGAACGGAGTCAGGGCGGAACGTAAGCGAATCCAGAAATTCATCGTCCACGCGGCGGTAAATCACGTCGACGCGCTTCAGGCCGCGAATCGTTTTCATGTACACAACGCCGCCATCGACGATCAGGTCGCGACCCTCGACGAGTTCGATGCCCATCTGTTGAGCAAGAAAGCTGTGCTCGAAATAGGCGCTGTTATAAATGCCGGGAGTCAGCAGAGCGATTTGCGCGTCATTTCCGCCGCGCGGCGAGAGGCTGCGAAGGATGCGCGCCAATTCCGCGGGATAGTGATTGACGGGAAGGACTTCATATTCCTGAAAGGCGTCGGGGAAAGTGCGCATCATGACCAGGCGGTTTTCCAGAACATAGGAAATTCCGCTTGGTGTGCGCACGTTATCTTCCAGCACGCAATACTCGCCTGATTTTGAATCGCGGATCAGATCGATGCCGCAAATATGCGTGTGAATCCCGCGCGGCACTTCAATGCCAATGACTTCGCGCAAGAAATGTTTACAGGAATAAACCAGCGAGCGCGGAATTTGGCGGTCGGCAAAAATACGCTGCTTGCCATAAACATCCTGCAAGAATAAATTGAGGGCGATGACGCGCTGCGCCAGGCCGCGCTCGACGCGCTGCCATTCGGAATTCGGAATGATGCGCGGGATCAGGTCAAAGGGAAAAAGCCTTTCCGTTCCGCGCCCGTCGCTGTACACGGTGAATGTAATGCCCTGAAGGAGAAAAGCGAGATCAGCATGTTGACGGCGCTCCTCGAATTGAGCCGTCATCATGCCGGCTAGCTTGGCAAAAATTTTGGCGTAATGTGGGCGAGGAACACCTGGAGCGGAAAACATCTCGTCGTAATACGTCCCTACCTGGTAATTCCCGAATAGCCCGTCGAGGGGCATTCTTGATTGAACTGAAAGCATTGGCCTACTGTATCAATATTTACCTCTATTGCAGGCACGAAAGAATTTATCGGTGGTATCAGGAATACTACGCATATTCCCGCAAGGCTCAGGCAGCAAAACGAGAGCTGATTTGTGATATCCATCACATCTGAAATTATATAAAGGCAAGCCGATGAATGGCTTGTAGAAGGTGGCGTTCCAATAGTAAATTTGTTATTGTTCCCCCATAAATTTATGAAAACTCTAAAAAAGTTTTTCCTTCTAGGGGTCGCATTAGGTCTTCTTGTTTCGCCGAGGTTTACTGCCGCGAACACGTTTTCCACGGGTCAGTTCGCTGCATTTATCGTCGCGCCGAAAATCCATACGGATGCGGAGCGAATCGCTGAATTGGAGCGAAGAGTCGCCGACGCAAAAGGTTCGGCGGATAATGCGTGGATGCTGGTCAGCGCAGCGCTTGTGCTGCTGATGACGGGACCGGGGCTGGCGCTGTTTTATGGCGGGCTGGTGCGCAAGAAAAATGTGTTGTCTACGATGCTGCAAAGTTTCGCCATGATGTCGCTCGTCACCATCCTGTGGGGCTTGTTCGGATATAGCCTTGCCTTTGGGTCGGGCAATAGTTTCATAGGAGGATTTGAGTTCACGTTCATGCGCGGCGTGGGCGCGGAGCCAAACCCGGATTACGCGGCAACGATCCCGCATCTCACGTTCATGATTTATCAGCTAATGTTTGCGGTCATCACTCCTGCGCTCATCACCGGGGCGTTTGCGGAACGAATGAAGTTCAAGGCCATGCTCGTGTTTATGTCGCTCTGGGTTGTCGTGGTTTATAGCCCGATGGCGCACATGGTGTGGGGCAAAGGCGGCTTGCTGAACGCTGCTCTGGGCGGCGCATTTCCCACGCTGGATTTTGCGGGCGGGACGGTTGTGCATGTAACGTCGGGAGTTTCCGCGCTTGTCTGCGCACTCTATCTTGGAAAGCGCATCGGATATCCAAACGAATCCGTGCCGCCGCATAGTGTGGTACTGAGTTTTATCGGCGCTTGCCTGCTTTGGGTGGGCTGGTTTGGGTTCAACGCAGGCAGTGCGCTGACCGCGGGCAGCCTGGCGTCGAGCGCGTTTGTAGCTACACACTTTGCCGCGGCTACAGCGGCTGCCGGTTGGACAATCATCGAATGGAAGACGAACGGGAAGCCGAGCGCGCTGGGAGCTATCTCCGGGGCGGTGGCCGGCCTAGTTGCGATCACGCCCGCTGCGGGTTTCGTGAAGCCCATGCCAGCGATGCTCATTGGATTTATCGCCGGAATTGTGTGCTACTTGATGGTGGCTAAGGTGAAGGCGCGCTTTGGGTACGATGATTCTCTCGATGCGTTCGGCGTTCACGGCGCGGGAGGAACGATTGGAGCAATTCTGACTGGGATTTTTGCGGTCAGCGCTGTCAATCCCATCCTGAAAGATGCCAATGGAAATGTGATGGCATCTGGTCTGATCGAGGGGAACGCGCACCAACTTCTGAACCAGCTCGTGGGCGTAGGAATTGCCTGGACGCTCGGAATTGTCGGTACGCTGGCGATTCTGGTGTTTGTGGATAAAGTGATTGGCCTGCGTGTTTCCCCGGAGCAGGAAACGCAGGGGCTCGATCTCTCGCAACATGGAGAGGAAGGATACGACTGGGAAACTTCCATGTAGCTACTGGTTTTTCGGCGAGCGACATGCCATTCTATCGAGCGCGGTTCCTATGAGAAACCAGAAAAGCAGGCATGTCCACCACACCTTCACCCCTTAGCCAATTGCGTGCCCATTACGAAGCGGAATCCTTACGCCTGCAACAGGATTTTTCAACCTCCAGCGATGGCCTGAAATATTTGCGCGAAAAATCGGCGCTTCTGGATTCCATCGCGCGTCGTCTTTGGGGGCAATACGTGGTCTCCGCCGGATTGGGGCCGTCCCAAATCGTGTTTGCCGCTGTTGGGGATTTTGGACGGGAAACTCTATTTCCATTTTCGGATATCGAAATTTTATTTCTTGCAGCAAACGAAGAAACGACAAATAAGTTCGAGGAGCCGGTCCAGCGAATATCTGCCGCTTTCAATGAAATGGGGTTGAAATGCGTCAAAACCTTCGGAATCGTTTCTCAGGTTTTGGATTTCGATCCCGATCATCCGGAAGCAATACTTTCGCTGCTGGATATGCGGTTCCTCGAAGGCGACAAGGAACTTTTTGCCGAGCTGCGGAACCGTCTGATCCCCGAAGTCGCGATTCGCGAATCTCACGCGCTGGTGGAGCGCCTCGCGGAATTGACGCGCAATACTCATCGGAAGTTTGCGAACACGGTTTTCCACCTCGAGCCGAACGTGAAGGATGGTCCCGGCGGATTTCAGGATTATGTGACGGGACGCTGGCTGGCCGCAATTTCCGCGATGGAGAAGCATCACGCCTGGCCTGAACTTCAGACCTATTTTTCGCCGTCGAACGCCGCCGCAATGCACGCCGCGCTGAAATTTTTTGCTTCGGTGCGCTGTTTTCTGCATTTCCGAAATAAACGCGACCAAAATGTTTTGACCTGGGATTTGCAGGATGAAGCTGCGGCTCAGAGGATTGGAACACGAGACATTGAAACCGTTCAGGTTGCGGATTGGATGCGCGTTTATTACGGCCATGCGCGCGCCGTCGACCATATTTCCGGACAGCTTCTGGAAGAAATGCCGGCGGCGCAGTCTCTTTTTTACAGGCAACTGGAAACCTGGCGAACGGGTTTTTCGGATAGCGATTTTTCCGTGGTCGACGGACTGATTTTTTTCCAGAAGCCGGAAAACTTATCCGATCCCACGCTCTTTTTCCGTACTTTTCTTTTGATTGCCCGGCAGGGATTCAAGCTCAGTCCCTCGGCTGAACATCAGATCGAGTTGGCGAGGCCCCATCTGGCGGATCGGTTGCCCAGCGGCGCCGATTTTTGGCTTTTTCTGGAAGATGTTTTGCCGGAGTCGCATGCAGCGGACGCCTTGCGCGCGATGCACTCTCTTCATTTGTTAACACTTTTTCTGCCTGAATTTCAGGGAATTGACGCTCTTGCGGTGCGCGATGTCTCTCACCGTTTCACGGTGGATGAACACACGCTACAGGCGATTGAAAATCTTCACAGTTTGAAGGAATCGAAATTCAAGTGGGATGAGCGATATGCAGGCATTCTGAGTGAATTGGACCAGCCTGAACTGTTGAACCTCGCGATATTGCTGCACGATACGGGCAAGACCGCCATGCTCAAGGATCACATTCCGGCCAGTCTGGAAATTGCCGGGAAGTGCGTCGAGCGAATGGGACTTTCCAAAACGGATCGAGACACCGTTCTTTTTCTAATTCAGCATCACCAGGATTTGGGCGCAGGTCTGCGCAGGGATATTTTTGACCCGCGCACCATCGCGCAATTTGCGGAAAGCATTGGCAGTCCCGAACTTCTGAAAATGCTGTGTCTTTTTACGTATGCGGATATAAAGGCCGTGAATCCCGAAGCGCTCACGCCGTGGAAAGCGGAAGATCTCTGGCAGCTGTATATCGGTACAGCCAATTATTTCAATCGCAGCGTGGATGAGCGCGTTCATGGCGATGCCAATGACGAAGTGCTGAACCATCTTCGCTCGCTGGCAGCGGCCGCAGGTCAAAGGCTTCAAACATTTTTGGAAGGTTTGCCGAGGCGATATCTTCGGACGCATCCTGTGGACGAAATTTTGCGGCACTTCGAAATGGCGGGGAAGCTTGGGCAGAATCCTGTGCAATTAGCCCTGAAACGTACGCGCCATTGGTATGAATTAACTGTTGTGACCCAGGACCGGCCGCGTCTTTTCTCGACCGTCGCGGGTGCGCTGGCTGCGTGTGGCATGAACATTGGAAAAGCAGGCGCGTTCTCCAACGCCAGCGGCACCGTGGTGGATATGTTTTCCTTCACTGACAGGTATCGCGCCCTGGAGATGAACCTCCCGGCGTGGGAGCGATTTAAGACAACCGTTCACGAGGTTCTGGTCGGAAAACGCGACCTCAAGCGAATGCTTCGCGAGCGCCTGGAAATGGAAAAAGATCGGCCCGCAAAAAATATGGAGCCGCCTCAGATTCAATTCGATAATGAATGCTCCGCGCACAGCACACTGATCGAAATTGTTACGCAGGACCAGCCGGGACTTCTCTACAAGATCAGTTCGGTTTTTGCCCAGCAGGAATGCAATATCGATATCGCGCTGATCGATACGGAAGGCCAGACTGCCATTGACGTGTTTTACCTCACTGCCGCCAGCGGAAAACTTTTACCCGAACATCAGGAACGATTGCGCCAATCGTTGCTGAGCGAACTCTGTGCGTAAGAAAAGCTCCTACTAGCTTGAAAGCCGTTTAAGAAAACAAACTAAAAAACCTGCTTCATCCACCGTAACCTTTTCCACGTATAGTAGTAATATAGAGAGAATGATATAAAACGTGCTCGCACTGGAGGGTTTTCATGCTGCTGAAACAATCTCCCGAGTTTAAATATTCAGACATCACCCCTCGTGATGTTTATGTAAATCGCCGCAAGTTCCTCTACGGCATGGGGTTGGCGGGCGGCTTGGCGCTGGCCGGGAAGGCCTTGCTGGACGTAGTTAATCCCTCAGCGCGGGCCTATGCCTCCACGAAGCTTGGTGGACTCGCTTCGAGCCCCTTCAGCACAACGGAAAAGGTCAGCCCCGAGCAGGTGGTGACGACGTATAACAATTTTTACGAATTCGGCACGGATAAGGCCGACCCGGCGAAAAACGCCCAAAAATTTGTTACGTCACCGTGGACGGTCTCGGTCGAAGGCGAAGTTGGCAAGCCGCGCAAGTTTTCAATGGAAGAAATCATGAAGCTTGCGCCGCTTGAGGAGCGAATCTACCGGCATCGCTGCGTGGAAGCCTGGTCGATCGTTGTGCCCTGGGTAGGATATTCGTTCAGCACGATTGCAAAGCTCGTCGAACCGAATTCCAATGCGCGCTATGTGGCGTTCGAAAGTTATTTTGACAAGAAGCAAATGCCGCTGTGGGGCCGCGCGGGAATCGATCTGCCCTACGTGGAAGGGCTGAGAATGGACGAAGCGATGCACCCGCTCACGCTGCTTGGCATGGGTATGTACGGCGAGACTCTTCCGAACCAGGATGGCGCTCCCGTGCGAATGGTGATTCCCTGGAAATATGGGTTCAAGAGCGCGAAGTCGCTGGTCAAGATTAAATTCGTAAAGGATCAACCGCCCACAACCTGGAACATCACGAACGCGCACGAATATGGTTTTTATTCCAACGTGAATCCCAAAGTGGATCATCCGCGATGGAGCCAGGCGAAGGAAGTACGATTGCCGGGTTTCTTCAAGAACACACCCACGCAAATGTTTAATGGGTACGGCGATCAAGTGGCGAGTCTTTATAACGGCATGGACCTGAAGAAAAATTTCTAGACGGACGTCCAAATATGAATTCCATTCTGAAGAGTAAATGGACCAAGGCCGTAGTGTTCCTGATTTGCCTCGTCCCGCTGGGCGTGCTCATCTGGGAAGCGTTTACGGGCAATTTGAGCTCGAATCCCACGCAGTTTCTGGAACACGCCACGGGAGACTGGACACTGCGGTTTGTGGCCCTCACGTTGTGCATTTCGCCGCTTCGCAAGATTCTTAATCAGCCGCAGCTGATTCGCTTTCGCAAGATGCTTGGGCTTTTCGCGTTTTTTTACGGGTGCTGCCATTTTTCTGTTTATTTGACATTCGATCAGGTCTTTGACCTTCACGGGATTTGGGCGGACGTGATGAAGAGGCGCTATATCACCGTGGGATTCTCGGGCTTCGTTCTGATGATTCCGCTGGCGGTCACCTCCACGGCAGGGATGATTCGCAGGTTGGGCAATCGCCGGTGGACGATCCTGCACCGTGCGATCTACATTACCGCCATAGCCGGAGTGATCCACTTTTACTGGCTCGTAAAATCGGACATTCATTTGCCCTTGGAATACGCGGCAGTGATGGCGACACTTCTCGGATGGCGCATTTATGACCACTATACGAAAGCTCCCAAACCCGCTCCGTCAAACAGGCCAGTAGCGAAACAAAGCACGACAACTGTCGCTCCTGATTAATGAATTTTCTTTGCCTGACGGAATCTTGCTCCGCTGGCTCGATAAATTTTGATGGTCGTCCAGGCAAGCCGTTAAATTTGTGTTTTTAAGCTTCCCACCGTTAAAATAGTCTTCCCTGCCTTATACCAGGAAGGGCAAAGGTTATCCCCTTGGCGCAAGCGCACCCCACAACCGAAAATAAATTCGGACTCTCCTATTGGACGGACCGCGTACTGGAAGAGCATGCAAAAGTCAGCGGATCTCTGCATACCGATGCGATTCACGACCTGCGGATTTCCTTGCGCCGATGCATTTTAATCGCGGAGATCATGGAAGATTTGGATCCGGGATGCGACTGGAAATCCATGCGGAAATTGGGACGCCAAACGTTCCAGCGCATTGGCACGCTGCGCGATACGCAGATGCTCATGAAGTGGATCGAGAAGCTCGGAGAGAAGGGGGAGGCTTCGACCGAGATATTTCTGAATGCGCTGAAGAAAAAGCAGGAGCAGGACAAGAGCGATGCGCGCTCGGCCATTCGTGAATTCGACCGCAAGCAGTGGCGGACCTTCCGCAGGGAATGTGCAAAGCACCACCAGCATGTGATGTCGAACCGACCCGCCTGCGAATCCGTTCTGCTCGAAATATGGGAAAGCGTGCGCGATCTGAATCGCAGCGCACAGCGCAGCCGCAGCCTCCTTGCGTACCACCGCCTGCGCGTGGGCTTAAAAAAGTTTCGCTACGCGGTAGAGAATTTTTTGCCGTCGCTGTATGCAGGCTGGGCTCCCGATTTAAAAATTGTGCAGGATTTACTGGGCGATATTCACGATCTTACGGTCCTTGACCAGGAACTCGTAAAGCGTCGTGGTCTGGTTGAGGAGCATGTCTTTGCCGCGTGGCGCGAAAAAGTGGAAAACGAGCGATCTTCGCGCCTGCAGCAATATCGGGCGAAAATGTCGGCGAAATCTTCTCTTTTGCGAATTTGGCGCGAGGGATTGCCTGCGGAAAAAGATTTGCGTTCCATTGGACTCGCCCGGCTTGGGGAATGGGCCTGCTTCGTGACGCCTGATTTTCCGCGCGTGCGCCGAATGGCTCGATTATCCCTGCAAATTTATGATGGTCTTGCGAATTGCGGCCTGATGGGGAAGGATCCGCAGATGGAAGAGCGATTTATTCTGCAAGCTGCCGCGCTGCTGCAGGAAGCCGGAAAATTCAAGAAGAGCAAGGCATACCAGAAAGAGTCCTACCGAATGATTCGCAAGATTTCTCCGCCTCCAGGGTGGTCGAAAAGCGATCTTGAATTCGTGGCTCTGGTGGCGCGATTTCACAGGCGCGCGTTACCGTATCCGGATCACGCGAAACTGAGAGTTTACGATTTGCCGTTGCGGCAATCTCTGATCCGGCTGGCTGCTATTCTGCGCATGGCCAATGCGTTTCATGCCAACCGGTACAAGACAATTCGGCGGCTGCACGTTGAAAATGGACCGGGTTACTTTGTTATTCGTGCGGAAGGTTTTCAGGATCGGGATGCGATTGACTCCAAGGTGTCGGCCGCCCGGCGGTTTCTGGAATTTGTTTTTCAGGGTTCCGTGCATATTCTTGCGCCGGGGACGCGCATGATGGGGCCTCGAATTATACGAACGGCTAGGCAGAGTGACGCGGCTTAGGACCCACTTTCCTTTTTAAACTTTAAATTCACCCATCGATCCAGGAAGCTTTTCTGATTGCCAATGCAGCTTTCGCTAGATTTGCATTTAAAGCCCCGCCTCTGAAGAGGCGGGCTACATCAGTCGTCTCAAATTAAAATTAAGATGCGATTAAAAGATTAGCTTTAGGGCAAATTGTAGTTCGCGCGGATCCTGTGCGTTTGAGACGGAGCCGAATGTGGAGGTGCCGTAGATGCGATTCGGCAAATTGAAGTTTGGGTGATTCAAAACATCGAAAACGTCGAAGCGGAATTGCATTTTGATCGATTCGCGCAATGCTTCTTCCTTTTGCAAGGAAACATCCAAATTTACAAGGTCTGGGCCAATTACGTTGTTGCGCGGCGTGTTTCCGAATGTAAAAGCGGCAGGAGTCGAGAACGCGGAAGTATTGAACCACTGGCCGGGAGTTTTCGGTCCATCGTTGGGATTACCTGTTACGTTGGGGCGCTCCAGATTATTTCCATTTACGAGGCCGATATTTGCCGGATCGTTTGCCGTACTTAGATTGATCGTGAACGGCGCGCCGCTCTGCGCGATGAAATTGCCGCTGGCGCGCCATCCGCCCGCTGTGCGATGCAGCCAACTGGATGAGCCGGTGGCGATCGGAAGATCATAGATGAGATTGACCGTGGCACGATTTCGGTGATCGAAGCTGGAGCTTGCTTTTTCGGCGGCCAGATTATCCGCATAAATATTTTGTGGGAGATTCAGTTCCGCGTTCGTCGTTCCCGCATCGGAAGCATCGTCGATGGAATGGGACCACGTGTAGCTTCCATCGAATGAAAGCCCTTTGGCAAAGCGGCGAGTGATCTTGAAAGTTAAGTCATTGAAAGACGCCCAGCCGTCCCACCGAATTGTGGTGAACGCGTTCAGGTCCGCATAAGGACGCCGCGCCTGGACGCTTCCCGGTCCGGGTTGGGGAAGATTGAGCGCCGTCGAGCTGTCCGCGTGAACGGTTCTCGATCCTACATATTCCAACTCGACGGACGTCGTGCGCGATATGGGCCGCTGTAGCGCCAAATTCCACACTTCGTTGTATTCGACGGCAAAATCGTGGTTGACGCTATTGGCGCCAATCGCTCCGTTTGGATTGAAACTGAGAATATTGTCGATCGTGCAGGGCGCGGAACCGCAAGTCACGGCATTATTATTTACCGTCTTGTTCAGGAAAAACGGAATGTTTTCCGCCAGATTTTGCAGAATGCTGTAAGACGCCTGATTCGTGTAAATTCCGTATCCCGCTCGGACGACGGTTTCCCCGGACTCGGGAATACTCCACGCGAGGCCAAGGCGCGGAGAAAATCGCAGCGGCCGCGGCCTCAGCAGGCTGCTATCCCATCCAACGGTCGCGGCGCCAACAACAGGAATCGTTGGATTTTGCGCTGCGGCAATAGCTACAAGGGCATTTTGCGCTGGCGTCAAACTGGATGGATCGCCCGCCACAACAAATGCCGGCCCGCCCGGAGCGGTCAGATCGATATTGGATGTTTGATTGGCGTTTGCAACAAGGTTAGCGTTGTATTCATACCGCAATCCAAAATCCATCTTCAGGCTGGGAACGATCTGCCATCCATCCTGGATATAAACGTGAGCCCAG